>LFCJ01001611.1_pt1 | contig 15880 bp, 26 predicted proteins | sample 643141 | NCBI WGS metagenome assembly LFCJ01 (sample SAMN03766243, study PRJNA286221) | soda lake metagenome | biome: soda lake; feature: Kulunda steppe; material: water; isolation source: sample B1-Br-g2 brine of Lake Bitter-1 | place: Russia: Kulunda steppe | collected 2010-07 | reverse complement strand
TGTTGTGTCATCAGCCAGACAGCCAAATCCATCTGCTTTCTGGCTGTCAGCATGCTTCAATTCAAAACATGGTGACAGAAAGACATAACATTGCTTCCAGGCTCATCATCAAAACTTTGAACAAAGGTGATTTTGGAGGAAACATCATTTTTACAGATATTGGAATTAAAACACGGATGGCTCAACAAAGTCTGGTCTTACCGGCACATGTAGCCAACAGGACTTTACCCCAATGGCTTCTACCAACTTTGAAACCTGTCAGCAGACAAACTTCGATCTTGCTCAAGACCAGATGCTATTTGCATACTGCCAGTTGGAACGAAAAATGACCATCAAAGAGACATACAGGATGTACACCCTTTGCGCTGGGATGTACATGTACAGGTGTACACCTGATTGAAGTAAAATACTGTGATGATACACGACTAGAGCAACAACTAGCAAGAGCAACTGAACAGCATAATGGATTGAAACACACCCTAGCACAGCAATGCCACAAAGTAAGCCTTCATGCCATCCTGATTGGAGTGATGGGAACCATCTATAAATGTCATACTGAACTACCCCTCAGTAAACTTGGCCTAGACCGGTGAGAGTAAGAAAACTTACTCTCGATCTAAACACTCATTCTATTCGATACGCAACCAAGATCATAAATACAAGTAGGAGGTTGAAAAACATCAAGGAAAGAACATATGGCTCTTTTCAGAACCCTCCCGACCCCCACTAATGAACTTCTTCCTCGTTTGATGGTGGAGGTTTGCCTGGTGCTTGCACCACTGGCAGATGTAAACTTCTTCAATAATTCACGCAAACAGGGGTTACCTAGTTAGTGTAGTCTTTTCTTTTTTTCGTTTCTCCCAAGCTTGTTCTGAGGATGTATTCAATCTTTCCAGAGACAGACTAATGATTCCTATCGTTTTATCTCAGAGCTTATGGATGTTTTCTGTATGGCTGGTGTTCACCAGCAACCTGAACAGTCAAACTACCTGGCTGAAGGTCAAACTTAAACTTGTAAACTTACAGCTGGTGCAAGCACCAGGCAAAGCCCCACCATCAAACAAGCAAGTGCAACGTCAGTGAGGATCAGGAGGGTGTTAAAATGAGCCATATGCTTCCTCAGTATGTTTGACTTCAGCCTTCTAGGAAGTGCTCAAGTACAGATATGGCTAGACTTGGAAGAATTGCGCATCAAGCACTGCTTACGCACCACCACCTCTCCCGCACACCTTTCCGCCCTCTCTAGCGACACGAACAGGCTTAGTACTTTGGTAGCCAAGCAAACACCAAAGCCTTTGGCAAAGGCTTGGCCTTGTTTGTGCATGAGTGCCTGGAATGCTGTGCATTGATTTCAGGACACCACCTTGCTTGCTTTTTGATGGTTCTAGTTGCAGGCCTGTTTGGCTTCAGCTAAGCTACCCTTGCTTGGCTGGTACAGCTTTGTAATCTAACGTAGACCACCACTCAGTTCAACATGCTTACAAACTTGAGAATACCAGGCGTGCTCTTTGAGAATACTTTTTCAACAAACCATCATCAAGACCAGGAGTGGGGTACTGCTAGTCCTTCTATGCTGTTCACCAGGACTGGCTCCCAAACGTGCGAGCGCTCTGGCGGCTGGTTGGTTGATCTGGCTTCCAGACACTACCTTTCTTCTGATTTGAGCGCCTTTAGTTTCAATTTGGTGTTGCAGGCCTTCAAGGCTTCAGCTAAGCTGCCCTCATTCGGCGGATACAGCTAAGTAACCTAACCTTAACCTATGCTGTTCAGTTGCTTTATCTGGTTGTTCAAGGACTGGAACTCGGGTGAATGTTTGCTAATTACCTTGAATAAGAAGGTGATTCTCTTCAGTGAGGCTAATCAGGTGCTCTTTAATTGCCTACACTATGGATATCTTTTGCCTGGCTGGCAGTGCCCAGCAAGCCCAGCAGTCAACCTATCTGGCTGGAGGTATAAACCCATTGTAACTTTAACTGCCTACCCTTCCAAGAGGCAGAATGCCTGGTCGGTTACTCTCAACTTGTCAACTTGTGATGCCTGGGCTGGCGATCTAGAATACTGGCAACCTGAAGTGCTCACAGAATTCTCTATCAAACAGCCATGATGAATGCATATTCGCGATGCAGATTTCTTATGAATGCATGTTTCACAAATGGTAAATCAGTATTCCCCCCAGTAATGGCCTAAAGCACTCGCCAATCAGCCATTTCATTCTTGCATTTTGCAAATGTAGCACGTCCAGAAGACTCGCGCAAGCAATGCTTGTATGTACCTCCTTAGTCCCGGTCCCATTTGTCCACTTGGACACAAGCATGATCACCTGGTCCCATTTAGGGCCGTGTAGGTCAGTTGTCAGTGGAGGCAGTCTGGGGGTAAGTTGGGCTTTCCCTGCCACCCTGGCCTAGCTTATGTTTTCGCCAGGTAAATTTGATGTTGCTTATGTAAAAAAGTGGATCAAACACAAACTATACTGTTGGGGACCTCCCAGACCAGCGTTGCTTACGTCCCTGGATACTACCAGCCGTATCTTGGAGGTGTGTCTGAACATAACAGTACTTGTAAGGTATACCTACTGCCCAGAGCTTTGAAGCACAGATTAATGCAAACACACGTATGATCCAGTTTTTTGGTTAGTTCAACTTACGTGCAACAGGCATTGCTCGCAGTAATGTGCACAATTATCCCGCTTCTTGGTCAGCCAGAATTGGCATGCTTTTTAGTCAGCAGGTCAGTCGTTTATGACGATGTACTCTGCGTTAAAGAGAAATGAAAACAAGTTCAAGCAGCCCTGAGTAAGGGTCAACCCCACCATGCATACACTTTTGAAGTGTGGAAATTCTTATCAAACAATCCGATTAAATTACCTGGCTCATTCCGCTTCTTGCAGTCATGCATGCTCAATTCTACGTTGAGCCAGGCTGGAGGGAAGGAGTGACAAAAGAGGGAAGAGGTGGGCGTGAGAGGGAAAGAGAGTTTGGAAAGGGCATGAAAGATTTAGGGCGCATACCTGTGTAAAAAATTGGCATTGCCGTAAGAGCGGTTCTTGCAGATGCATTGAACTGGTAGCGAAAAAAATGAGAGTTTTTCCAGGCCTGCATTCCATAACATAGATTAAGGGCAGGGGGCAAATGCTGCAAAATGGCTGACTCCTTGACTGTTCAGTGTAAGCCGGACAGGCTTGGAAAAAGCAGGCAGTTGCACTGTGCTACATGAGTGCAAATCACGGCACGCAGAGAAACTTTTGAAAAAGAGAAACATTCATTGATTGAGCTCTGTATGTATGAAGGCTAACAGTGTCCCTAATGTGCTCAATAATCACTATCACTATTCTGTGCAAGCGTAGACGAGCTGTCACAGGCAGGACTCACAGCTGCCCTGAATGCGCACTACATGGTCCTACACAAACAGCAAAAGCACTGGATCTGTCAAGCAGATTGGTCTCACAGCCGCACCAAATAATATAATCCGCCGCTGACCATGGAGGCCTGCGGGAAAGGTGAAACCTTGTTACCAGGTCGGCTTCTTTATGCATTGGCACACTGGCTCGCAGGAAAAAAGCAGATGGCACGGCCATTGACATACTTTTACCCCACTTATGAAGCCCTTTCCCAATGCTTCCTTCAGGCATTCCTTGCTTTCAGCTTTGTCGTGCCTGGTAAAGTGGAAAGAAAGAAAAGGGGGTTTGCTTGGGCACCATCTCCATGAGTAACAGACAATGTGACGCACATTTTGCATTCAGCATGTGCGCAAGCAATGCCCTTAGATGGTGGCGCAGGCAGGTGCCAGGCAGGTCTGCATGCAGCGTCTGGATGCATTCTGGGCCACAAGCGCCTCCAACCCTGATGACCTGTTAGCCAATCATAAATAAGCAAGCTAAGCATCCGCAACTTAAGCATTACCAGCAACTTACTCCATACAATCTTAGGCCCAGCGTGCACCCTGCACTCAACTTCCTTTCAATACACCCATTGTAGCGTTGAGGTTGCAGAGTAACAAAAGAATTTTTTTAATCTGCGATACTCGATTGAAAACGACCCGAAACGCAAAATGATCTCCAACCCGCTCTCGTGCCTTTGAGTTTAAGTACGAAGTGATGCTTGTCCAGACACACCGGCTGCCCGTTGGCCAGCGTAGCGAAGGGAGCAAGGCCAGGAATGTTGCACTTCAGAGGAGAGCAGCTCCCCGAGGGAGGACGTCGGTGTGTGTGAGGGCTTTTGGAGCTGCAGCAGAAACTCCTGCGCAAGGGGGAGCCAAGCGGGTGAAGCCTGAGAAAGAGAAGGTGCGTGTTGTTTATGGGAGGGAGATTGAGGTGCCAGGGCTCAATTGGCAAACCAGGTCCCGCCCCGCCCCTCCTCTTATTGGCTTTTGCAGGGTTTCATCAACAAGATGCGCATGGTGGCAATGAAGCTGCACACGCCCTCGCAAGCACCTAAGGAGGGGGAGGCACCAGAGAAGCCCAAGGCCCAGATGGTGCCCACGCGCCAGGGTTACCTCCGCTTCCTGGCCGAGTCCAAGGCCGTGTATGATGTGATGGAGCGGTGTGTTGCTGAGCGGGAGGAGTACGCCGCGTTCAGGAACTCGGGCCTGGAGCGGGCCGGTCCCCTAGCAGAGGACATCGCTTGGTTTAAGGCTACCTACGGCATGGAGCCCCCGGCTGTGACAGAGGTGAGGTGGAGGGAAGGAAGTGACAGGGCTGGGTTTGGTGAGGAGGGCATGTTGAGAAGAGACAAAGAGGCACTGCAGCCAGGCTGCTCAGCAGAGCACAGCGCGCCTACGGTCAGGGCGCCCCACAAGCATGTTTCTGTATCTGTGGCAAGAACAGTCCGCTTGCACATCTCCAGATGGATGCTGCAAGTCAGGATGGCCTGTGCAGGAAATCTTTACCACTGTATTGCACCCATTTCGTGCATGGATTGCGAACAAGTGGTGGTGCTGCAAAGCAGGCGCGCCTTATTTGTTGACCAGCTGACTGTCCTTGTAGAGCATTGGCCATGCTTTGGCTGGTGCAAGCGTCTTCCAGGCTTAATCAAGGTATAGATGGTTGGGTTCGGGCATGGAGGGCTGTGCAGCAACCGCTAGCGCCCTGTTTCTTTCACATGCCATGGATGTTTAGATACTTCATGAGCAGGCCCGCTAACTTGAATGTCTGCGACGCAGGACGGCCCTGGCATGACGTATGCCCGAATGGTTGCAGACCTGGCAGCTACAGATCCTCCTACTTTCATCTGCCACTACTACAACTTCTACTTTGCGCACACGGCCGGTGGGCGCATGATCGGCAAGAAAATGTCAGAGATGCTGCTGGATAGTGTGACACTGCGGTTCTACCAGTGGGAGGGGGATGTGCAGGTGCACTTGGACAAAGTCAGGAAGGTGGGTGCCCAGTATTCCGAGCTGCTGTACTCGGTTATCTAAATGTTTGGCATTGAGCAATTATTCCTGACACGGACGCCATATTGATAGGGGCTCTCCACCCATGCACAGTAGGTCACATGCGCGCGCAGGCTTGCCCTTGCACACCACAAATCCATGCCCATGCATTCCAGCTCACATAGTCCCAGACCAAATGTCCAGCATTTGTCACAGCCCCGGAGGCCTTTGTGCAGGCTAACTACTTACATGGCTGTGCGTGCTCAGCTTCATTGAGGGTTTACCAATGGGGCCCGTTAAAGCTCCAGCGGGGGGGCAGGAAGCCCTGTAGAGCTGCTAGCTCGCTGCAATAATGTGTGCTCCTTGCACACTCATGCAGACCATCAATGACATGGCGGATAGCTGGACGGATGAGCAAAAGGAGCGCTGCCTTGCTGAGACAGAGAAGTCCTTCAGCTTCAGCGGAGGTATCATGAGGTGCATCGGCATGTGAAGTTTCTGAGTCTGCCAGCCTTGCAGACAGCTTTGCGCGCATGATCCACAGAGCAAGATGGCGAGTTAGGGGCTTACGATCCATGAGGAGGGCCTGAGCTATGCAGCACAGGGCAATGAAGCAGAACCCAGCAGAAAGAAATGCTTTGCTTTTTGGAGTGATTGCATGTGTCCGGTTGCGCTCCCAGTGTGGAACTGGTGTCACTGCAACTTCTTCCTCGCTGCCTGCTCAACAACTAGGGCAATTTGCTCATTAATTTTGGCGAGTGTTCAGTAGGTTATTTATGAATGAGATAGTGGGCATAGTGCTAAGGATGTTGATGAGTGTGCTTGTTGTTGGATGATAGATGGGCCCGAGCTGCCCTTGCACTAGTAGGCTTGTTCGTGGCTTGTGCAACTAAAGAAGTGCCCAAGCTGGACGCGATCCTAGAGCACGCAGTCAACAGCCTGGCTGCCTTCAAATGCCTTGATTGCCTACAACAGTGGTTGTTTGTCTGTGGTGTGGAGGGGAGGTGCTTGCTGTGTATGATTTATGTGTTCAGATCCATGATGCAATTGAGGAATTGATCTAGTTTTCTTTGCAACTGGGTATATTTGCCATGTTGTGATTGACCTTGCCTCCACCTGCTTATTATTGTCATCCCTTGCTTTCCACAGAAACTCTTTCCTGTGCTATTGCCGAGGTAGTCTGCTGACCTGATTCAGCTCACCGTAAGCCATTAAGCGGGGTAGAGGCTTTCGTCCAGGCCTGCCAGTGCTTGGCATTTTTTGTCTAGCTTTAGCTGCCCTCACTCGGTAGGTGCAGCTATGCTCAACCATGGCTTACCTAGCAGGCCTGCAAAGGAGGTCAGTCCTGCATGGTGTGATGGCACCACTGCTTGATTTGGGTGCACCCCCTGTGTCAAGCTTAGAGTCTGCTGCATGCAAAACAGCCTCTTGACAAAACAGCCTCCAGACAACGGCTTCTTTACAAAGCCACAAACCATGGGGGATTTGAGAGCATGAGGGGTGTTGCATGGACTGGCTGCAGACAGCGAGCAGTCTACACGATGCAGAAGCACTGCATGCTTGCAGATGGGGCAAACACGGAATCTGTGGCACTGCTTGACTCTCTCTCTTTCTCTTTTCAGCAAGAACGACTAAGCCTTCATGGATAACACTGGTGGAATGAAATACAGGGAAGGCATGCATCTGGTGCAAGCACCAGTCACTGGTGTCTGGCAGACAGTCCTCCGCTAACCGAAGAGAGAGATAACACCAGACCAGGCAGGTTCTGAGACGAACCTGCACTGCTAGATTACCGTCAGGAATTTCCTGGGTCGGTTGAAATGCAGTTGAAACGTTTGAGAAATTTTCAACCGCATTTCAACCGAGCGCGGTTGAAATCAACCGAGCGGTTGAATCAGCCGCTTCAACCGCATTTCAACCGCACGTTTCACCAACAGTTTTGTTCAGTGTGTGACATGGCATAACTTGTTCTTTGACTGTGTATGGCCCCATTGGGGCTGTTTGTGAACCACTATCACCACATTGCAGCACAGATCTTGCACTGCACTAATCAAATTTTATGGTTACGTTACATAGCTGTATCCGCCGATTATAATCAATTGATAATCTGGCCGCCAAAGGTAAGGTAAGGTAAGGTTTTTGGGCTGTATCCGCCGAACGAGGGCAGCTTAGCCGGTTGTGGCCTCCAGTGAGGTTCGAACCCCGAACCCACAGGTTGCGAGGGTGGATAATCGACTTCCCATCTCAGGTGCCCCGCTGCCTGCTCGACTATCCGGAGCTGGCCGCCAAAGAACGCGGCGTCATTGTTACCGTCACGGCGTGATGCCATATCACAGTGACAACTTGCACATCATCCTAATGATTTTTTCCCTACTTTCTGTCCTGTTTTCTACTTTCTGTCAACTCTTTGAAGGAGACAGTGTCACCATAGTGATTGCCAGGTTGTCAATGTCCAACTTGAATTGAAAAGTTTGCCTTAGCAACTTGTACTACGCTGTAGTTCGTGATTAAAAGTGACACACCAAGTTTCGAAAACTTTCACTTAAAGTACTTCTTTTCATTTACTTAATGAACACCTAGTTGGTGAGTCCTTTCAATTCCATCAGGAAACTTTCTTGATGCTTCAAGCATTCCCTTCCTGTTGCCTTGCAGGCAGATCAAAGCAAATAATTTGCTTGCAATTTAAAAATGGTTGTGAGCATAAGACAATTGGCCTACCAAAAGAGAGATGTCTTAAGAAAGGAAAAAAACACCCAGCTTGGGGGTTGTTGAACATAATGTCGTGGTGATCAAAATAAATGATGCTTATGAATTATGACTCGTAGTCCCAATCTACAAAAGCTCCCTCAGGGAGGCCGTGCAATGTACATGCCAACATCCATGCTGAATTCAGGCATCCACTAAGGGCAAATTGTCACTGGATATTTTATGCAACCGTTATTGTGACAATAATGCAAGGCCTTCGCTCCGAGCTGCGGTGAGTGAGCTGAGTCACACATGCATGTGCGTATGCCACGCAGCTCGCATGCGCTTCCGGATTCATGCTAAGATGTATAGATACAAGGAGCTTTTAAGGAAGCTTGAAACTGGCCTGCATGGTGAGAAAGCACTGACATAGAAGGTGCTCTTGGCTTTGAAGTCCGGCACAACATGGAGGCGGCAGACAATTGAAGACAGGTGAATGACCTCATATACACCTTGAGTGCCACGTGAAGGTGCTTCATATGTGAGACGCACACAGCCAGCTGCCTCTAATTGATCACTTCGCATAGGGGCATGCGCGAACCATCGAATGAAGGCGTATGGGGTTGGGGCATGAGGTCCACCTGAAAAATGTGGAGAAAGATCAATGTGTTTTCGCTCTCACATTGTTTTCAATTTGTTAGGGATCCTGCTTTCTTAATTGTTTGCTGCGTAAACTACCGATGCATGGGAGGCAAACACACCTGCTGTGCGTACATCTGCTTCGAACAACAGTTGAAGCTCTGCGTATGCCTGCTCCTCCTGCCCACGTGCCCCAATGCGCTTTACTTGCACACAATCAAACCAAGGCCGCCGAAAAAAATTGTCGTTTGCCCTGATCTGCTGGATCACTGGAGCTTGTTCATCTGACAGCCAAGGCAGCCGCCCAGCAATGCAAGCACCCTCCACCTTCCTAAGGATGCCTTTTGGGTCCAGCTGCAAACACATCCATGCGTACAAGCAAAGGCATTATTGAATTGTCCAAAAGCTTGGGTAAGAACCTTTCAGAAGTCCTTGCAATGAACACTTTGCAATGATCTTGGAAAGGAAGATAATGGCTTAGAATGCAAAGGATTGCCAAAAAGGATAAAAATACAAATTGCCTACCAAGGGTAGCACATCTGCAAGGCTTCAATTTAGTCGTGCTTGAGCAGTTTGATGCTCTCGCATGAACAGGTGCTTTTGGAAGAGCTGCAAAAGCAAGTGTTTGAAGTACATGGAGTATTGTATGATGGGTTAAAGAAGTTGGCTGAAGTAGGCAATTCATCATGCAATATACACAAAGCTGAAAAGAACCAATGTGTACCTGTGGCAGCATAGCAAGCTCCCTCTGCAGCGTGAGCAAGTGGAGTGTACCATCCCAACACTTGTTGCATGTTGACCGAGGAGCTGCTTCCCTTGCGCAAATTTGAAGGCAAGCAAGGCTGATGCATGTGCTGGTGGCTTGGATTGTATTCATGCCTGCATACAGGAAAAAGTCAGAGGGCATGCCCTATGCGCATAGCAAGCAAGTGTGAGCAACATCATCAGCTTAAACTTGATTTTTCTACATACTGCATATATGCAGTATCATTGCATCGCTCAGTAAAGGCATGCTCAGAACTGTCATCAACACGCTGGCGTTTAGCCAAATTTGAAGACATGATGGCTTGGCCATCTTCAGCCTGCATTTGAAAGCACAATAAGAGAGCGCAAGCGGCAATCATCATCTTTGTCATGTACACCTTCTTCTAATGTTGGCAAAATCGAACTCTTCGACGGGTTTCGAGTATTTCAAAAGCAGAATTGACACACCTCTTGGCGCGCTAGCATGCTCTTCATGTAGCTGTATCCTGTCTCTTGCTTGTTTGTCTGTTTGTACAAGGCTTTCGGCTGTGCATGCGCATGTTCAGAGCCTGCAAAGTGGAACTCATTCATTTCAATTCTTAGTGCCATTGTTGTACACCTTTCCTTGGCAATCTCTTATGTGATGCAGGTTAGGCATCCTAAGTGCATACCTTGTGCATCGTGGTTGTATGGGTTGCCGTGATTATGGATGTCCCTCTAGGCATGCTCCAGGATGAAGTGAAATTTGATGGAGGCAAGGGCGTTGGCAGGCAGAACATTTCTTGCAAGCACAGCAAGCTGAGTGCTCGCAGCCCTGTTCATGCAAAAGGAAGTCAGATTAAAACAAGCTAGCAGGCTGTCAAGACATTTTTTTGTTGAAGTTTCTAAAGATTAGGGAAGCAACATACCTGATTTCTGCACCAACACTCTGCGTGAGACCGCCAGGCCATCGCTCTCCATGGCACAACTTTTGAACTTGCTCCCAAGCTATGACGAGTGCAATGAAGTCAGCATCAAGAAGGCCTTGGAGCAAAAAAGGAAGCATGCGGCAGACAGCACGGTGCCCTGGGCTTGCACAAAAGCGTGGCATAATACACACTGATCATCGTGCACTGGTAGCTTCAAATTGTAGTACCTGAAAGATGAGCGGCAAAGCTTCAGTTTAAAAGCAAAATTTTGTGTAACCGTCGTATTCATTAACATCTTGAGCACCCTAGTCAAGCTTGTGAACAGGTTGGTGGCGCAGGATTGTAGGCTACCTAGGAATGAGTAGCAATCTCTCGTCAATCATTGCAGCTACAGCTTCTTTGCATTGCCCGATGGACTCAGCATACACAGGAATACCTTCAACAATTTTAAAGTAAATCCCAGGCTAAAGCTGTGCATTGTTTCATGCAGGATCTGGAAAAAAATGAGAATGCATAGGTTAATGGGTTCCCATCAGTAATAGGCGGCAAATAGAGGTTAACTTAATTCTTACCTTCTCATGAATGTCAACTACGCCAGGTAGACCATACAATCCAGATACGAGACGGTGAGTGGACCACTTCTTGCCTAGGCCAGGTGAAATGGGGATGTGTCTCACGATTTTCTATTGGAGTGCTTCAGCACGATAGCTACAGGCAAACGCGCAAATGTACTTTACAATTGCCATGCATTTACATAACTGTCAAACACATACACACAAACAAGCCCATCAGTAATAGACGGCAAGCAGACACAAACAAGCAACCCACCTGCTCGGCACACATGGTGTGCCCTCAACTATCTTTTCAAGCTTGCGCTCCTTGGCACCTCTTGTATCTGTGCAAGCAGGGCACGGATGGTTGACACGAGCACTGCTGCCATACAAGCAAACCAATTCCCACTTCTCTTTCATGTCAGCAATCACTGTCAGTAGCCTTGGAAACACAACGTGCGGCGTTTCATTCGGATCAAGCATTTTCTGCATGTACAAAGTAAGAATCACCCTTGCTGAAGTCATTGTGTATGTTAGGCTTGAGCCAACACAATTTCTCTTCCTAGGTCCAAGACATACCTCCCTCCAGCCATTACCGTCATTGAAGACCTAGCAGCCATCTTAGCTGCTATAGCTAGCCGTGCGGTTGAAAAATTACAACCGCAGGTGCGCTTGACCACTGATTTTTTCAGCCGCTTCTCAACCGCGGTTGAAATCAACCGTTCCAACCGCACTTCAACCGAGGCCAGAAAGTCTTGATGACTTGACCTACGAGCTATGTGGCTATGCTCTTTGTCTACAAGGGTTTACAAGTTACAAGTTAGGGTTAACCGCCAGCCAGGTCATTAGGCTGATTGGTTTGTTGCTGGTCTTCGCCAGCCAAAAAATAGTCCATAATGTCTGAAATGAAATGGCAGAGTCTATTGTGCGTTGAGAAGGAAAATCAACGACAGTCTGACTAGGCAAGGCATGTGGAATATAAGGGGCCTCCAAAGAAAAGGATTGGCAGAAAGGGAAGAAAAGAAAAGAGTTCTTTCTTCTGTGAGAGCACACAAACAAGTCTTGACAGTGGAAAAGAACATGCACCTCATTTTGAACAGCAGCACAGGAACACTTGTCACAGTGGCCATTTCCACCGTGCCAGATGGAGGATTCCACCGCGAGAGTATGTGCTCGCAAGCGAAATCTGCTCACATTCCCCATAACATGCTTAGGGAGATAAAGGTGCAGATAGCAAGGAGGTGTCAGGGGGGCACCCCCATTCCGCACCCGTGTGCGTGAATCAACTTGAAGACCTAAGAGGGGGCAGGCAAACCAAGAATGATAAGTCACCACTTTGTTGTCGCTTTCCAGAGGGTTCATATCAGCAACGTCCCTCCACACTTTTCTCATCCTAAACCTCAGGTCAGCAGTGAAATCCGAGGAACAAATAGGGAGCCCCTGCAAGAAAGCTTGTGTATAAGTGTCACAGCCTCACAATCCCTCAAAGGCGCGCAAAATATCTGAAGCCCAAGATGTTTTGGCCCGGGGCACCAGCTTCTGCAAGGGTTTACAAGAAAACGCCTTCGGTCAAGAAGTACGACAGCTTAGCTCTTGATTAAACGGAAGCCCATGAATGGAAACAAAAACAAAGCTCTTGCATGTCCAATCTCTGGATCTGATCAACTATTCTTCACCAATGCCACTCTTGATCCAGCATACAGATTGCTAGAAGTTTACAAGTTTAAGTTTGACCTTCAGCCAGGTAGTTTGACTGTTCAGGTTGCTGGTGAACACCAGCCATACAGAAAACATCCATAAGCTCTGAGATAAAACGTTAGGAATCATTAGTTTGTTTCTAGAAAAAATTGAAGACATCCTCAGAACAAGCTTGGGAGATATAAAAAGCTCCAGTCTGATTGACAGTAATTTGTTTGCCAGTGGTAAATACGGATTGCTACAAAAACTAGAAGTGATTCAGAGATCACTTAACCCAATTTATGATGAAGCACAAGGATTCCTGACCCATCTTGAAAACAAAAGCGCCAAGTCCACTTTTAAACTACGCTAGCTGGGAAAGAGGACGGCAACAGAAGTCGTTGAGGAGCAAGCGCAAGCTATTACAGACTTGTTATATGCTGCCAACAACGTGGCTCTAGAGGTATGCACGACAACTTCGGCTGGCACCAAAAGTGGCCATGGCTGGCCAGCACTACATAAACCGCCCTACAAGTAAAAAGAGGCAGAAGCTCACCAAGCAATTGAACACCATAAATGCCTCAAATCTCATCTCAACTCTGTCACAAGCTCAGCAATGTCTTAAAAAAACAACAGAACAATACCAAGAAAACCATTCCCTCAACTGTGCTGCGCGTAACTTGAACAACTTCATGCCTGAGCACATCAGACAAGGGACTTTACACGCACAAATGAGGAATGCTGAATATCATATAAAGAGCGAGCTAGCCCTTATAGGCAAAACAAATCCCAAAGAATGCCATCAAAGAAAAAGAAAAAAGCAACAAAAGACAATAAATAAACGTCGAAAATGTTTGGGCCATTGAAATGCAGTTGTTTCAATCATTTTTTGCGGTTGAACGGCCAGTTGAAATAATGCGCGGGCCAAGCCCCCTTTCAGTTGTTTCAACCGCGGTTGATTTCCAGTATAAACAACTGGAAAATGTGTGAATTCCTGTTGAAACAACTGCACTGATAAAAACCTGTTATCTCAACTGCTATTATTAGAAGGTTGATTCAACTGCACATCAACCGCGGTTGATATGCAGTTGAAATAATGCGCGGGCCAAACCCCTTTTTGGTTGTTTCAATCGCGGTTGATGTGCAGTTGAAACAATGCGCAGGCCAAACCCCTTCCTGGTTGCTTCAAATGCGGTTGAAACAACCCATGAATCTGGAGTTTAATCATTAGCCTGCCAAATCAAACAGATGCTACTTACAACTGCTGTATTCCTGTAGTGGAGGCAAATAATACCATCAGTTCATATTCACTCGCAAGTACACACTTCTCTGGGAATCCGAGTAACATGAAGGCCTTGCACAATCATCAAAAAGCATGTGCGAAAGTGTCCAGGTCACAAGTAATTGTTCGCAACCAAATTCCTACTAGTTGGGCATAACAAAAATGAAATGAGTTCTTCTCTTTATTCTAAAAAAACAAACCCTGCGCTCTACTGCCTGACCAGCCCACGCTCTATCTCAGCATCTGCATTCTCCCCATCTACTCTCACAGAGGTGATTTTCTCCCAGCCTCCAAATTCCTCTACCTCTGCTTCAAGCTCAACCATGGTCTGTCACACTCGAGGTCCCCGCATCTGTCCGCAGCATCCAGACTGAAATGTATCTTGCATGTGGCTCTTGATCTGTGAAAACAAGGAGCAGCAGAACATATGATTAGACATAAGCTTGATTTTGTTGGCGTGCTTTCTCTTCTTGTACAGGTGCTAGCCCAAGAAACAAGTAAGAGCAAAGCACTGCATATATTCAAAATAAGTACTTATTCCCTAGAGTGCACAGAGAACCAGGTTGGACAACTTGGGGGATGGGATAATTAATCGAGGCATACCAACAATAATAAGCGTGTTTGGTTGTGCTTGAAATACTCAGTGTGTATTTGAACGTAAATTCAGGCCACAAACAAAGAAACAAATGAACAACTGCATGGTAATCTTTACACTCAGAAAAGAGCCACTACGAGTAGTTCATCTTGTCTGTTGTGTCATCAGCTAGACAGCCAAATCCATATGCTTTTTGGCTGTCAGCATGCTTCAATTCAAAACAAGGTGACTGAAAGACATAACATTGCTTCCAGGCTCATCATCAAAACCTTGAACAAAGGCGATTTTGGAGGAAACATCATTTTTACAGGTTTTGGAAGTAAAACACGGATGGCTCAACAAAGTCTGGTCTTACCGGCACATGTAGCCAACAGGACTTTACCCAAATGGCTTCTACCAAACCTGTCAGCAGACAAACTTCGATCTTGCTCAAGACCAGATGCTATTTGCATACTTCCAGTTGGAACGATAAATAACCATCAAAAAGACATACAGGCTATACACCCTTCAAGTTCAGCGAAGTTCGCGCTGGGATGTACACCTCATTGAAGTGAAATATTGCATTGGAAATATTGTGATGATACTCGACCAGAGCAACGACTAGCAAGGGCAACTGAACAGCAAATTGGATTGAAACACGCCCTTGCGCAGCAATGCCACTGGCACAAAGTAAGCCTACATACCATCCTGATTGGAGTGATGGGGACTCCGCATCGTCGGACCATCTATTAATGTCAATGACATTATGTCATACTGAACTACCCCTCAGTTAGCTTGGCCTAGACCGGTGTAGAGTAAGAAAACTCTCGATCTAAATACTCATTCTATTCAATATGCAACAAAGATCATATATACAAGTAGGAGGTTGAAAAACATCAAGGAAAGAACATATGGCTCTTTTCAGAACCCTCCCGACCCCCACTAATGACCTTCTTCCTAGTTTAATGGTGGAGATTTGCCTGGTGCTTGCACCAGATGTAAACTTCCTCCATATTCACGCAAAGGAAGGGGTTACCTTGTTGGCGTAATATTTCTTTCTTTCTTTCTTTCTTTCTTTCATAACTCAATAGCCCAGTCAATGTACACTGTTGCTGGCAGCCCCAAATGCATTACACCACAATTGTTCGGCCCTGAAAATACGAAGGAAGTTCCTTTAAGGATTACATGTTCGGTTTCAAAGGGATGAAAGACACATACACGACCCCACATTGTGCTGCATTTATACATGAAATCAAAACAACTTAGAATATCACGCTGAGAGACTGCTGCATCCAAATTAGACTCGCGGCATGGCCATAACAAAAATAGGGTGTGTGGACTGGCTGCGGACAGCGACAGTGTACACCAAGCAGACAACAGGTTGCCCGCGATGAGACTGAGGAGCCTCTGATACCCTTATCCTTCCCTACACGTTCTCTCTCTCTTCGGC
>LFCJ01001609.1_pt1 | contig 15889 bp, 19 predicted proteins | sample 643141 | NCBI WGS metagenome assembly LFCJ01 (sample SAMN03766243, study PRJNA286221) | soda lake metagenome | biome: soda lake; feature: Kulunda steppe; material: water; isolation source: sample B1-Br-g2 brine of Lake Bitter-1 | place: Russia: Kulunda steppe | collected 2010-07 | reverse complement strand
GCTCGTTGTTTCCACGGACGCTGACGAGACGCGAATCCTCACGGACGAGGTCGATAACACCAGCACTGTCTGGCCCCTTTCGGACGAGGTCCCCGACGAAGACAACGAGATCGTCGCCCGCTAATTCGAGTTCGGTGAGGAGCCGTTGGAGAATTTTTCGGCTTCCATGGACGTCTCCAACGATGTAGATCTCCCCGTAGCTGTCAGTTTCAAACCGATCATGTTGTCGTTCAATGTCGCTGCCAAACTGCGGTTTCGTGTTCATGTGGTTAGGTCCAAGAGCCGAAGCAGTTCGGCTGAGGGTCGGATTCAAATAGGGATACTGTGCCCCTGGATTAATCAGTTTATATTAGTCGCCCATTCGTTTTACCTCAACGTTTTCTGGAAGCACCCGTTCGTCCCGGTCAGCCGGTCCCCAGCGGACGTTCTCGGACTTCGCTCGTAGATTCTCGACGAGGTCTTCCCCAACTGAATCTGTCGTCCACTCACACTCGACGAGGAGGACTCGGTTGTCGTTCGGTGCCAGCCCGACGATGTCGATCTCTTCCTCCCCGTACCACCAGCGATCGACCTCCGAGTACGGGTCGAACGTACCGCGTCGAATCCCTTCCCAGACGGCTTTTTGGCACACGTCTTCGAACGTGGTTGCGACGTGCGTTGGGAGGTCCGGCCGGATCGTCCCGTCGTACACGATCTCCGGTGTCCTCGATACTGGATCGATTCGGCTCGACGTACCGAAACCAGAACCGAAGGAACCCGTCCACAACGCGGTACCGCGACCGCTTTGATTTCTTCCCCGAGGCCGTGACTGGTACGTCTCGGTCGGTGAGCCTGAGTCGGCAAAGTGTCTGGAGGTACTTCGAGAGTGGTCCCGAGTCGATCCCCGTTGCGCCGGAGATCTCGTACCACTCTTCACGGCGTTTCACATCTTGATTTGTAGCTTGCTCGACGGTATCGTTCAGAATCCGTGAGGCGGCCTGGCGGATTTCTCCGGACGAGATTCGATGGACAGGAAGCCGTACGGCGATCTGCACGCGAACACGCCGATCACAGCGGGACAGAGATTACGCCGATCAAAGAATCCCAACAACCGTGTCCAGACCGGCGCCAACAGCCACCAATCCGCTGGCGTACACCGACGAGCCGAGCATCGACGAGGCCGAAAACCGCAATGCGTTCCCGTCGGACATCGCGGCCGGAACCGTGAGCGATCCGCGCGCGACCGGCAGCGCGTTCGATAGCGCGATCGCCACCATCCCCCAGCGGTCGAACCATCCCGTGAGGCGACCGCCTTCACTCCCGACACTCACTCCGGGAAGCGATTCGAGGGTGACGTCGGTCCGACGAACCACTCCGAAAAGTACCAACTGGCCGAGCGTCGCCCCGGCGACGGCGACAGCGGCGACCGAGGCCAGACCGAACGCGTCGCTTCCGACGGCCAACACCGTCGCCACGAAGAGCGTCCGCGTCGGAATGAGCTTTCCGACGAGGGCACCCTCGAGGACGAATACGGCGAACAGGACGACGAGCCCATAGGTAGCGACGAGCCCGATACCCGCATCGACGGCCGCTTCGTACATACGTACATCTAGTGTCGGCGAAGTATATACCGCTTCAGGGGGTCTCGATATCGAACACCGTGGCCATCGGTGACAAGACGACGGTGACCGGCTACCGACGCGTGGCTCGAAGCTAATATATAGTTTTGCTGACTTTTCAGCACCCAAGAATAATATAGCTCGGTTAGTTTCATACACCGTGATGGATCTCGGGAGACGCGAACTGCTCAAACTGGGCGGCGGGGCCGCAGTCGGCGCGGTCGGTATCGAAGGGTACAGAGGAGCGACCAGCGGGAGCTGGGTGTACGATCCCGCGGAACTGACCGCAGCACGCAACAAGTACTTCGCACTCGTCGATTACGAGACCTTCTACGAGCTCCAACGGGAGTACGACACCCCGCCGGAGGAAGTCACCACGCCCACGGGTTCGTCGTTCGACCCCGCCGAGTTAACGCGGTTTGCCGCCGTCGGATCGGCCAGTATCTCGGGTCACAACGGCGTTCCGACCAGCCAACTCTCGATCGCAACTGCCGGCTCGTTCGAGAGAGACGTCATCGAGGACGTCGCGGCGGAGTCCGACACGATCGAACAACTGGAGAGGCAGCCAAACGGGTACAGGCTGTGGGAGTCACCACTCCCCGACGGTGACCCCCTCGAGACGCCGGCCGTGTCGGATTCAGCGACCGGCGAACCCTCCTCAGCACCGGAACTGCCGGAGACGCCGGGACAGCCCGAACACGTCGCCGTCGGAACCGACGACGGCGCGGTCGTCACTAGTGTGGTGATGGCACCGGAAGCCGACGTCGGATCGATAGACGGCGTCGAGACGATGATCTCGGCAGAAGACGGCGGGATGGGAAGCCCCGATCTCCTCGAAGACGACAGGAGCTACGAGTCGATCCGCACCCAGTTCGGGTCGGACCCGACGTTCCTGTTCGGGGCCATGCTCGATCCGGCGGCGGTCACGCTGGCGACGGCCGCATACCAGTTCGCCCTCGGGTTCGCCGGCGGGTTCGGCGCCGGGGCGAGTGCGTTTCTCGAGCAGTGGGTCGAGGAGGTTCGCGGTGTCGCCGTCGGCGGAGACGTCGACCTCGAGGCCGGGAGGACGGTGTTACGGCTGTTTCTCACCTACAGCTCCGACGACGACGCACGGCGGACGGGGATTGTACAGCTCGCAAACGCCGCGAGTGCCACGGCGGATGACGAGGACGTCGACGTCACCGCCCGCTATGAGGGGCCAAACGTCGTCATCGAAGCCGAGGGGGAGACGGAGTCGGTCTTCGAGCTTCCCGAGTCCTAAATCCTCAACGCCATCGTTTTGCCCCAGGCACTCGAGGCCCCGTATATGGAAGTCCACCACGTCACCGAAGACGCGGAGACGTTCACGGCGAACGTGTACCTCGCCGTCGGCGAGCGAACGACGCTGGTCGACGCGGGTGCGATGGACGGCATCGTCGATGCCATCACCGAGCACGCCGACGACCTCGAGGCCGTCGTGCTCACCCATCAACACGGCGACCACGTCGGGGCTCTCGAGGCCGTCTGTGAGGCGTTCGACCCCGACGTCTACGCCTACGACGACCATCCCCTGCGAACCCACGAACTCGAGGACGGCGACACCGTCACGATCGGCGACGACTCCTTCGAGGTCGTCTACACGCCGGGGCACGCCGACGACCACGTCTCGCTTGTCTCCCAGTCGACGCTGTTTTCCGGCGACGTCGTGGTCCACGACGACGGTGCCTTCGACTACGGGAGCTTCGGCCGAACCGACATGGCCGGCCAGTCGCGCGAACGGCTCATAGAGAGCATCGAGGAGTTACTCGAGCGTCTCCCCGAGAGCGTCGAGGAGCTGTACGCCGGTCACGGCGGCGTCTTCCACGGGGACGTCCGGGACGTCGTCCGGACGGCCCTCGAGCGGGCCGAAAAACGGGAGCCGAAGTATCCCGACGGGTAGCTCCGCGAACGATCCCGACGGGTAGCTCCGCGAACGATCCCGACGGGAAATAGACGGGCGAAAACCCGCGGGGATGTTCCTCCGTCAGTAGACGTACTCGTCTTCGAACTCCTGGGGTGTGATCACCTCGAGGTCGCCCTCCTCGCGGAGATCGTTTAAATACTCCATCGAGTCGGCGAACGCGTCCTGAACGTCGTCGTCCTCCAGACGGTAGTACGCGAGAGACGTCACGCCGCCGAACTCCGCGGTTCGGTCGAGGACCTCGGTCGCATCGCCGAACGACGGGTTGACGACGCGCGAACAGAGGTGTGGATCGAGCGCCTGTGCCTGGACGCCGTATCTGCCGGCAAACGCCAGGTCGGTGTGCTCGGCGACGATGTCGTAGGTCGACTCGTCGTAGATCCCCTGTGGGTAGGCGAAGTACCCCGCGCCGTCGTAGTCGTGGTCCTCGAGCCACTCGATCGCCGACGTGACCTCCTCTTCGGGGTCCCGGTCGTCGAGGCTCGTGAGATCCGAGCCGTGGGCGGCGTTGCTCGCGATCGTCCAGCCGGCGTCGGCCAGCTCCTCGAGTTGTTCCTCCGAGAGCCGGTCTTCCTCCCAGTCGTCGTCCTCGTAGATCCGTCCGGTCGGGACGAACGCTGTCGCAGGCAGGTCGTAGGCCTCGAGGACCGGCTGTGCGATCGTGTGATGGGTTTCGTACCCGCCGTCGAACTGGAGCAGTACGGCCCCGGTGGTAGACCGGGGCACGAAGTGTAAGTCGTCGACCCACATCTCGGGCGTCGACTCCTCGTCGGCGTAGAACGCGATCTGGATCTCCTCGATCGCCGAGAAATCCGGCACGCCCTCGCCGTTGGCTCCGGCGAAGCCGAAGTTCCGGCGCATAAACGGCATGTCGGGGCGGACCTCACAGTGGAAGTCGGCCCGGCCGCCGTCGGCGTCGTAGAGCTGGATCGATGGATCTTCGATGTTTTCGGACTGTACGGCGAGCCCCGGATTCTCCTCCGTGCAGTCGATCGGTTCCTCGAGTTCCAGGACGATGTTGGCCATGATCCCGTCGTCGCCGTCGTGGATCTCGAGGCGGGCCGACTGTGAGCCGGTGTAGTAGTTCTCGGTGTCGGCCTCGAGCGAGCCGGCGACGGCCTCCCAGTCGTCCAGGTCTTCGAAGTCGTCGAACGTCTCCGGACCGGTGTCGGCATCGTCGATCTCGTCGATCTCGTCGATCTCGTCGTCGTCATCCGTTTCGTTGTCACCCGGGTCGGTTTCCTCCTGGTCGTCCTCGACTGCGGCACAACCGGCGAGCGTCAGAACGCCGGCCGTCGCCATCGTGAGATAGGTGCGTCTTCTCATCTGTGTCCAAGAGTACTGGGGCACAGAGCGGATGATTGTTAATAGCTCGATACACTCTCACCGGGTGAAAAGCGACGATATTACGAACCACAGCGGGTGTAACACCACAATCCTCGAAGTGGCGATCCGAACGGAACACGGTTCCATCGAGCTTACAGCGTCGCCCGCGGCGAATGTGAGTGGTACTGGGAGAGTCACACTCGAGGATACGTCACGGACGACGGCCACAACGGGGGTCCGAGACGTCGATCGACCGATCGGACCTGACGGTATTCACTCGATACGTTCTCCGAGAACGGTGGCCCGTTCATACTACTGGACAAAACGGTTTACACTCGAACGGCCGCCACCGCCGGCGGCGCGTCGTGAGACGCGATCGAGTGTTCTGGCTTTTCTCAGGCAGTATCAGGCGCTGCGTGCTTCCTTGGCCTTGGGGCGGAGGTTCTTGTACCCGCACTTGCGACAGCGGTTCGCGTCTTTCGAGTTCCGGGCGTTACAGCGCATACAGATCATCTTCTCGAGGTTCCGGTTTTCCGCGGCGTCGAAACTGGCCATACGGGGCAGTTACGCGCTGGCGCATTTAACCGCTGTGGTCCCCGTCTCCCTCCTCGTCGGCCAGGTAGTCGTCCTGGACGGCGACGACCTCACTCGAGTCCGCACAGTCGGCGTACCGACGAAGCGGTTCCTCGTTGAGCGTGAGGAAGGTCTCCCCCCAGCGAAACGCCTCGAGGACCGCTTTGGCCCCCTCGGGTTCGCCGAGGATCCAGAGGGCGGCGGCGATCGCTTCGACGGTCGTCAGCCTGAACGGCCGGCCGTAGTTGACGGGGTTCGCGGCGACCAGAAACGGGAGCGCACGGTGTTCGCCGGGCATCGAGAACGTCGCCCGTTCGGCCGACTCCCACGAGCAATCGAGGGCGACGACCGTCTCGAGTGCGTGTTCGACGTCCGCCGGCGACAGCGCCCGGTCGGCGTAGGGGTTGAGTACGACGCCGTAAGGGACCTGTCCCATCGTGCGATGGAGGACCGCTTTGTCGAAGCGCTCGAGGCGACGGGCCGTACACTTCTCGGGGTCGTCGTCGCCCTCGTAGTAGACGTGGACGTACACACCCGCGTGTACGGTGAGATGCGCCAAAAGACGGTCGGTCGGCCGGTGGAAATACGGGAGTCGGCTGTGAAGAGGGCGTATGCTCGAAGTGGGTGCTGTGCCGACGTCCTCTCACGCCGGCACAGGCGACGGAACGATCGAACGGGTATCACTCCCTCGAGACGTCGGGGATCGGGCCATCGTCCGCTCCGATCCGGACGACCTCGGTGGCCGATGACGGACCCGCGGGAACTCGTCGGGGACTACTACGACGCCCTCGACGCCGGGGCCTACGGCGACCTCGAGACGCTTCTCGAACCCGGGTTCGTCCAGCACCGCCCCGACCGGACCTTCGAGAACCGTGGGGAGTTCGTGGCGTTCATGCGTGAGGGCCGCCCGAACACGGAGACGTGTCACGAACTCCGTGACCTCGAGGTCCGTGCGGGCGGAACGCGGGTCGTCGCCCGGGGGCGGCTGTTCGACGCCGACGGGACGGAACTGTTCGGCTTCGTCGATCGGTTCACACTCGCCGAGGGCCGGATCGTCGGCCTCGAGACCGAAGTCGACGGGTAGGGCCTACTCTTCGGCGTTCTCGGGCACGGTCCGTTCTTCGGTTTTCGCCACCCGGGCTTTCAGGATGCGCGTGTTGTCGACGTCCTCGACGGTGATACGGACGCCGTCGAAGGTGATCTCCTCGCCCTGTTCGACCAGCCGGCCGGCACGGTTGAAGATGAAACCGGCGATGGTCTCGAACTCCTCGCCTTCCGGGAGTTCGATCCCCAAGGCTTCGTTTACCTCCTCGATGTTGACCTCGCCACGGACGAGGACGGTCTCGTCGTCGATCTCCGCGATGGGTTCTTCCTCCCCACCCTCTAAGATCTCGCCGACGATCTCCTCGACGACGTCCTCCATCGTCACGAGCCCTTCGGTGGTGCCGAACTCGTCGATGACGATCACCATGTGCATCCGGTTTTCCCGCATCTCGGCGAGCAGTTCGTCGACGTTTTTCGACTCGGGGACGTGGAGGGTCGGCTGGATCAGGTCCTCGAGCTCGAGGTCGTCGGTCTCGCCGTAGTTCAGATCCCGGACGAGATCACGGATGTGGACGACGCCCTGGACGTTGTCGAGACTCCCCTCGTAGATCGGGACCCGGGCGTGACCGCTCTGGATACAGGTCTCGATCGCCTCGCCGATCGGGGCGTCTTTGGGCACCCCGGTAATGTCCAGTCGCGGGGTCATCACCTCCTTGACGATGGTGTTGTTAAACCGGAAGATCCGCTGGAGCATGTCGTGTTCTTCTTCCTCTAGGACCCCCTCGCGTTCGCCCGACTCGAGCATCTCCTGGAGTTCGTCGCGGGTGACGTAGGGCGTCTCGATCGCGCCCGTCGAACCCGTGAGCTTGTTGATCCGCCGGGTGAGGCGATCGAAGACGACGATGAGTGGATACAGGAAGAACTCGGTCGCTTTCAGGGGCTTCGCGATCCGGACCGCCCACGACTCGGTGTTCTCGACGGCGTAGGACTTGGGGGCGCTCTCGCCGAAGAGCAAGACGATCGCGGTGATCCCGAACGTCGCGAGGATGACGCCGACGAGCCCGCCGAAATAAATCGAGAGAAGCGCGGTCGCGATCGAGGACATCGCGATGTTGACGATGTTGTTTCCGACCAGGATCGTCACGAGCAGCCGGTGGGGATCGCTCTTGAGTTCCCTGACGAGCGTCGAGCCGGGAACCCCCTCATCGACCATCCCATCGACGCGGTGTTTGGGTAGAGAGAACATGGCGATCTCCGAGGAAGAGAAAAACCCCGAGAGGGCGATCAGGACGACCACGGCGAAGACCCCGAGAGCCGTCACCGTAGACTGAGCGACCTCGAGACCCGTTCCGGGAACCCCATAGGACGCCAGCGCAACCTCGAGGAGCGAAGACAGTAACATCGATCGTCCGACGGTTGTCACCCTGTCGATTAACGTTTTGCGCTTTTTTGACCCCGAACGTGGCGACGACACGCTTACCCGACTGCTTTCCCAAGAGCGTGTATGACCGGCTCCGACGATCCACCGATCACGTTCTACCGACTCCAGGGCTGTCCGTTCTGTGAACGTGTCACCCGCGTCCTCGAGGAACTCGACCTCGAGTATCGGTCGCGCTTTGTCGAACCGTTACACTCGAAACGGAACGTCGTCAAACGCGTCGCCGGCGTCCGGACCGTCCCCGTCATCGAAGACGAACGGACCGGCGTGACGATGGCCGAAAGCGAAAACATCGTCACATACCTCGAGACGTACGCCGGGAGTTCGGCGTCGGTCGGCGAGTCGACGACCGTCGCGGGGGAGTGATGATGGACTTCGACGTGGTCTCGCTTGGACCGACGGACCACCCCGAAGTCGGCGGGACGGCACCCGACTTCACCCGGCCGCTCGTGACCGGGGAGTTCTGGGAGGATCGGACGCTCGCCGACCTCGCCGACGGGACCCGTCTCGTCGTCGTCTTCACCCCCATGACCGGGAGTTTCCTCGCCGAATACGCCTGGAACGAGATCCGCGATCGAGGCTGGGACGACTACGAGGGGACTGTCGTCGGCGTCACGGTCTCGACGCCCTACGCCGTCTCGGGGTTTCTCGACGAGCAGGAACTCCCGTTCGCGCTCTTTTCGGACCCGAGCAACGAGGTCGCCGAACGCTACGGGGTCGCCCACGAGTTAGACGGGATGGCCGGCGTGAGCGAACCCCGTCTCGCCGTCTTCGTCCTCGACTCCGCGCTCACTGTCGAGGACGCTTGGGTCGCAAGCGAGTGGCCGGAGTTCCCCGACTACGACGCCCTCGAGGACACACTCGAGTCCTGACGACGCGGCAGGCTTTTGACTCTCAGGTGCCGACCCGAAGACGATGGCTGATCTCGAGACAGCGACGACGGCGATCGGTGAGGGCGAACTCGTCGTCTACCCGACTGAAACCGTCTACGGACTCGGGGCGGACGCCACCGACCCGGCGGCGATCGAACGCGTCTTCGAGGCGAAAGAGCGGGATTTCGAAAAGCCGATCTCACTGGCCGTCCCCTCCGTCCCGTCGGCACTCGAGTACGTCCGGACGACCGACCGTGAGCGTCGGTTCCTAGCGACGTTCCTCCCCGGCCCCGTGACGGTCCTCTGTCGCAAACGCGAGTCGGTGCCGGACGTTCTCACTGCCGGCCGCGAGCGCGTGGGCGTTCGGGTCCCCGACCACCGCCTCGCATTGCGGGTCTTAGAGCGGGCGGGCGTCCCGATCACGGCCACGAGCGCGAACGTCAGCGGCCACGAGAGCGTCCGTCAGACGGACGACCTCGACCCCGAAATCCGTGAGGCCGCCGCGGTCGTCCTCGAGGGCGGCGAGACCGGCGGCACGGCGAGTACCGTCGTCGACGTCTCGGCCGGGACGGTCCACCGGCGGGGGGGCCTCGCCGAGGAGATCGACGCCTGGCTCGAGGCGAACTGATATCCTATCTAAACCTGCTGATTCCCGTCCGGGTCACCACGTCGCAGTCTTCCACTTTCACTTTCACCATCCTGTTAACGAGGGTTTATGTGGGATCCAGCACAACGCCCGACCATGACAGACGTAGACCTCGAGACCCTTCCGGGCGTGGGACCGGCGACCGCTGATAAACTCCTCGATGCGGGGTATGACTCCTTCCAGAGTCTGGCCGTCGCCTCGCCCGCGGAACTCTCGAATACGGCCGACATCGGCGACTCGACGGCGGGCGACATCGTCCGTGCGGCCCGTGACGCCGCCGACGTCGGTGGGTTCGAGACCGGGTCGACGGTACTCGAACGGCGCAACAAGATCGGCAAACTCTCCTGGCAGATAGACGAGGTCGACGACCTGCTCGGTGGCGGTATCGAGACCCAGTCGATCACCGAGGTGTACGGCGAGTTCGGCTCCGGGAAATCCCAGGTCACCCACCAGATGGCCGTCAACGTCCAGCTACCGAAAGAGGTCGGCGGCCTCCACGGCAGTGCCATGTTCATCGACAGCGAGGACACGTTCCGCCCCGAACGGATCGACGACATGGTCCGTGGATTGCCCGACGAGGTCATCGACGCGGCCCTCGAGGATCGGGAGATCGAGGGGTCGGCCGCCGACGAGGAGGCCGTCGACGAACTGGTCGACGCCATCCTCGAGAAGATCCACGTCGCGAAAGCGTTCAACTCGAACCACCAGATGCTCTTAGCGGAGAAGGCAAAGGAACTGGCGAGCGAACACGAGGACGCCGACTACCCAATCCGGCTGCTGTGTGTCGACTCGCTGACCGCCCACTTCCGTGCGGAGTACGTCGGCCGTGGCGAACTCGCCGACCGCCAGCAGAAACTCAACAAACACCTCCACGATCTGGACAAGGTCGGTAACCTCTACAACGCCGCCGTCATCGTCACGAACCAGGTCGCCTCCAACCCCGACTCCTATTTCGGCGACCCGACCCAGCCCATCGGTGGCAACATCTTGGGTCACAAATCGACGTTCCGGATGTACCTGCGCAAATCCAAAGGCGACAAACGCATCGTCCGACTGGTCGACGCCCCCAACCTCGCCGACGGCGAGGCGGTCATGCGCGTCCAGGACGGCGGGCTGAAACCGGAGTAACCTGCCGTCGGCGATCAGGTCGTCGACGTACCCGTCGGCCCGCAGTTCCTCGGCGAACGCTCGCCGGAGCCGTCGGGTGGTGTCGCGTTCGCGTTTCCAGTAGAACAGATACGAGCCGATAGCAGTCGCGATCGCGCCGATGACCGCCCCGAGGACGAAGAAAATCCGCGGGGATTTTCGCCCGTCAGTATCAGTCTTCCGTCGTCGTTTTCTCCTTGTCGAGTTCGCCGCGATAGATCTCCGCGCCGTCCTGTGCGACCTTCTCCGCTAAGACCGCACACTTGACCCGCATCGGGGAGATGTCGACCCCGAGCATGTCGATTACGTCGTCTCTGTCCATCTCGAGCAGTTCCTCGACGGTCGTTCCCTGGAGTTTACTCGAGAGCATACTCGCCGAGGCCTGGCTGATCGCACAGCCGTCGCCGGAGAAGGCGACCCGTTCGATCGTCTCCTCGTCGTCGAGTTTGACGTCCATGCGGATCTCGTCGCCACACATCGGGTTCTCGCCGACGTGGGTGAAGGTCGGATCCTCGAGTTCCCCGTAGTTTCGGGGGTTCTTGTAGTGGTCGAGGATCTGCTGTCGGTACATATCCGAGCCCAGTCCCATCGTTGTCTTCGGTTACGGAGGTGACCTGTAAAAGGATTCCGGGTGACGCCCAGACACACGTAACTCTCAAAGGTTACACTTCGCCCCGATCACCGCGAAAAAAGCCCAAAAACCGGGTTACCGGAACGACAACCGGTTATGGCGGTTCGTTCGTTCGACGGTTACCGGTGTTTCTCGACCGATCCAACCGGTCCTGGTCGACGGGTGGGTGGACGAACAGGGCATCGACGACGGCCGCGATGCCGACGACGGCGGCCGCGGTGAGCGCCAGTGACACCGCGACGTCCGCCACGTGTGCGACGACCAGTGCAACCGCGAACGCCACCGGAACGACCACGATAACGAGATCGTCCCGGGTCACCGTAGTGAGAACGTCGACCAGGGGCTCGAGTGGGTCCCGGTCGGTGCCGGGACGGCCAGCGGTCTTCTTGTACACGGTTCTCACCTCGGCGTTTCGACCTACGAACTCGGGGCAGAAAAACGGCCGGGCGGGTTCGTGTTCCGGACGGGGCGTCCGGTCCGCTCTCGTCTCGGTGTCACCCGTTCTGTTCGGCGGTATCGGCGTGTTCCTCCCGCCAGTCCTCCAGGTCCTCGTCGTCTTCGCCGTCGAGTCGCTGCTCGTAGTAGGCCATCGGGTGGGCGATGCGCTCACACAGGTCGTCTTTGTTCACACAGTCACCGTACGATTGCATCGTCGCACACGACGGTGGCGAGTACTCCGTCGGCGAGGTCTCCCCACTGATGTGGTCGGTCTGGTACCGGGTCATCTCCTCGCCGAACGAGGAGTTCACCCGGTAGAGTTCGACGATCTCGTCCGTGTCCATCCCGATGCTCGTCAGGAACGCGGTGATCGCGAACCGCGAGTGGTGGGGCAGGTGCTCGCCTTTTCGGATGTCGTCGAGCAACGCCTTCATACACGGCGGGAACAACTCCGGGACCACCGTGTCGATCTCGCGGGTCAACTCGAGGTCCGCGAGTGCCTCACGAATGGTCTCGGCCTCGGCCTCGAGGGAGTTCCCGATCGCGTCGGGGACGTCGAGGGGGAGTCCCTCCTCGATGCGCCGGCGGACGGCCTCCCGGAGCAGGGTGAGCAGTTCCCCCTCGTCGACCGGGACCTCGCCGTCGGAGAGTTCCCGGTTGACCAGGTTCCACTCCTCGCCCCACAGGTCGGCGGCGAGTGGGAGGTAGGTGCCGACGTCCACCCGATACCCCGTCGGCGTTTCCCGAACCGCGGCCTCGAGGTCGAACTCCGCGAGGACGGTCTCCAGGTCGACGCCGGTCGACTCGACGCTTTTCAGCTCCGTGGTGTCCGCGAGGTCGGCCCTGATGCGATCGTCGGCGGTCTCGGCTTCCCCACGGGCGTACTTGCGGACGAGGACGTGCTCGTCGACCAGCGAGACGAGCACCCGCGCGACCGGATAGGAGAGCAACTCCGTCCGGGGATCCCGCCGGGGGTCGCCCGTTTCACCCTCCTCCAGGGCCATGAGCACCCGTTCACGGGCGCGCTCGACGACCGCCCGGTCTTCCTCGACGACCGTTCCGAGGGCGACGTCGGCGGCGGCGACGCTCTCGCGGGCGGCCTCGAGGAACGGGTACCGGGCGTGCAGTCGCTGCATCGATCGGTAGATATGCCCGCGACAGGTTAAACGCGGTGATTGTCCGTTCCGCCTGTTTTTCCGTCCGGACCGTCGCTCGTCGAGCTAGGAGTTCAAGAACCCACGACACCTCACTCGAGGTATGCCACGGGCCACCCGAGACGGTGTGTCGATCTACTACGAACGCGAGGGGGACGGAGAGCCGGTCGTCTTCGTCCAGGGGCTTGGCTACGGGCGCTGGATGTGGCGCTGGCAGCGTGAGGCCCTTGCCGATGCGTACGAGATCGTCGCGCCGGACAACCGCGGGACCGGCCGCTCCGAGGACGGCCTGAACCGGATCGTGAAAACACTCCCCGGGAAACTGCGTGGCCTCCTCATGGTCAAACTCGCGGGGTACTCGATTTCCGGCCTCGCCGCCGACCTCGAGGCCGTCCTGGCCGACGCGCGGATCTACGACGCCCACATCGTCGGCGCGAGCATGGGCGGGATGGTCGCCCAGCAGTACGCCCTCGAGTACGGCCGGGCGAAATCGCTGACGCTCATGTGTACGAGCCACGGCGGCCCCGACGCGGTCCCCGTCCCGGAGGAAACCCGAGAACGGATCTTCGACGTGCCGAAGGGGGCAAGCGAACGAGCGAAGCTCCGCCACCGGATGCGTCCCGCGTTCAACGACCGCTTTACGAACCGAAACCCCCACCTGATAGACCGGATCCTCGAGTGGCGTCTCGAAGGGGACGCGAGCGAGCCAGCCGGGGAGGCACAGGCGGGGGCCGTCCTCGCGTTCGACGTGAGCGACCGACTGGCCGAGATCGGGGTTCCGACGTTGCTCCTCCACGGCACCGACGACCGGGTCCTCCCCGTCGAGAACGGGCGACTCCTCGAGGAGAAACTCCCCGACAGCCGCCTCGAGGTGATCGAGGGGGGGTCACACCTGTTTTTCATCGAGGACCACGAGCGAGTCAACGAGGAGTTGCGGGCGTTTCTCGCCGGGGTCGGCTAATACTACTGGACAAAACGGTGTACACTCGAACGGCCGCCACCGCCGGCGGCGGGCCGTGAGACGCGATCGAGTGTTCACTGACTGGTGTCCAGCAGTATAACCCGACGCTACTCGTCGTACGGGCTCCGAACGATGTGGACGTCGTAGTGTTCTCCAGGGCCACCCGTGCTCGTGACCCCGCTTGCGATGCTACTCAAGGAGTTCACCAGGCGGCCGGCGTTGTCACTGCCGATGAAGACGACCGTCGCGTCGACCTCCCGGGCGACCGAGCGGATCTCCCGGACGATCTTCCCCGGTGGCGTGAACCGTTCGGTCCTGATCCACCGGAAGTCGGCCTCGGGGGCGATCGCCGTGACCTGTGCGTACAACTCACCCGCGATGCGTTCGGGATCGACCGCCTCCCCCTCCGCGATCCATCCTTTCTCTTCGGCGTAGCCCGCGTCCGCTGGCACGACGCTGACCGCCACGATTCGCTCGTCGTGGACCGTCGCGTACTCGCTCGAACGGGCCAGTGCCCCCTCAGAGAGCGCCGATCCGTCGAACGGGACCAGAAACGTCATACCGGTCGTTCGGGGGCCGTGATCTTCAGTTCGTCGGGAATAGAGCAGCCGGTTACGGAAGTGCAAGGAGAAAGCCCCGTGCTTTAGCGCGGGGATGAATCCGACAGTCGATGACACGAACCACCGACGATAGCACGGCCTGATATTCCAACAGATACTTAAGCACCCAAACCGAATTACAATTGTAATGGTCACGGTGACTGTCACCGCGAAGTTCCACAATCCGTCCCTCTCACGGCGCAAAGAGTGGCAACACGCCTCCCGACTCTACCGTGACACCAAGCAGTTCTGTATCGACGGATGGGAGAACGGCGACTTCGGCAAATCCGTGACCACCGCCAGCATCGACAACGACCTCTACTCGGCCATCCAGAACCAAGCCATTCGAGAGGCGAAATCCGACCACAACAAGGACGGGGAGGTTCGCTACCGAGAAAGTCAGCCGTTCGCCATCAACAACCAGAACTGGGAACTCGACACAACCGAGAACGACACGGTCGTCGTCGGCTTCCCATGTGTCTCCCAATGGTGGTACACCCCGATAGAAGTGTACGACGACATTGTCGACCCCGTAGACCGACTGGTCGAAGGAGACGCCAAGAAGACACGGCTTCAAGTGTACCGCCGTGGCGACGACTGGTACTGTACGTTTAACATCGAATACGACGCCGACACGTCGGGCGAGACGCCCATCGGTGTCGATATTGGTGAACGACACGTCCTCGCTGTGACCGCCTACGGTGAGGGTGAGTCAATGCTGGTGTCGGGTGGTGAGGCGAAGTACGTTCGACGCAAATATCGTTCCCTACGCGATTCGCTATCGGAAGCGGGTGCGCTTCGCGCACGCAACCGCGTGGGTGACAAAGAACAGCGTCGGATCAAGGACTTGAACCACAAACTCTCCCGTCGCCTCATCGCGTTCGCGAAACAGTTCGAAAACTCGGTCATTCGGATGGAAGACCTCGAAGGTATCCACAAAAATAGTTCGTGGTCGGGCGTTCACTCGTGGCACTTCCACCAACTCCAACAGTTCATCACGTACAAAGCCGAACGCGCTGGTATCCGCGTCGAGAAGGTCGATGCGTCCCATACCAGCCAGCAGTGTTCGGCGTGTGGTTCGATGGGAACCCGTGATGGCGACTATTTTTCGTGTTCGGAGTGCGGTCGTGGACGCCATGCTGACCTGAACGCTTCGGAGAATATCGCACAACGGGAGGGTGAACCATGCACGGGCTAACGTTTCGGGCGAGTCGAACCGTGCTACCTCGCTGGTTGAATAACCAGCCGTCGTCATCGGGTGGTTCGGGAGAGCAATGCTCTCTCGTCATCACGAAAGGCGCTTAGTGATCCAGGGAAGCTATTGAGGAATCCAATCGGTGGAGTCCAGCTACTGACGCCAAGACCGCTGTTCTGAACACCCGCTCCTCAAAACCTTTCCCGTAGTACTATGCGGATCGCCGAATACTCCTCTTCTGGACGGTGTTTCTCCACTGAATTCTTCAGATGGAACAACTCACCACTCACGTCTGAGATGATCTCTTTTCTGCTCTGTTGAATTGATGG
>LFCJ01001608.1_pt1 | contig 15903 bp, 17 predicted proteins | sample 643141 | NCBI WGS metagenome assembly LFCJ01 (sample SAMN03766243, study PRJNA286221) | soda lake metagenome | biome: soda lake; feature: Kulunda steppe; material: water; isolation source: sample B1-Br-g2 brine of Lake Bitter-1 | place: Russia: Kulunda steppe | collected 2010-07 | reverse complement strand
GCTTTTCTTCCATTCGTCATGACAGCATCCTGCTGCTTTGAAATGGCGGCTAAAGAGTTTTCCTGAAGATGGCAGAAAATACGGCAGCGTGTATGAGAAAAGACGTCATGCTGGAGTGGCTTGATAATCAGGGTAAGCCGGGAAGTGGAATGAGGCAAGTTGCACTGAAGAATGATTAATAAGACAACGTAGATGTTTGTTGCTTGAGCTCAGGGGGCAGGAGGGACTCTTATGTGGGATAACACGAGCATGCTGTCGGCGGACCGGCTTGTGCCGGATTTTCTAGGCCGGCTCGGCGGCAGCGCAACCGCGCTAGTCATGAGCCTGTGGGAGCATTTCCCCGCGCCGATGTTCATCGCTCGCGTCGAACATCGCGACAATGTCACCATCACGGCGGTCAATACCCTCCAGCAGGCCGGGCTGGGCAGCGAATTGACCTGTCTGGGCCAGCCCCTCGATTACCTGTTTCAGCCCTCGTCAACAAAAGGGTTACTGGCTTACTGCGCCCGCTGCGTTGAAGAGGGCGTACCGGTCAGCTTCGAGGCGACAAGCCGCTGCGCCGACAGCGGCGGCATCTGTCGCCAGGATCGCTGGCAGATCCTGCTGGTTCCGATCGCCAACGCCGGCAAGGTGCCGACACACCTGCTCGGAATCGTCCAGGACTCCACCAGCAGTCGCTACCCCTGGGCCGATCCGCTGGAAATGGAGCGAATGATAGAGCAGCGGGTCAGGGAGCGTACGGCCCAGCTGATGGCCGCCAACCAGCAGCTGACCTATCAGGCCACCCATGATTGCCTTACGGAAACCTATAACCGGCGCCACCTCCTCGAACTTGCCGACAACGAGTTTCGGCGAGCCGACCGCTACGGGCTATCGCTCTGTCTGATGATGCTCGATATCGACAATTTCAAGTCGATCAACGATGAGCAGGGCCATTTGGCGGGAGATCAGGCGCTGAGAACGGTGGCCCAGGCAACCTTGGCCATGGTCCGCGATTGCGATCGGGTAGGGCGTTACGGGGGAGACGAATTCATCATCGTGCTGCCCGAGACTGACATCGAGGGAGCCAGGGCAATCGCCGAGCGGCTGAGTCGCACTCTGCAGGAGGCGGGCGGGATCTGCGTCAGTATTGGCATTGCCAGTCGCGAGCCCGACGATCAGTCGATGGGCGAACTGATCAACCGCGCCGATACCCTGCTGCTCAATGCCAAGCGGAACGGCCGTAATCGCATCGAGTGCGCGACTGCCTCCTCGGTGTCTCGGCGGAACGCGCTCAGCGCCGAGGAACGGCTTGGCGAGGCTCGAGACGGCTGATGGAGTATCGGCTAATCAACCGTGAGGCCCAGGCCCCGCTGAGATAAACGCGACTTAGCGAAAAAAACCCCGCCGGCGAGAGCCGACGGGGTCTGTCTCAGGCTTGCATCAAGCAGCGCCTGGGGCAGGGGGCGTGATCACATCATGCCGCCCATGCCTCCCATGCCGCCCATGCCGCCCATGTCCGGAGCGGCGTCCTTCTCGTCCGGATCATCGGCGATCATGCACTCGGTGGTGATCATCAGGCCAGCGATGGAGCCGGCGGACTGCAGCGCGCTGCGGGTCACCTTGGCCGGGTCCAGCACGCCCATCTCGAACAGGTCGCCGAACTCGCCGGTCTGGGCGTTGTAGCCGAAGTTGCCTTCGCCAGCCTTCACCTGGTTCAGGATGACGGAGGCTTCCTGACCGGCGTTGGTGACGATCTGGCGCAGCGGGGCCTCCATGGCGCGCAGGGCGATGGCGATGCCGTGAGTCTGGTCCTCGTTGTCGCCCTTGAGGTCGGCCATATTGGTCAGCACGCGTACCAGGGCGGTGCCGCCGCCAGGTACCACGCCTTCCTCGACCGCGGCGCGGGTGGAGTGCAGGGCGTCCTCGACGCGCGCCTTCTTCTCCTTCATCTCGACTTCGGTGGCGGCACCGACGCGGATGACGGCGACGCCGCCGGCCAGCTTGGCCACCCGCTCCTGGAGCTTCTCGCGATCGTAGTCGGAGGAGGTCTCCTCGATCTGGGCGCGGATCTGGCCGACGCGGGCCTCGATGTCGCCTTCCTCACCGGCGCCGTCGATGATGGTGGTGTTCTCCTTGGACATGGTCACGCGCTTGGCGGTGCCCAGGTGGTCCAGGTTGGCCTGCTCGAGGGTCAGGCCCACTTCCTCGGAGATCACGGTGCCGTTGGTGAGGATAGCGATATCCTGCAGCATGGCCTTGCGACGGTCGCCGAAGCCCGGAGCCTTGGCTGCCGCGACCTTGACGATGCCGCGCATGGTGTTGACCACCAGAGTGGCCAGCGCCTCGCCCTCGATGTCCTCGGCGATGATCGCCAGCGGCTTGCCCGCCTTGGCGACGGCTTCCAGCACCGGCAGCAGCTCGCGGATGTTGGAGATCTTCTTGTCGACCAGCAGGATGTACGGGTCTTCCAGCTCGACCTGCATGGTGTCCTGGTTGGTCACGAAGTAGGGCGACAGGTAGCCGCGATCGAACTGCATGCCTTCCACGACTTCCAGCTCGTCTTCGAAGCCGCGGCCCTCGTCGACGGTGATGACGCCTTCCTTGCCGACCTTCTCCATCGCTTCGGCGATGATTTCGCCGATGCGCTTGTCGCCGTTGGCGGAGATGGTGCCGACCTGGGCGATGGCCTTGGTGTCGGTGCAGGGCACGGACAGGGTCTCGATTTCCTTGACCGCGGCGATCACGGCCTGATCGATGCCGCGCTTGAGATCCATCGGGTTCATGCCCGCAATGACGCCCTTGAGGCCTTCGGTGACGATGGACTGGGCCAGCACGGTAGCGGTGGTGGTGCCGTCACCGGCGACGTCGGAGGTCTTGGAAGCGACTTCCTTGACCATCTGGGCGCCCATGTTCTCGAACTTGTCCTTCAGTTCGATCTCCTTGGCCACGGAGACGCCGTCCTTGGTGACGGTCGGGGCGCCAAAGGATTTTTCCAGCACCACGTTGCGACCCTTCGGGCCCAGGGTGGCCTTGACGGCATTGGCCAGGGTGTCAACGCCACGGGCCATGCGGTTGCGGGCATCATCGGAGAACTTGACTTGTTTCGCTGCCATTTTCGAGATCTTCCTGTTGGTACTTGAACGTCAGATACTTGAACGTCGGATGTTGGGCAAGACGCTGGTCGGCTGGGCTCAGCCCTCGACCACCGCCAGGATGTCGGACTCGCTCATGATCAGGACTTCCTCGCCGTCGATCTTCTGCTTCTCGACGCCGAAACCATCCTTGAAGATCACGGTGTCGCCGACCTTCACATCCAGCGGGCGCACATCACCATTCTCGAGAATCCGGCCGTTACCGACGGCAAGCACTTCACCGCGAGTCGGTTTTTCCTGGGCGCTGCCCGGAAGCACGATGCCGCCAGCGGTCTTCTGTTCTTCTTCAACGCGACGGATGATGACGCGATCGTGCAAGGGACGGATGTTCATTGCTCACGTTCTCCTGATAGTTCAGTGGCCGGGAGGCCCCGGCGTTGATGGTCACTGCCTCGCAGACGGTGCCTGCGAGGGGGAGGCGCCGTGCGCCTTCCGTGTCAATGGCGCGGTAGCCGCGCCGAAACCTGTTGCTGTCCGATAAGTGGGGCTCGGCAATGGGCTTTCAAGGCCCGCAAGGAATTTTTTTTGCGTCAGCGCCGCCCGTCTTCACGCGAGATGAACTCCCCCTCGAGCGGACCGTCCCGATCGCCGCCGCGGGAGGACGAGGCGTCCCCCGGGTGACGACCGCCCGCGGTCTGCTGCCAGTCGGCATCGGGGCCAGGGCGGGGGCCGCCATGGAAGCCGCTGCCGCCCACGTGGACGCCCTGGGCGCGTACGCCAAGTCGGGCGAGCAGCTTGCCCATCAGGCGCCGAGCGTCGGGAATCAGGCACAGGAAGCCCAGCGCGTCGGAGACGAAACCGGGCGCCATCAGCAGGGCGCCGCCGAAGATCAGGGCGGCACCGGTGAGCAGCTCGCCGGAGGGTACCTCGCCGCGCTCCAGGCGTTCGCGGGCACGGGCGAAGGTGGCGGCGCCCTGGCGTCGGATCAGATGCAGCCCGATGAAGCCGGTGGCCAGCACCATCAGCAGGGTGGCGAGCAGGCCGATCTGGCTGCCTACCGAGAAGAGGATGACGAAGTCGAGCAGGGCGAAGAGGGTAAAGGCAAGCAGAAAGGGCATGGGGGCTCCGCGAATATCAGTTACGCCATTCATGGGGGCGGCGGGGCGGAAATCAAGCGTTGACGGGGAGCCCGTGAATAGTGTGATGGTGCGCTGCATCAAATCTGCTACAGTACCTGTACCGAAAATCAGAAAGCGATACCCAGGATTGAGCCGCAGCGCCGGCGCTGGGTCGCCCCACTCCCCGGGAGGATTGACGATGAAACTGGACAGCTCCGTGATTGCGATTACCGGCGGCGCCCGCGGCCTCGGCCTGGCCATGGCCCAGCTGCTCGGCAGCCGAGGCGCGCGCCTGGCGCTGCTGGATACCGACGCCGCCACCCTTGACGCTGCCGTCTCGGGCCTTCATCAGGCGGGCATCGAGGCCCGCGGCTTCGTGGCCAATGTGGCCGACGAGGCCTCGGTGAAGCAGGCCTTCGGCGATATCGCCGCTTCCTTGGGGCCGGTCAGCGGTCTGGTCAACAACGCGGGCATCCTGCGTGACGCCCTGCTGGTGAAGGCCAAGGAGGGCAGGGTCGAGAAGGTGATGTCGCTGGAAAACTGGCAGTCGGTCATCGACGTCAACCTGACCGGCGTCTTCCTGTGCGGCCGCGAGGCGGCCAGCCAGATGATCGAGGCGGGCAATGAGGGGGTGATCGTCAATATCTCCAGCATCTCCCGGGCCGGCAACATGGGGCAAAGCAACTATGCGGCCTGCAAGGCGGCGGTGGTGGCGCTGACCACCACCTGGGGGAAGGAGCTGGCGCGCTACGGTATTCGCACCGGCTGCGTGGCGCCGGGCTTTATCGAGACCGACATGACCGCCTCCATGCGCCAGGACATGCTCGACAAGCTGACCTCGGGGGTGCCGCTGCGTCGTCTGGGCCAGCCGGAGGACATCGCGCAGAGCGTGGCCTTCATCTTCGAGAACGCCTACTTCACCGGGCGGGTGATAGAGTGCGACGGCGGCCTGCGCCTCTAGGAAAACACTGATTTATTGCTGCGCTCGATATCCTGACCGCCGGCGGTACTGGCACGCCAGCCCGGCCAAAATCCTCATTTACTGACGTGTAAACTCCGGTTTTTCCGTGCCGGCGGCGGTCAGCCTCTCATCGCTCGCGACATAAATCAGCGCTTCCCTAGGCCACCTCCGCTCTCATAAGGTCGAGCGGCCGCCGGGGGAGTCCCGGCGGCCGTTTCGCTTGGGGGCTGCTCAGAAGCTGACCTGGTCCTCCAGGCTGGCCACGGTGGCGTCCCCTATGCCGCTGACCCTTGCCAGATCCTCGGCGCTCTCGAAGGGGCCGTTGGCCTCGCGATCCTCGATGATGGCGTTCGCCTTGGCCGGACCGATGCCGGGCAGTTCGGCGAGCAGTTCCGCATCGGCGGTGTTGACGTTGATCGGTGCCACTTCCTGTGCGGCGGCGCCGAGGGGCGCCAGGCCAAGCAGCAGGGCAAGCAGGGCGCCGGCGAGAACGTTGCGCGTTGCTCCCTTCATGATCATCTCCTCCCGTTGTTGCGGTGCTTTGCTGGTGTTTGTCGCGGTCAGGCATGGTGAGCCCCGTGGTATGCGGCGTATGAGACTCGCCATGCTCCGCTGGTACACTGTCCAAGCTAGCGGGTGTTCGTGAGTCGTATTGTCGGAGAGCGCCGCCGCCGGGCGTAGGCTGAGCGATACGGCATGGCGGGGTGGAATTCCTCATCGGGCGGCTTTCCGTAAGACCCGTGATCGGGGCGATCTCCTACGCGAGTTGGCGGCGCAGACTGATATAATGCCGGTCATCCATCCCTTGCCTGGAGACCCGCCCGTGTCTACCGACTCGCCCCTGATCATCGCCCTCGACTACGCCTCCCTGGATGCCGCCCTCTGCATGGCCGATAGCCTCGATCCGGCCCGCTGCCGCCTCAAGGTGGGCAAGGAGCTGTTCACTCGCAGCGGTCCGGACGTGGTGGAGGCGCTGCATGGGCGCGGCTTCGAGGTGTTCCTGGACCTCAAATTCCACGATATTCCCAATACCGTGGCCGGCGCCGTCCAGGCGGCGGCGGAGCAGGGCGTATGGATGGTCAATGTGCACGCCGGCGGGGGGCGCCGCATGATGGAAGCGGCCAGGGAACGGCTGCAGCGTCACGGCCTCTCTACCCATCTGATCGCGGTGACGGTGCTGACCAGCATGGAGGCCGAGGACCTGGCGGAGGTGGGCGTCGGCGCCTCGACGGCGGAGCAGGTGGAGCGCCTCGCCTGGCTGGCTCGCCAAAGCGGCATGGACGGGGTGGTCTGCTCGGCGCAGGAGTCGGCGAGGCTGCGCGAGCTGTGCGGGGACGATTTCCTCAAGGTGACCCCGGGCATTCGGCCGAGCTTTGCCCAGGCCGGCGATCAGCGGCGGGTGATGACCCCGAGAGAGGCCATGGCGGCGGGCAGTACCCATCTGGTGGTGGGGCGTCCGGTCACCCAGGCCGAGGAACCCATGGCGGCGCTGGCTGCCATCGAGGCGGAGCTGGCCGGCGCCTGAGCGGGCCAGCCGCCTACTCGCCCTCGATGCCGGTGATCGGTTTGGTGGTGCCCCAGCTGCGACAGCGCGGGCACTGCCAGTGGAGCTGTTCGCCGGCGAAGCCGCAGCGCCGGCAGCGGTGGCGCGGCAGCGCCGTCAGCAGGGTGCGGGTGTGGCGCTGCAGCAGCTGGAGTCGCTCGAGGGGCTCGCCCTCGCTGTGCTGGCGGTAGAGATCGATCAGGTAGTCCAGTGCGCCCAGGCTGGACTCGCGATTGAGCTGCTCGCTGACCAGGTCGATGGCGGCCTGCAGGCCATCCCGGTGGCGGACCGTCTCGGCCAGCAGGATGATCACGCTGGTGTAGGGGGTGCGCTCCACCAGCCGCTGCAGGTGGGTGACCAGTCCGTCCTCGTCGTCGAGCAGGCGATAGGCGGTGGCCAGAGGGGCGAGCAGGGTGGGGGTAAAGGCGGCGTCCTGCTCGGGGATGCGGTCGAGCAGGCGAATCTCCTGGCGGTAGTGGCCGGTATCGTGCTCCATGGCGGCCAGCAGCAGGTTGGCGCGCACGCAGCGAGGATCGACGTTGAGGGCGCGGCGCAGGTGCTTGCGGGCGAGCCCGGGACTGGCCTCGAAGCGTTCCTGCTCGGCCAGCTGGCAGAGCCAGTGGGCGGCGGCGCGACGGATCTCGTCGCTCTGACGAATCAGCTGAGGGTGGGCCACCTCGAGGGCCGCCTGCCACTCCCCCTCACGTTCCAGCAGGTCTACCAGCAGCCGTTTGGCGGCGAGGCGCCGCTCATCGTCGTGGGAGTCGCGTACCAGGGCATGCAGCAGCCGCTCGGCGCGATCGAGCAGCCCCAGGGAGAGGAAATCCCGAGCCAGCTCCAGCTGCACCCGCTCGCCCTGGGCGCCGGAGAGGGTCGGGCGGGCCAGCAGGTTCTGGTGAATCCGCACCGCCCGATCCGCCTCGCCGCGGGCACGGAAGAGGTTGCCCAGGGTAAGGTGGGTGTCGATGGTCTCGCTGTTCACCTCGAGGGCCGCCACGAAGGTCTCGATGGCGCGGTCCTGCTGGTCGTTGAGCAGGTAGTTGAGCCCCACGAAATAATCCCGCGCCAGCCCGGATGATGGCGCGGGATCAGAGGGCTTGCTGCGTTCGCGGCGGCCGAGCCACCAGCCGATGGCGACCGCTGCCAACAACAGCGTCAGCAGCAGGGCGTCCGGCATTCAGGGGAGTTCCTTGAGCTCCTGGACACGCAGGCGATCGAGCTCCTTGCGCTGCTGCTGGTTGTGGCGCTGGGCGCGGGTCAGCAGGGTGCGCAGGCGCAGATAGACGCCGCTCATGGCCAGCATGCCGAGCAGCACGCCGACCGCCAGGGAGGCCAGCAGCCAGACGGACAGCGAGGCCTCAGGGAGCTCGAGCCAGATCAGATTGAGCGGTAAGGCCTGCTGGTTATTGACGGCGAAGAGAATGCCGACCAGCAGGACGACCAGCAGAATGACGGCCAGGATCAGGCCTTTTAGCCAACGCATGCGCTTGTGTCCCCTGTGAATGGAAGTTGGTAGTCGTCGGAGCGGCGTCAGTATCCCAGGGCGCGACTGGCGTCTACCTGCTCGCGCAGCTCCTTGCCGGGCTTGAAGTGTGGCACGAACTTGCCGTCCAGCGCGACAGGTTCGCCGGTCTTGGGGTTACGCCCCACCCGCGGCTCGCGATAGTGCAGCGAAAAGCTGCCGAAGCCGCGAATTTCGACGCGCCCCCCTTCGGCAAGGGTGTCGGTGATGTCATCGAGGATCAGGCGGACGGCGGCCTCGACCTCCTTGATCGACAGCTCTGGCTGCCGTGCGGCGATCTGCTCGATCAGCTCGGACTTCGTCATCGACGTTCTCCTGGACGGTGGGCGGCTGGACTGGCCCGCCTGGCACTGTTGTTTTACCAAAGCATACTCGGCAAGTCGTGATAAAACAACGCACTACGACCTTTGTAAGATAGCCCGGTCGGCGGCTGCCGTTAATGAGGGGGTCGGGTATACTGTAGGCACTCATCCCACCGGACAGGCGAGGTCGACGTTGAACGAGCAATCACCCCAGGATGTGGCACTGCGCAAGCGGCTCTACTGGCACTCCCGCCGCGGCATGTGGGAGCTGGATCTGCTGCTGGTGCCCTTCCTCGAGCAGTGCTACGACACTCTCGACCCGGCGGATCAGGCCTCCTTCCGCGAGCTGATCGACGAGGAGGACCAGGATCTGTTCATGTGGCTGATGCGTCGCGAGTGGCCGGAGGACCCGGCGCGCCGGCGCATCGTGCAGTTGATCATCGAGCATGCCGAAAGCGCCGATAGCGTTGGGCATCGCCCCGTCTAGGCTCTCCCTCCTGCTTCACGCCCTGTTGGCGGCTGCGGTCGCCGGCACGGCACTGCTGTTCGCCCCGGCCTGGCTGGGCGGCCCGCTCGCGGCCGTGATGCTGGCCGCCCTACTCGATGCCTTCCGTCGGCACCCTCGCGGTGAGCTGCGCGCGGTGCCGCTGGCGGACGACAGCCTGCGCTGGGAGTGGCGCGACGGCCCCCCGGCCCCCTGGCGCGCGGTCTCGGTTCGCTGCGACTATCTAGGCCCCTGGCTGATCGGCCTGAGGGTCGACGGTCGGCGGCTCTGGGTCTGGCCGGACAGCAGCGACGCCGACTCGCTGTGGCGGCTGCGCCGCCTGCTGGTGCAGCGGGGCGCTCACTCCAGATCGGCAAGATAAACGCGCGAGGGCCGCGGGGTGCCCTGGGCGTGGTCGGGGCAGTCCGGGTTGTAGTGCAGACCGCGAGATTCCCGGCGGGAGCGGGCGCTGGCCACGGTGAGGCGCGCCAGGCGCAGCGCCTGCCACAGGCCGGCCAGCGCCACGCTGGGAGTGCCGGTCGCCACCAGCGGTGCCAGCTCTCGCTGCAGCTCGACCAGCTGCTCGGCGGCGATGCTCAGGCCGGCGTCGCGGCGCACGATGGCGATCCGTGCGCTCATCACCCGGCGCAGGGCGTCGCGCAGCTCGGCGAGTGCGCGTTCATCCACGGGCTCGCTGCCCGCGCCGAGGGGCCGCAGGGCGGCCGAGGAGGGAGCGGCGGCGGCCTTGGCCAGCGCCGTCGCACAGCTGCGCGCGAACACCAGGCACTCCAGCAGCGAGTTGCTGGCCATGCGGTTGGCGCCGTGCAGCCCGGTGCAGGCCACCTCGCCGATGGCGTAGAGGTGGGGCACCGTGGTCGCGCCGGCGAGGTCGGTGGTCAAGCCGCCGCAGCTGTAGTGGGCGGCGGGTACCACGGGAATCGGCTCCCTGGTGATGTCCAGGCCGCGCCCGGCGCAGTGGGCGTGGATGGTGGGGAAGTGGTGGCGGATCGCCGCTTCGCCCAGGTGGCGGATATCGAGCAGCACATGGTCGCTGCCGGTGCGCTGCATCTCGGCGTCGATGGCGCGGGCGACGATATCCCGGGGCGCCAGCTCGGCGCGGGGGTCCAGGGCCGGCATGAAGCGTTCGCCATGGAGGTTGAGCAGTTGGCCGCCTTCACCGCGCACCGCCTCGCTGATCAGGAAGGGGCTGCCCTCTGGATCGTAGAGGCAGGTGGGGTGGAACTGCTGGAACTCCAGGTTCATCAGTTCCGCGCCCAGCTCGGCGCCCATCAGCATGCCTTCGCCGCTGGCCGGGAGGGGGCTGGTGGTGTGACGATAGAGCCCGCTGGCCCCGCCGGTGGCGAGGGCCGTGTCCCGGGCCAGCAGCTCATGCAGCCTGCCCTGGCTGTCCAGGCAGCGCGCCCCGCGGCAGACTCCGTCGACGTCGCCGATCAGGCCGATGGCGGTGAGGTCGTCGCGTATCTCGATGGCGGGGTGCTGCGCCACGTGGGTCTTGAGCGTCTCCATCACCGCCAGGCCGGTGGCATCGGCGGCGTGGATGATGCGCCGGGCGCCGTGGCCGCCCTCGCGCGTCAGGTGGTAGGGGTAATCGGCATCGGGGCTGAGGTCCGGGGTGAAGGGCACGCCCAGGGCGAGCAGCCGTTCGATGGCGGCCGGGCCCTGCTCCACGGTGAAGCGCACCGCGGCCTCGTCGCAGAGGCCGTCGCCGGCGACCTGGGTATCGGCCACGTGGGCGTCGACGTCGTCGCCGGGCGAGAGGACCGCGGCGATGCCGCCCTGGGCCCAGCGGCTGGCGCCCTGATCGTCGCTGGCCGGGCGCAGCAGGGTGACCCGGCGGCGGTCGGCGATCTCCAGGGCCAGCACCAGGCCGGCGACGCCGCCGCCGATGATCAGCACATCATGGTTGCCGTGAATCATCTTGCGCTCCTTTCTCGGTGGTAGCGGTCTCGCGCGGCGCCCACCGCCGTCCGGAGGCGCGATGCAGGCGGCGGCTGGGCAGGCGGCTCAGGCCGCCCAGGCGGGTGACCAGGCCCTCGCTCACGCGAGCCAGCTCGCGGTTGAGCCAGAGATAGCCGCTGGGGCTGAACAGCACGCGTCCCTGCTCGCTCACCGCGGTGGTGGCCAGCTCGGCGTGGCGCTGCAGATCGAACGGGGTGATCTCGACCTCGATGGGCTGACCGGTGCGCACCTGGAAGGCTAGGGTGCCCAGCTCCCGGGCGAGCCGGTGCTGCTCTTCGCGCAGGCCGTGCATGGCCTCGATGCGTTCGTGACCTTCGCGGGTCGTCCAGTGGGTCTCGAGCAGCAGCTCGATGGTGGAGAGCATGCGGCGCTGCAGGGTGATGATGTCATCCAGCTCGTCACGGCTCAGCCGCCGTTCCCGGTGGATGGCGTCGACCAGGCCGCGCTGCTTGACCAGCGCGGAGCTGGTGGCCTTGAGCAGGGAGCGGGTGTCGACATCCAGCGCCGCCGAGGCGGTGGTGTGAGCATGGAACAGGCGCGCCATGCGGTCGAGATTCTCGGCCAGCATGAAGCGCATCATGTCGGTGGCCTTCTGGGGCAGCACCAGCAGGGTGACGCTGATGCCCACCAGGGTGCCCAGCAGCACGTCGAAGGCGCGCCAGAGCCCGATCCCCAGGTCGTGGCTGCCGTCGCCGATCACCAGCAGCAGGCTGATGGCGAACATCAGGCCGCTGTAGCCGTGGCGGTTGCCGAAGGTGAGCCAGGTGGCGATCCCTATGGTGACAAGGCTGCCGGCCGGCACCAGCAGAGAGAGCCCCGGCGGCAGGAGGATCAGCGCCAGGCCGGTGCCGGCGCCGAGCAGGGTGCCAAGCAGCCGCTGGCGTCCCTTGTCGAGCACGCCGCCGATATGCGGCAGGTTGCCCATCACCATGATGGTGCTGACCAGCGCCCAGCTGGAGTGGGGAATGTCGAACAGCGCGATGATGACGAAGGTGATCGCCAGGGCGAAGATCACGCGCAGCACGTGCAGCCGGCGTCGGTAGCGATAGGTAAAGAAGGGGTCGCGCAGGGGCGGCAGGTTCATGAGGCGATGCCCCGTTGGTTCGCCGCTAGGCTATCGGTCCAGGCGAGAGAAGAGGAGACTGGTGCCCGGAGCCGGGCTCGAACCGGCACGGTGTCGCCACCGAGGGATTTTAAGTCCCTTGCGTCTACCAATTTCGCCATCCGGGCGGCACGGTGTCGAGCAGAGAATACAGGGGGAGAATAAATGGAGGCTGGAGTCGGAATCGAACCGGCGTACACGGAGTTGCAGTCCGCTGCATAACCACTCTGCCATCCAGCCTCGTTGAGTCGTGTCTTCACCTCCAGGAGGAGATGGAGCGGGAAAGGAGATTCGAACTCCCGACCCTCGCCTTGGCAAGGCGATGCTCTACCACTGAGCTATTCCCGCCTGACTCGAGAGCGAATTATACGGATAAGTCGGTGACTGTCAACCAATTATGTGGCCGTTTTACATGGAGTCGCTGAGATGCGGCCAGGCGGCACGCAGGTAGAGCGCCATGGACCAGAGGGTCAGGACGGCGGCTCCGTAAAGGGTCACCACGGCCAGCACCGCGACGGGGGTGCCGGGAGAGAAGGCCAGCAGCAGGAAGATGGCGACCATCTGCAGCGTCGTCTTCACCTTGCCGATCCAGGAGACCGCCACCTGGCCGCGCTTGCCCATCTCCGCCATCCACTCGCGCAGCGCCGAGATGACGATCTCGCGGCCGATGATCACCAGTGCCGGCAGCGTCAGCCAGATCGATTCATAGCGCTCGATCATCAGGGCCAGGGCCACGGCGACCATCAGCTTGTCGGCGACCGGGTCGAGAAAGGCGCCGAAGGGCGTCGCCTGATCCCAGCGCCGCGCCAGGTAGCCGTCGAGCCAGTCGGTGACCGCGGCCAGGGCGAACAGGCCGGCGGCCACCGGCATGCTCCACGCGAAGGGCAGGTAGAAGAGCACCACCAGCAGAGGGATGAAGGCGATACGGGCCAGGGTGAGAATATTGGGGATGTTCATCGCGGGACGCTGTCCTTGCCGGTGATGTGGTGCCGAGGCGCCGGGACATTCTATCCGCCTTGGCGCGCATCATCCATGCAGGGCGCGATGAATCGCCTCGGCGAGGGTGGCGCTGATGCCCGGCGCCCGTGCCAGCTCCTCGCGGCTGGCCTGCTTGACGCCCTGCAGGCCGCCGAAGAAGCGCAGCAGTTCGCGGCGGCGCTTGGGGCCCACGCCGGGAACTCCCTCCAGGGTGGAGGTTCGCCGCGCCTTGTCGCGGCGGGTGCGATGGCCGGTGATGGCGAAGCGGTGCGCCTCGTCGCGCACGTGCTGGATCAGATGCAGGGCCGGGGAGGCCGGGTCCAGGTCCAGGCGGCGATCGACGGTTTCGAGGAAGAGGGTCTCCAGGCCCGCCTTGCGGGTGGTGCCCTTGGCCACCCCCACCAGGGCGACGCCGTCGACGCCAAGCTCGGCGAATACCTCGCGGGCCAGGTTGAGCTGCCCCTTGCCGCCGTCCACCAGCAGCACGTCGGGGCGCTCCCCCTCGCCGTCCGCCAGGCGGCGGAAGCGGCGCGAGAGCGCCTGGCGCATGGCGGCGTAGTCGTCGCCGGCGGCCACGCCCTCGATATTGAAGCGGCGGTAGTCGGACTTGCGCGGCCCGTTCTGGTCGAACACCACGCATGAGGCCACCGTGGCCTCGCCCTGGCTGTGGCTGATGTCGAAGCACTCCAGGCGCCTGGGGGTGTCGGCCAGGCCGAGCGCCTCGCGCAGCGACGCAAACCGCCGGGTGAGCTGGGCCTGGCTGGCCAGCTGGCCGGCCAGCTGCTGCTCGGCATTGGTGATGGCCAGGGATTGCCACTGGGCGCGGTGGCCGCGGACGCGCTCGGTGAGCCGCACTCGCCTGCCGGCGCGCTCGCTGAGCGCGGCGCCGATCAGCTCTCGATCCGCCAGGGGGTGGCTGGTGATCAGCTCCCGCGGGATCTCCTGATCCTGGCCCAGGTAGTACTGGCTCAGGAACTCCGCGAGGAGCTCCTCGGCCGGCAGATCGAGGCCGTTGGCGGGCGCATGGTGACGCGCGCCCAGCAGCCTTCCCTGGCGCACGCTGAGCACCGAAATGCACAGCGCCCCGGGGCGGGTGGCCAGGGCGAAGATGTCGGCATCGCCGTCGCCGGTGTCGACGAACTGGCGCTGCTGGAGCTGGCGCAGCTGCTGTACCTGGTCGCGCAGCCGGGCGGCCTCCTCGAAGGCGAGCTCGCGGCTGGCCGCCTCCATCGCCTCGGTGAGCTCACGGGTCACCTGGTCGCTCCTGCCCTCCAGGCACTGCACGGCGTGCTCCAGGTCGCGGCGATAGTCGACATCCGAGATGTAGCCCACGCAGGGGGCGCTGCAGCGCTCGATCTGGTACTGCAGGCAGGGTCGGGTGCGGTGAGCGAAGACGCTGTCCTCGCAGTTGCGGATGCGAAAGATCTTCTGCATCAGCGACAGGCTCTCGCGCACCGCCAGGCTGCTGGGGTAGGGGCCCAGGTAGCGGCCGTCGTTGCGGCGCGCCCGCGCGCGCTTGTACTCGAGGGCCGGAAAGGGGTGGCGGTCGGTGACGAAGATGAAGGGGTAGGACTTGTCGTCTCGCAGCAGGATGTTGTAGGGCGGGCGCAGCTCCTTGATCAGGGTCTGCTCCAGCAGCAGCGCCTCGGTCTCGCTGTTGGTCACCGTGACCTGGATGTCGGCGATGCGTCCCACCAGCGCCTGGGTCTTGGCGTTCAGCGCCCCGCGGAAGTAGCTGGCCAGCCGCGCCTTGAGGCGGCGGGCCTTGCCCACGTACAGGGTCTCTTCACGGGCATCCAGCATGCGGTAGACGCCCGGGGATTCGCTGACGGTATCGAGAAAGTGTCGGTGATCGAAGCTCATGCGCAACGCTGTGGCCGGGACGACGGAGGTGCCATCCTAGCACAGGGTCATTCGACGCTGGAGAAGCCTTCCACCAGGCCGTGGCGCAGCCCGAGATGGGTCAGCTCCACGTCGGAATGCACGCCGAGCTTGTCGAAGATGCGGTAGCGGTAGGTGTTCACCGTCTTGGGGCTGAGGAAGAGACGGTCGGAGATGTCGGCGACCTTCTGGCAGTTGACGATCATCATCGCCACCTGCATCTCGCGCTGTGAGAGCTGGTCAAAGGGGTTCTCCGCCCCGTCGATGCGCGAGAGCACCAGCCGCTGGGCGACCTCGGGGCTGACGTAGCGCTGGCCGTGGAAGACGCCGCGGATGGCCGCGACCATCTCCTGGTGCTGGCAGTCCTTGCTCAGAAAACCGAAGGCTCCGGCGTCCAGCAGGCGCTGGGCGAAGGCCTCCTCGAGCCAGGCGGTCAGCACCAGGACGCGGGTGTCGGGCTGGGTGCGATGGATCTTGCGGGTGGCCTCGAGGCCGCCGATCCCCGGCATGCGGATATCCATCAGCACCACATCGGGGGAGAGGCGGCGTGTCTCGGCGATGGCGATCTCGCCGTTGGAGGCCTCGCCGACCACGCTGAGGTCTTCCTCGGCATTCAGCAGGTGGGCGATGCTGGTCCTCACCAGGTGATGGTCGTCGGCAATCAGTACCCGGATCAAGGCAGCGGCTCCTGAGCGTCTCGGCTGGTAGGGGAAAGTCGAAAGGAGTTGAGTATTCTCGATACGAAGAGTGGCACAAGATCGGCGAAGCTGGAAAGTATTCTTTGGTTAAGCGTCAAGGGGGTTGACGACCCCGGCGGGGCAGCGTAGCATATGCCTCGTTCTCGCAGGGCGAGACAGCGTGGGGCCTTAGCTCAGCTGGGAGAGCGCAACACTGGCAGTGTTGAGGTCAGCGGTTCGATCCCGCTAGGCTCCACCAACAAGTTATTATGAATCAGTCG
>LFCJ01001607.1_pt1 | contig 15918 bp, 12 predicted proteins | sample 643141 | NCBI WGS metagenome assembly LFCJ01 (sample SAMN03766243, study PRJNA286221) | soda lake metagenome | biome: soda lake; feature: Kulunda steppe; material: water; isolation source: sample B1-Br-g2 brine of Lake Bitter-1 | place: Russia: Kulunda steppe | collected 2010-07 | reverse complement strand
GTAGAATTTTCCGGCGTTCGGGATTTTCTCGCCTGTTTTGTGCGTGAAGGTGTCGTCAATGATGACGACACCGTCACTGCTCCACTTTGTGTCGTTCGTCTGTTGGAGAAGCGCGAGACGTTCTCTGTTGAGTTGGTCTTCATCCCAGTCATACTCGGTGAGGAACTTGTTCAGGGCGCGTTCGCTTTTGGCCGGAAGAACGTGGTTCGAGATGCCTTGAACGGTCTTGTTGCTGGCCGCAACAAGACCTGTGACGTAGGTCTTGGCGTGGTGTTTCTGCCTCGTCGAGAAACACTCTAACAGGTCGATTGGCTCAGTACATGACAGGAATGACGTAACAGGGAGCATCTGCGTTCAATGCTGGTTCTACGCGTTCTACCAGCATAAGGTGCGAAGTCAAGTAGTTTAGCACCTCCTCAACCGGAGTTCGTCCACCAAACGATTGATGCGGTCTCTGACGGTGGTAATAGTGGACCAATTGTTCAAGACAGTTGGGAGCGAACCGCCGACTGCCTACCCACAAGTTATTAAAACGGTCGAGCCGCATTTTAAAGTTGTGAAACCACTTTCGATGAGGTTCCGGTCCGTATAGTCAACCCGGTCGCCCAGCCCTAACCAAGTAAGGGCAGCCCGATAGCCAAACTGATCGACGAAAAGCACCACCTCGGAGAGATCATGTTTTCCACGGAGGCCATGCAGGAACGCAGCCCCGGACTGGTGCTGAACCGTCCAAACAACTAGATGTCGAGAATTGGTATATATTGCGCTATATAACCAATACCAACCGCCGTTAATCCTGACAGCGGTTTCGTGAACCGCGCCCCCCTAAAGTATTGCTCTCGGCGAGTCGGGAACGCTATTAGCCAGCCGTTGTACCCAATTCCAAACCGCTCCATGAGGGCGTTCAACGCGTAATTCGGCGAGAATCGTTGTGAAGTGAACATCCAGTCGCATGGAGACGGACGGCAAACGCGTTAGCGGGTGTCGACGTCCGCTCACGCTCCCAGGCTGCATCAAATTCTGCCGTGTATGATTCGCTAAACAGGGCTGAGAACTGCATGAACAAATCAACTCTACGATCTGCTCGCTTTTCAAACCACACCAGCTAGACGGTACCCTAAACTATACAGTGCCAGCTTGCTTTACATCGTTATGTATGTAATGGGTTATATAAAACTCATTAGCCCCAAATTGCCTGTATATGATTGATGAATAAGCCCAGTGCAGCTTCAAGTGTTAAGTTCCTGTTTTACCATCTTAACGCAGACCACCTAAAATAGGAGCGATGTAATATATCGGTTAGTTATCTGATTAAGACCGCAACACGCTTGAGAAGTTCTTTTCGACTATGGAACAGAACTTTGCCAAGTGATAACCGCCGCCCGGTGAGTTCTTTTCAAATTAGGAATATCTAAATTTATTCGTTACTTTCTAGATGGGGCAACAGCGTACTTCTGACTGCTCGCTAAAGTAGACACAAACTTAAAATAATCAGTATATCTAAAGTTTTTATATTGAGTGTAAAATTAAAAACCTCAGGAGCCCTTTGATGCCGACGACATCGTTCACTAATAGTGAATATATTTAAATCACTCTGAGGAATCACGAAACTCTCGCCACCAATTCTCCTCGCCATGTGACTCTTTGGCGAGTTTATATTCGAACGATTCAATTGTGGCCTGGAGCATTTGCACTTGGTTCCCTTCAGGATCAATACGATAGGTGGGGCCTCCAATGCTGAGAGCTCCTAGAATTCGTTTATCCGGGTAGTGTACTGTCATACCGATTGAACGAAAACCGTCGATTAATTCCTGATCGTTTACTGCATATCCACACTCACGGACGTGCTCTAACTCGGACTGGAGGTCTGCGAGAGATGTGATAGTGTGATCAGTATCCGCAGGCATTCCCCACTGATCGATAATTTGTTTGACTTCGTCGAAGGACATCTCTGCAAGCACTGCCTTTCCTGCTGCCGTATGATGCATATGGAATCGGCTTCCAACCTGAAGGTCTGTTGATTTCACGTCACCAACTAGATGGTAAATCGAGATCAGACGTCCTTGTTCTGGGATCGTAAAATCTACTTCCTCGCCCGTTTTGTCGGCTAATTCTTCTACGAATTCTCTTGCGAGGGTGTATTCCGGTTTCCGATGGCGTGCATACTCCCCGTAGTGTAAGAACGTAAGGCCAATGTGGTAGGTGTTGTTTTCTCTGACGACAAGTCCCGAATGCAACAATGTCATGAGGTGGTTATGAACAGTGCTGCGTGAATACCCGAGTTCGGAAACGAGCTCGTTGAGTTTTAGACCGTTGCACTCTCTAATTCGGTCGATAATCTGGATGCTCTTTTCGAGCGATTTCACCTTCCCTTTTTCCCCACGTATTGACATACCTGATGTATCATCGTCATCACTTATAAATGTTCAGCGATGCTGTTCGTCTCTGTTTTAATTACCTATAATTGTTTATTATAACTATTGTATGGGCATTATTAAGCAAGTCAAAACGTCTTAATTTTGGTTTCAAGTAGATTCCAAGCTGTGTGAAATTTGGCTAAATAAATGGTGGTGATAATAACGTGTTCGGCATCATTGGATGTTTATATAACAATAGCGGTCTTCTTGGCCGGATATTCTATCAGCAGGTTTTTATCAAACACGTTCTATATATTTTCATGATTCCACCAATAGCTAGAAGATTCGTGGCAGGGGAATCCCCGAATGGAGCAATCGAACACGCGAAAACGATCAATAAACGTGACGTCGGAGCAATCGTCAACGTATTGGGTGAGCACTATACAGACCCAACACAAGCTGAACAGGACGCGGAAGAGTATTTAGAACTCCTAGAAATAATCGACGGTTGTGAGAATCGAATTTGCATTTCTGTTAAGCCGTCTCAGATTGGCCTTGATATTGATGATACAGCTTTCATGAACAATCTCGAGCGCATCGTCGATGTTGCAGCCAGCCAGGATACGTTCGTCTGGATCGACATGGAAGATCATACGACTACGGACGTAACTTTAGACGCGTTCGAGACACTGACCGTCAAACACGGCGGTGGCGTTGGCGTATGCGTGCAGGCAAATCTCAAGAGAACGGCAACAGACCTCGAGCGGCTTGCATCGTTACCCGGGAAAATTCGTCTCGTAAAGGGTGCATATGATGAACCAGCCACGGTTGCATATCGAGACAAGGCGCGCGTTAACGAAGAATACCGCGATCTCATGTCTTTTATGTTCGAATCGTTCAGAAGTGGAATTGCAATTGGAAGCCACGATCCGGAAATGATTGACCTAGCGAGTGATCTTCATCGGACCTACGGAACTGAGTTCGAGCTTCAGATGCTGATGGGTGTTCGTGATGACGCCCAGTATGAACTAGCCCTCGAGAATGACGTGTTCCAGTACGTGCCCTACGGTGATAGGTGGCTTTCGTACTTCTATCGGCGAGCTATGGAGAGAAAGGAAAACGCGCTGTTCGCAGCTCGGGCTATCCTTGGTCGATGACAACACTGCTCAGCGACGGTATCCCCATCAAACACGACATGAACCATCCGTTCGTGTGTGAGACACTAAACAGGGTTAGGATAGTGGAGGGCGGACCTCTTTAGTTTCCATCTTTCTCCTATTCTCCGCGGGGTTCGCCTAGTGTAAATCCTTGAATTGGATCATCTGGGTCGACGAAAAACGTATTTTTCGCCATAATGTAAGCACTGCCCGCAACCTGGGCATTGTCGATCACGGCACCGTGTTTCGTCTGAGATTCCACGATGGTTCCTTCGAAACGCGTCCCGATAATACTCTCGTGAATAAACGGTTCGTCGACGTCAAGTTCACCCTTCTCCCTGAGTAACGCCATTTTGGCACACGTACCGGTTCCACAGGGTGATCGATCGATTTGTCCGGTTCCAAACACTGTTATGTTTTTGTTTACTTCACCATCTTCTTCGTAGAACTCAGTGAGTTTAACGCGTCCTGGACGGTCTGTGAGTGGATTATGGATTGAAACGGTCTCGTTTACTGCGCGTCTGATCTCGAGACCAAGGCTGACAAAATTCTCGGCGTTTTCTTCGCTGACATCGATTCCGATATCGTCTGCGTTCACCATTGCAAAGAAGTTTCCTGCATAGACGATATCGACTGGAATGGTTCCGACTTGCGCGATTGTGATCTCGGTGGCGTCGTGATAAAACGCCTCGATATCTCTGATAATAACCTTTTCAACGCTTCGCTCGTCAATAATTGGTTTCGTCGATACCAGTCCAGCAGGGGTCTCAACGAGTAGTGACGCCGATTCCGTTTCGTACTCGAGTTTCCCTGTCTCGACCAGTGCGGTGATAGCCCCTATCGTTCCATGTCCACACATATCCAGGTAGCCTTTGCTATCCATAAAAAAGAGTCCGAGGTCCGCATTGTGGGTGCTAGGTTCAACGAGAACTGCGCCGAACATATTCTGATGACCACGAGGCTCCTTTATCAAGAGCCTTCGAACGTCATCGTACTCTGTGGCAAACTGGTCTCGCTGCTCGGCGACGCTCCCCGAGAGCGTTCCACAGGGTAGACCGCTCGTGATCAACCGCGTCGGTTCACCAGCGGTATGGGTGTCTATAGTATCGAATACACGGGTGGCTCTCATGGTGTCTGTCATACCTATCGAAGGTCAGTGACAAAAAAGGTTGAGGTCTGAATGAACGATTTCAAATTGCACTAGTCCAGTAGCAATTTGTCACACCTTTTGTTGTGATTTCTCACCTCTCAAAGAGAGCACGCATTCACCTGTTGGAAGAAACTTTATTCACGCCCACGTTGGCGTTAGGTATAATAATATCGTCCACGATTTACATTCTATGTCTCAAAGTGAGACGGTACCACATAACGAGTTGTTCGTGATGGATGGATTGGCCGCGTCAGCATTGACCGACGAATACGTCACCGAAACACTCCCGGGTGCAGGGATTGATGCGATTCAGAAAACAGTCGCTGGAACCGGTGATGGGTTCGACGAGGCTCTCGAGAGTATCAAAGACCTACAAGAGCGTATCGACTCCTGGGAGGGCGTATCACAGGCACGTTCGGTAACGGATCTTAAACGCGAAGAGGAGTTACAGATACTCTTTGGCTTTCAGGACAGCACGCCACTGGAAGATGACCCCCGAAACGCTAGAATATTCAAGCAACTTGGAGTTCGTATTATCCAACTTACGTATAACTCTCGGAATCTGAGCGGAAACGGATGCACGGAACGTGTCGACGGCGGAATTAGTAACTATGGACTCGAGGTGATCGATGCGATAGAACGCAACAATTTGTTATTGGACCTTTCACACGCAGGTCATCAGACAGCAGCGGACGCACTCGAGGCGGCGAGTCAACCGACAGTCTTCTCTCATGCCAACCCACAGGCTGTTCACGATCATCCTCGAAACATTCCCGACTACCTCATTGAGGCGGCAATCGAGACTGGGGGTACTGTCGGCCTCAACGCCTACCCTGACTTCGTCGCTGATAACCCGACTCTCGATGATCTTATTGACCACGCCGAATACCTAGATGACCTCGTGGGAATCGAAAATGTTACGCTCGGACTGGACTTCATCGATAATCGACCGTACGAAGACCTCGAGATATTACTCGACGATCCTGCGTACCCTGACGAACCGACGCCGTATCCTGAACGACTAGAATCTGCTGCCCAGGTTCCGAATATTACGGACGCACTGATCGAGCGCGGATTCGATGACGATGAGGTTCGCGGTATTATGGGTGAGAATTTATTGGATGTGTACGAGCGCGTCTGGGACTAAATGATCTTCGAGCTGTTGAGCCACTAGAGGTCCTGTTGCACTCGAGGGTCATAGCAGTTCTATGAGCTACTGTGAGAGGAGTCTTCGTTCACGGTTCTGGCCTTCGAGGGCAGTTCCCACCGGGTAGTTGTGAGTGGGTGAAACCGTTTCAGTTGGTAATATAAGCAGAGTATCGAACAGCAGCCCAAATAACAGTTTGAATATAATTTTTCAGTATAGAAAAATATAAGTACTATATTGAGTGTTATTGACTTACATGGACGAAAAAACCCTGAGATTGGATCGTCGCCAATTTGCAAAACTCGCTGGCGCAGGTGGATTGACAGGGCTAGCAGGGTGTATGCAAGACCCAGGTGAGGACGACAATGGTGACGGTGTCGATGACGCCGGCCGTAATGGTGAGGGAGATGATGCGTACGATCACGTAGTCATTGCGCAGGTCGAAGAACCAGCAACGATGAATCCGTATTATCCTGGTCTGACTCGGACCCACCTGAATCTCCACCTACATCTCTACGATCACCTCGTTCGACGAGACCCGGACAACGATTACGACCCTGTCCCAGGATTGGCTGAGGACTGGGAACAGATAGACGACGAGACGTGGCAGTTTACGCTTCGAGACGATGCCGAGTTCCACAATGGAGACACGCTGACTGCTGACCACGTGAGCCGTTCGTTCGACTTGATGCAAGATGAGGACTATAGTCCTGGCCTCGCAGAACAGATGGGCTTAGAAACGGAGGTCGACGTCATCGACGATTACGAACTCGAGTTCTACGTGCCACAGCTCGATATTTCGGCGACCTTCTTAGAACGGCTTACAACCTACAGCCTGGTTGTTCATCCTGATGATTTCGACGAAAAGGACGATGATCAAATTGATGATGAAGGGGTCTATGGGACCGGACCGTTCGAATTACAAGAATGGGACCGCGGAAGCAGTATTACGCTCGAGCGCAACGAGAACTGGTGGAACGGAACGCCAAAGATCGAGACGATTACGTGGGAGTTCATCTCAGAGGATTCGACCCGAATGAACGCGTTACAGACGGGTGATCTCGATATCGCGGCGAACTTACCAACATCTTACGCCGCCGAGGTGGATGAGGATCCAGATCTGGAGATCACAGAAGAGCCATCGGTCCGCGTTGCATGGTGTGTATTCAACCAAGATGACACACCGTTTGAATCTCGAGAAGTAAGACAGGCAGCGAACTACGCTGTCGATGTCGAAGAGATTCTGGCAGAGGTCAGGGAAGGATACGGTGAAGTGATGGGACAACCCATTCCCGATTACTTCTTTGGGTATAATCCGGATGTCGAACCGTATCCGTACGACCCAGAAGAGGCCGAACGGCTTCTCGACGATGCGGGGTACTCGGACGGATTCGAAATCACGTTTACCGTAGACACTTCCTTCGAAGCGGAGGCACAGGCCATCTCCGGCTACCTCTCGGAGGTTGGGATCGATACCAGCGTCGAAGTTGGGGACGAAGGGACGCTGACCACGGACTACGTTGAAGGAGAGATGGAGGATTTATACTACTTCGACTGGGGTAATTGGAGTTTGTTCCACGGGGCAGGGACGTATCAGGATAACTTTTACTCCGAGGGTGAATGGTCTTACGTTAACAATGAGGAGGCTGATTCACTGCTCGAGGAAACGTTCGCGACTGCTGATCTCGATGAGCTGGAAGCCCTCTATCAGGAACTCGGTGAAGTAACTCACGAGCATGCTGAGTGTCTCTTCTTGTTCACGTACGTCGATCTACACGGAAAGATTCCGGAACTAGAAGAGTTTAGAGCGAATTCCACAGATTTGATCTACTTGGACTTCGTCGAATAGATCGGTATGAAGGCATATCTTATCAAACGTCTGCTCACCTCTGTATTCGTCCTATGGGGGGTAACCGTGTTGGCGTTCATGATCGTTCGGTTAACACCGGGCGATCCGGCCTACACGATGCTCCCACCACAGGCGAACGAAGAGCAGCGTGAAGCGTTCCGTGAATCGCTTGGGATTGGTGAGCCACTGATTCAGCAGTACGGACTATTCCTCTCTGATATTTTTTCGGGAACCATTGGTTGGTCGGTGTATCACAACCAGACGGTACTGTCGCTCATTATCGAGCGGTTTGCCGCTACGTTTGAGTTGGCCGTGATCGCAGTCTTCATCGCGATCGCGATCAGTATTCCCGCGGGAGTCATCTCAGCGGTTCACCGCGATGAGGTGGCAGATTACGCAGCAACTTTCATCGCATTGTTTGGTGTTAGCATGCCGAATTTCTGGTTTGGGATTTTGTTGATCCTGGTCTTTTCCGTCTGGCTCGGATTATTCCCAGTTCACGGTTACCCAGAGTACAGTTCACTCGACGCCATCCGATACTTGGTCTTTTCCGGAACATTCTATCCGCTGGTCAACTTTCTTTCACACATTCTCCTGCCGGCTATCGCTCTCGGTACCTATATGACCGCAGTCCTCACGAGAACGATGCGCTCGAGTATGCTTGAGGAGCTTGGTGAGGAGTATATTGACACTGCCCGAGTGAAGGGACTGCCGGAATCGACAGTAATCATGCGCCACACGGTTCGAAACGCGGTCTTACCGACGATTACGATTTTCGGTCTCTATTTTGCAGCGTTGCTGGGTGGTTCAATTGTTATCGAGACTGTATTTTCTTGGCCTGGAATTGGTCGCTTGATAATTGATTCGGTACTGAGACGAGATTATCCAGTTGTACAGGGGATAATTCTGTTCGTCGCGTTCTTTTACATTATCGTCAACACCATCGTCGATATGGTGTATACCGTTCTCGACCCACGAATTAGTTATTAATCAAACCATGACCACACTTATTCAGTCATTCAAACGAAGCAGAAAAGCCCAGTTAGGAATCGTGATGTTCGGTTTGATCGTCTTTGCAGCCATTTTCGCTGATTTCATTGCACCACACGACCCGCACAGTCAGAATTTAGCGATGCGATTTCAGCCGCCTGTTGGATTTGGTGGAACGTGGGAACACCCACTGGGAACGAATAATCTCGGTCAGGATATTTTGAGTCGATTGATTTATGGATCACGGATTTCCTTACTCGTTGGCTTCGTCGGTGCCTTCTTGGCTGCTGGTGTTGGGGTACCGCTTGCGCTCATCGGCGGGTACTACGGTGGGAGGGTTGATGAAGCAATTATGCGGGTGGCCGATATCTTCCTGTCAGTTCCTGCAATGGTTCTCGCGGTGGCAATTGTCGGGATTTTCAGTCCGAGTCCGATGAACGTGGTCCTAGTCTTCGTGTTCGTTTCGTGGGCGTGGTTGGCAAGAGCTGTAAGAAGTGACGTGTTGAGTGAGCGTGAACGTGGTTATATTGAGGCGGCGAAGGTAATCGGATGCAGTGATCGTCGCATTATCGCGAGACATCTCTTTCCCAACGTTATGGCTACGGGATTAGTGCTCACGACGCTTTATATCGCGATCATTATCCTCTGGCAGGCCGCACTCGCGTTCCTTGGGCTGGATGCGACGGAACTCAGTTGGGGCTGGAGCTTAGCCGTTGGCCGTGATTATCTCCAGACAGCGTGGTGGCTTGGCACGTTCCCCGGAATCGCGATTTTCATCACGGTGATTTCGATCAATCTGGTCGGCGACTGGCTTCGAGACGCACTCGACGTCAGAACGAACACGTGATTTCACCATGATTTGCTCTCGTACAACTCGACTTCGATGCCCGAACAGCTATACTGACAGAGAAGAAACGTGGAAGCAATTCGATGAACGAAACGATGGGACAATCATAAATGGCTAACGCGAACGAGGTAGTTCTGGAGGTTGAAGGGTTGAATGTGACGTTCGAGACTGGTCAATCGACAGTACGCGCACTCAGAGGGATCAGTTTCGAGGTGAAAGAGGGGGAAATATTCGGTATCGTAGGCGAGTCTGGAAGCGGTAAAACAGTTACTGCTCGAGCCATTCTGGGGTTACTCGATAAGGAGGCGACAATCGAGAGCGGTAAAATTCGCTACGGTGATCGTGATCTCACCGAGGTGAGTGCGGCCGAATTCCGCCGCCTTCGGGGCAACGAAATATCAATGGTTTTTCAAGACCCACTGAGTAGCCTCAACCCCGTTTTGACGGTGGGGTCACAGGTCGAAGAGGCAATCACTCCCTCGGGGTCGTGGACGAACTACCCGCTCGGCCGCCTCTTATCGAAGATACTCTCCCGACGCGGCCAAACGGCGTCTCGTTCGAGGGTGGTGGACATCTTAGCACAAGTTGGTATTCCAAAACCCGAATCCCGTCTCGACAATTATCCACACGAGTTTAGTGGCGGAATGCGACAGCGGGTGATGATCGCGATTGCAATCGCCGCCCGCCCAAAACTGCTCATCGTCGACGAACCAACGACGGCACTCGACGTGACCACGCAGGCAAATATTCTGAAACTGTTAGATCGACTGCGAAACGAAACTGGCATGTCAATTCTCATTATTTCACACGACCTCGGCGTGATCGCGCAGTTAGCAGATCGCACCGCTATCATGTACGCAGGCGAGGTCATGGAATCCGGGCCGACCAGAGAGGCGTTCAAGGATACGAAACATCCATATACGAACGAGCTTTTGAAGTCACTCCCACAGACTGGGGACGAGGAAGAACTTCACTCAATCAAAGGGACGGTACCGAATTTGCAGACGATCCCGTCGGGATGTATCTTCAAGGATCGTTGTCCGAAGGCAACCAACCAATGTGTTCAAGATCCACCGATGCAGGACCAGAACGGGCACGAGTACGCCTGTTTCCACCCGATCACAGTGGACGAACAGTACTTCGAATCGATTTCCCGAGAGGTTGACCAATCCCCAGCGACGAGTGACACTACGAATACACATGAGTAAAATACTGGAACTTACTGACCTCAAGAAGCACTTCTCTGAGGGTGACGGATTGCTAGACGAACTACTCTTTCAACCGGATCAGGTTCACGCCGTCGATGGGGTCTCACTCACTATCGAGGAGGGGGAGATATTCGGCCTCGTTGGAGAATCCGGTTGTGGGAAATCAACACTCGCACGAACAGTATTGGGATTGTTGACGCCTGATGATGGATTAGTTTCCTTTCGGAGTAAACGAATCGCCGGAGACCCTACCGGTGAGGTCAGACGAAACATCCAGGCAGTGTTTCAGGACCCGTACGATTCATTGAATCCCCGGATGACGGTTCGTGATATCGTCGAGGAACCACTCCTCGTCAACGATATCGGCACCGAAGAGTCTCGAGAAGCGAAAACACTCGAGTTACTCGCAAGCGTTGGATTAGATGGTGAAGATGGCGAGAAGTACCCACACCAGTTCAGCGGCGGACAGCAACAACGAATCGCCGTTGCTCGAGCGCTCGCCCTCGAACCGGACCTCCTCGTCGCAGACGAACCGGTTTCGAGTCTCGATATGTCAGAACAGTCCCGTATTTTGAACCTGTTAAAAGACCTCAACAGAGAGCACGGCGTTTCGATTCTATTTATCGCCCACGATCTGAACGTCGTCAACAACATCTGTGACCGGGTAGGGGTGATGTATCTTGGGCAACTTATAGAGGTCGCCGAGACCCGTTCGTTGTTTACAGACCCGTCTCATCCATATACACGGGCACTTTTGTCTGCGATTCCGGAGCCAGATCCGGACAAATCATGGGACCCGGTATTACTCGACGAGACAAAAATACCCGACCCGACGGACCCGCCTGCAGGGTGTCGATTCGCCTCCCGCTGTCCGATTGCTGAGGAGAAATGCATCGCGAACGAGCCGCCACTCGAACCACCCGAAGAGGACCCCGACCGGCTCACCCGTTGCTTTTTCGCATTCGAACGCCAGTAAGTTGTATTCCCCACTCGAGATTTGCAAGGTGCACGTAGTCAGGGTATCGTAGCCACTGAAAGTCATTTCACGCCTGCACAGACAGACCGACCGAAACCAGCGTGTTCGTGGCCGATACCGGTCGTGGTGACCGATTTAGTGAACAGCATGCAGAACATTTCTGAGACCTCGACCGGCAATCCGCCGATGTCGAATCACTCGAGACAGTCGTTGCGTATCTTCAGGATAGATAGCTAGTCTCTGAAAAGAATCGGTGTGGTGGTATCGCGTTCGCTGCTCTAAATCACTCCAGTACCGTCTTGAACAGGCCCAAAAAGTTCTGGTGAGTGAGCTTCCGTACTTCTTCATCAGTATAGCCGCGCGCTCTCAGTGCGGGGGCGAGATTTTTCACCTCGTGGTCGTCTTCTACTCGAGGGACGCCCGTCCCACCAAAGGGGATATTCTCGGGGTCCCAACTCGGTCGGTATTTCGCGAGATAATCTGCAAAATCAAACCCGAAGCCGACGTGGTCGATTCCAACGGTATCAACGGCGTGGTCGACGTGATCTAAGAAATCCTCTAATGAAGGGTTGTCGCTAATGAAATCACCGACGATCGCAAGCCCGATTACGCCTCCGGTGTCGGCCACTGCCTGTAGTTGATCGTCGGTCAGGTTCCGACTCACGTCTTGAATTGCTTTACAATTAGAGTGGGAGGCAACAATTGGCTCCGTAGCGATATCGATTACGTCCCAGAATCCGGTTTCGTTGAGGTGGGAGACGTCAAGTACAATCCCCGACTCGAAGGCGCGTTCGATAACTGTGACGCCAATATCTGTAATCCCGCCCTCTGTGCCTGTTTTTCGCGGTGTATAAAATGCGCCATCCGCGAGTTTATTTCTTCGAGCGTGTGTCAGTGTCAGGAGCCGTAATCCGAGGCGATGAAAGACATCTAAGAGGTCGGGTTCACCCTGAAGTGGTTCAGCGCCTTCCATTCCCATAATTAGGGTGTGGGCATCTGACTGTGGGGCTGTTGCGATGTCGTCGCTCGTCGTTGCTAACTCTAGCTCCTCGGTACAATCCACCGCATCGTGTAATAATGCAACCATTTTGAGCGATCTTCGAAGAGCCATCTCCGGGAGCAACTGTTTTGGAATGCTAATCGCTGCAACGCGGTAGTCGATATTATTCTCTGCCATTCCTGGAAGAAAATCACGCTCTAACACCGCTTCTTTGCCGATGGACCGTTCTTCTATCGCGAATTCCAGCATATCGGAGTGTGCATCAAAATAGCAATCATTTTCCGTATGATCCTTGTCCTCATAAGATTGCATAACGACCCTACTGTCGGGGAGGATTGTATAGATTATGTTGGTACTGTCTAGTGGAATCAGTTTGGGAAGTGAACAGGACGTTGAGTTAATTTGGAAAAAAGCTCAAAGACCTGCTCAGCGAAGGCTAAGACGCGCGGATTTAGAAGAAACTTGGGAGAACGAGCGACCGGATGCTCGCTTCGGGAGGCAACTACGATTCCCGCCGATTAGGCATTGAACGCCCTCATGGAGCGGTTCGAAATTGGGTACATCCGCTGGGTGACAGCGTTCCAGACCCGCCGAGGGCTTCGCCCTCGCGGGTCGCGGTTGACGAGACCGCTGTCAAGATCAACGACGATTGGTCTTGGTTATATGATGCAATATTCCCCGATTCGAAATTGATTCTCGACGCGAAATTGTTCGGACGACACGGCACCGATCCGGCGGCTGCGTTCCTGCACAGACTCCGTGCGAAACATGATCTCTCCGAGACGTAGTTTCTCGTCGATTAGTGTGACTATCGGACTGCCCTTACTCGGTTAGGACTGGAAGGGGGGGTTAACTATGGCGATCGAAACCTCATCGAAAAGTAATTCATCACCTTCAAAATTCGCGTCGACTGTTTGCATAACTCGTGGATGACCAATCGGCGGAGCGCTCGAAGTTTAATTGAACAATTTTCACATTACTATAACCTTCAGAGACTGCATCTATCGCTCGACGGACGGATACCAGCTGAGAAGGTGCTAAACTAGATAGTGTCGTCCGTTGAATTCTCTCATGACAGGACCGCAGATTATCTCAAGGAATCGTGAAAGGTATTAAGAGACCATACCTGATGAAGTCCTATGCAGATTTAAAGAACTGAATGCCATTATCGAGTGATCTACCATAATTACTTATTCAGCCATAGGCCTCGAGGGTCACGTCCCGATCATCCCGTAAATACCCCTCAATATCTTCGCGTCGCCACCCAAGCGGTGAGAGAACGCTTTCAGTTGCCCGGATGGCCTCGCGTTCGTACCACCCGAAATCCAGGCGATCGATATCCTCGTGTGGAAGCCGAACTCGCTGGCGACCGCGTGCTTGCTCGTCGGCCACGATATAGGAAACGTTCTCACCCGGGTGGTGCTCGAGCCCCAGAGCCTTTGCGCGCTCGAGGGCGGCGACGGTGAGCGTCGATTGGGTGTATTCCTCGAGTCGTTTCGAGCTGCGGATGGTCACCTCGAGGTCACCGATCGGGACTCGCCCTGCCCACAGGGTCTCGAGTTCGGTCTCAAGATAATCACAGACACCCTCAGGATCATGCCCGTCACCGAGCACGTCGATCAACTCTCGCTGGAGGTCGGCTATCCAGGTGGGTGTCGAGCGTTGGCGACACTCTATCCCCCGATATTTGTACTCACCATCGGTTTTCGCACCGAAATACTTGGTGAGCGCCCCGGCCTCGCTGTCCCGCATGGGGACGAACGCCACCCAGTCGAAGGCGGCCTCGTACTCGAGGCGGATCCCGATATCGTCAGTCACCTCGCGAGCAATCGCCCGGAGGTCGCGCTGGTCGACGCCGTCGCGGGCTTGTACCCAGAGGCTATCGACGATCCCGTGGACGACGCGCCAACCGCCAGCCTCGAGTGCGTCCTTGGCGTCCAGCAGGATTTGGCGGGCGTAGGCGTTGATGGCCTCGTGGCACTCTATGCGCCCGAATTTGGCGTTGGAAAACCCCTGATAGCCGAAACACGAGACTAAGATCCACTTGATGGCCGCTGACTGTTGCTCGAGGGCGTCGCGTTCGTCGGGGTCGTCAGTCTCGCGGATCCGCTGTTTGATGGCGTCTCGGTCACGGATGAGTGGCTCGAGCACGTCACAGAGATAGCCGCGGTCATCGCACACGCTGTACTCGAGTTCGGGGACGTCGTCCCGGTCAGCGTGACAGTCACAACAGATCGTGTCCGGGGAGACGTTGTACTCGACGATAATATTCGGATAGAGCGAGGAAAAGTCGAGTTCGTGGACCTGCTCGTGGACGCCGACGTCGGGGGCGAAGGTGAACCCGCCGCGGTCGGCGTTGTGCAGCGTCCGCATGGGTTTGAAAAACTCGTGCCGCCAGGAGCGCCAGGGGGTGAGTACCCCTCGAGAGCGAGCTTCCCCGATCTGGATGGCCGTGAGGACGTTCCCGATCGACGCCCACGCGAGTTCCTGGAGTGGCTTGCCCGAGCGTTCGGCGAGGTCGAGACAGCCCTCGAGGCCGCTTTGGCTATAGAAAAACGTGTTCGATCGATCGATAATCGCCCGCCCGGGGACGGAATACCGGGCCGGGGAGTGCCCAACCTGGCCGTAGCTTTCGAACGTCGACGCGCCAGCGAGCGTCTGATAGCCATGATAGTCACCCCGCCCGAGGTCGAACGTCGGCCCATACCCGATGGAATCAGCTGTATCGTATAGCGCGGGGACGAGTTGACTCGAGGAAAGTACCAACACATCGGGGTCTGTGGCCTCGAGCACCTCCGTGACGGCGATGACAGCCCGCTCGGGATCGTTCTCTGTCTCGAGTGTGGTCTCGCCGTGGCTGACCGTGAGCGTCCCGAATTGGTCTTCGGTAAAGGCGGTCGCCGGGGCGTCGATCTCCACGACCGAGAGGTCACGCTCGAGCGACGGTGTCCGTCCGGTCTCGAGACAGTACCGAAACTCGCGGGAGAAATCGACGTTGTAGCAGGTGATCGACCCCGGTGTGCCCCGGCCACGGAGCCAGCGAGCGAGTTCGTCCACGCCATCGATATCGGCGACGTCGATTTTGATGACGAGTTCGGGTTCTTCGCGAAAGCCACGGCGAAGTCGCTCGAGACTGGTCTCGACGGCAAGCGGATGCCGGTCGAGGGCCGCGAGCAGGGATTCGAACGTCTCTTCACCCCGGTCTTCAGGGATAGCGTAGATGGTCGGCGTGTAGCT
>LFCJ01001606.1_pt1 | contig 15923 bp, 15 predicted proteins | sample 643141 | NCBI WGS metagenome assembly LFCJ01 (sample SAMN03766243, study PRJNA286221) | soda lake metagenome | biome: soda lake; feature: Kulunda steppe; material: water; isolation source: sample B1-Br-g2 brine of Lake Bitter-1 | place: Russia: Kulunda steppe | collected 2010-07 | reverse complement strand
TGGCCAAGATCATGAAGGTCCCCTTTGCGATCAGCGATGCAACAACGCTAACTGAGTCCGGATATGTTGGCGAGGACGTCGAAAACATCATCAAAACACTGCTCTTCAATGCGGATGAGGATGTTGAAAGAGCGGAGAGAGGCATTGTTTACATCGACGAGATTGACAAGATCTCAAGGAAGTCTGAGGGGCCTTCCATCACCCGAGATGTCTCAGGTGAGGGCGTTCAGCAGTCGCTCCTGAAAGTAATGGAGGGGTCAAAAGTGAATGTCCCGAACGGCAAGAGAAAGCACCCTGGTGATACAGATACGCGCCAGGTGGACACTCGCAATATTCTCTTTATTGTTGGAGGAGCATTCTCAGGCCTTGAGGATATCGTGGAAAAACGCTCAAACAAGAAGAATGACAATATTGGCTTCACAGCTGACGTAAAGCCAATGAGTGAGAAGAAGCCAGACTTTTCAGCCGTTGAGCCGGAAGATATTGTCAAGTACGGCCTGATCCCTGAGTTTGTTGGGCGGCTCCCGGTAATGACATATGTAAGTGAAATCTCTGATGAGGCGATGATCCGCATTCTGACTGAGCCGCGTCGTGCTCTTGTCAAGCAGTATCAAGCATTGCTCGCCAGGGATGGCATTAACCTGGAGTTTGAAGAAGACGCGCTGAAAGCCATAGCAAAGCTCGCCTCAAAGCGAAAGACTGGAGCGAGGGGACTGAGAGGCATTATGGAAAAATCCCTGCGTAACATCATGTTCAATGCGCCTGACATGAGTGATATTGAGACTATCACCATTACGGAAAGTGTTGTCTCTGAAGGTTCTGAGCCAATTTATACTCGGCGAATGAAAGAAACCGCCTGAAAATAGTTAACTGATGAAACGGCGGCGAAAGCCGCCGTTTTTTTGAAGAGATTTAAAATGAAGTACTTAATGGACAACATTCATGGGTCAATTTCAGTTAATGATAATGAAGTTGATGTCATGGACCACATGCTATTTCAGCGCCTTAGGCATATCAGGCAGAATGATATCCTTTATTTAACATTTATGGGCGCTACCCATACGCGATTTTCGCACTCACTTGGCGTGATGCATATGGGATCCAAGCTTTTTGATATGCTGCTTCCGATTGAGATGCAGGCCAGGGAATCAAGGTTTCTGTCCTCATGCATTTACCTTAAGCGCATTCTTCGCATGGCATTAATGCTTCATGATACTGGGCATTCGGCATTTTCTCACTTGCTTGAGAGTATCCCGGCGCTCCATAAGGAAGTGTATAGCAAGCCAATTCATGAGGTACTTTGGCGAGAGGTTGGCAGTAGTCGCATCATGGAAACTGCCACAAAACATAAGCCCGAAAGGCTCTATCATGAGCATTACTCTATTCGCATTGCATACGAAATTATGTCGGACATCGCTGTTTCAGAAGATGAGATTTGGGATACCCTGTCACTTATGGAGGGTTTTCCGTCCGATGAGATGAGTGAAGATTTTATCGAAGCATCAGTAACAGTCATGGATATGCTCTCCGGAAATGTAATGGGGGGATCAGTTGCCTCGGCAAATATCCGTAAAATTCTTCACTTCATCGTTTCCAGCGAAATTGATGCCGATAAACTAGATTATCTTCGGAGAGACAGCTTTCATGCAGGGGTTGGGTATGGGTCTCATGATGTTGAGGGCCTTATAAACTCACTAAAGCTTGTTTTTGATAAAGGGAGCAATGAGGCAGTTGTGACAGTTTCAGAGCCAGGGCTTGCTTCTGTTTGTGATCTTATTGACGCAAGATACAAGCTTTATGCACACATTAACAATCATATAGGAAACAACGGCTCAGAAGTAATATTTGAAAAAGCCATCAATGAGGTGCTGGCCGAAGAGTCAATGAAAAACAAAATTGTTGACCGAATGACAGATATGAAAGGCTTCTGCTTTTTTACTGATGACATGATTATGTCCATGATCAGTGATGTGGCAATGGCATCGCCTAACAGCTACTGCTCACTTTTCCTGAAAAGAAAGAGGGCAACCCATCTGGCAACATTCAGAAGTCACCAGGATGCAGCCATAGAGTCCTCAATACAGGACATCGTGGATTCGCATGAATCTGGCAGGGTGTCAGTCTCGTCAAAATGGATAAAGTTTAGCCAGATTGATGATCAGTACCGAGATCTTATGGTGAGAATCAAGAGGAGTGATGACAAGCTTGAGCTGAAGAAGCTCACTGACGTCACGAATTTTTTCGAATCCAGGGAGTCATTCATGCAATACAGTTGCTATCTCGCTTGATCAGGCTATACTTTCATGTAAAATATCCTTTGACTGGAGACTGATATGTCAGATAACAAAGAGAAAAAGCAAGAGGTAAAGGGATTTATCTTTTACCCACGCGAATACCATATCGTAGAGGGTGATATCTATCGTAGCTATGCGATAGGGCTGTCAGAAGGGGGCAAAGAGTGCCTTGCTTTTATTCACCCTGAAGAGCATCACGTTGAGGCAGCCAGGAATTATCCGGACAAAAGAATCCCCTCTTTTGAAGACTTCTATGAGTCAGAACCGCCGTGTGAAGCTTACGCCGACAACGGGCCGGACAATCCGAGAAGCATGATTCTTCTTGAACAAGCCACGCCAGGGGCGGTGGAAGGAATTAGTGACTCCCGCCCAATTATGATCGCAAAGTGGGCATCGATCATTAAGCTTAATGACAGGGCTATTAAGCCACCTGTGGGTTATGGTTATCTGGAAATTAACCTTAATGGCGCAAGGAATGAGGAGACGCAATATCAGCTAAACCAGGTGCGTGAGATTCAGCAGCAAATTGACGCTGGATCGGGAGACATCCTCGCGCTTGAGAGTGAAAGAGACAGGATGATCTCTGACATCTATCTCAATGCATCCTGCTTTTTCAGTGTGGTAATGCTTGCCTATAATCAAATTACTCAGGTTAATGATAGAGAGCACTTACAAGCAATTCTATCTAAGTGCTATGAGAAGTTCACGCATGACGGTAGATTTGCGGGCGCCCTTGTGAGGGTAAGGGATGCAAGCAATGTGTATCTTGATAAGTGCTCAACCTATGAAGTCAGGTACGATAGTAAGGCTGGGGCGGTTGAAGGGTTTGCCGAATCCTTTGATAGATTCATGAAGTTTGGCGGAAACCAATCGCTCAATGCCTCAAGGCAAAGTGGCTACATTCTTGAGGTGATACCGGCTCAGCGGCTTAACTGCGGGCCAATGGGTAATGGTCGCTACCAAAAAGACCTAGCATTAGCTCAGAATAGCAAGATGATGAAGACCTATGTGGAGCGGGACTTCTACTGCAAGCCATACATTAACCTGAAGAGAGAGAAGGCGTTTCTCTACAGTCGTATTGCCCTTCGCATCGCAAAAGCAAAGAAGGGGGTCGGAAAAGGCAATCACCTTGTCAGCAGTATCCATGCCTATATGAAGCCGAGAGGGAACCCCTTCCAGATAGATGATAAGGCAAAGCCAGTATACAAGGGGGTGAGAGGTTGATAGAGAACAATATTGAAAAGAAGTTGGTGACAAATGAACACAGGAAGACTTACAGAAAACACAAGCGTGAATACCAGCAGCTAGTAAGCTTCCTGAATGGATCAAGCATCACAATCTCTAAGGAAATGGCCGCCCTTTCTAGGGCGGCTATCGTCGTTCAACATACTCACAACCTTATTCCTTATGATGTCCAGCTTCTAAGTGCTATAGCATTGATGAAAGGAGGCATCCTGGAAATAGGGACAGGGGAGGGCAAGACGCTGATTGCAGCAATGGCGGCTTGTGCACTATCTTTGTTAGGCAGGCGTGTTCATATCTATACGCCAAACGATTACTTATCAAAGCGAGATAGCGATTTTACGAAAAAAATGGCAAGTGAGCTTGGTATAACTTGCGATTATGTGACTGACGAAATGAGTCATGGAGACAAGAGAAGGATTTTCCATGATTGCAGCATAGTGTATGCAACAGAAAGAGTGGTGATTTTCTCCTATATCAATGACTGCACAAGTGCTTCTTGTGATATGGATATGCTGCCCAGAGGCCTCGACTGCCTAATCGTCGATGAGGCTGATTCAATATTAATTGATAATGGAGAGACTCCTTACATAATAACCGAAAGGAAAAAAGAAATTGATGAGCGACTGGCATTCATGATGCCCTTCGCCAGGATGATGAGCGTAAGGTTGATGCCGTTCGGTGAGTTTGAAAACTTTTCCAGGAATCCGTCTGACCTGCATGCGATTGGTAATTCTCACACAAAGGAGATAATGCTTCTGGAGAAGGGGTATGAAGATCTGGAAAATTACTTAATTGCCAAGGGCATCATGTCAGAAAAAAAAGATGCCTATAAAAAGGCTTGTGTTGATTTTGTTGATGCATTGAAAAAATGCCTCATGGCACTCCATACTTACAAGGAAGGTGTGAATTACATCGTAAAAAACAATAAGGTGATCGTTGTTGATCAGCACACGGGCAGGATGCTTCCTCAAGTTAGAATAAATCTTGGCATTCATCAGGCGATAGAAGTCAAAGAGGGAGTTGATGTTCAGCCGGATAACTATACAAAGGGAAAGATGACACTTGAGAACTTCATTTCTCGGTATTCTGCAATATCGGGCATGACCGGCACCGCAATTGAAGCAAAAGAAGAAATAAGGCATTTTTATGGGATGCAGGTTTATTGTGTTCCTGGCAATAAGCCCTCTGCCCGTATAGATCATCCGGACACTTACTGCGCCTCCAAGGAGGTAAAGTATAAAAAGATTATTCGAGATATAAAAAAGCGCACCGAAAATAACCAGCCAGTTCTTGTTGGCTCAAGCAGTATCGAGGAGGCCGAGAAGATATCAGAGCTTCTAGGCACTGAAGGGATCGCGCATGTTTTATTGACCCCGAAGTTTGAGGAGGAAGAGGCCAGCATTATTGCTCAAGCTGGTCGACCTGGCAGAGTCACAGTGACAACCAATATGGCTGGAAGAGGCACTGATATAGCATTAGGAGTCAGTGCTGAGTATCTTATTCAAGATAGCCACAGCGAAGAAGAGCGCCAGGCTGTTCATGAGATGTCAGAAAACCTTAGAAACATGGCGCTTCAGTCAGGCGGGCTACATGTCATTGGTACTGAAAGAAGTCGCTCATCTAGAGTTGATAGACAGCTAATGGGAAGGGCGGGCCGCCAAGGGGATCCAGGGAGCACCCAGTTCTACATGTCACCCGACGACGAAATTTTCAGAGCAATGGGTGAGAGCAAGGCGAGGCTTAAAAAGCTATTTTCGGTGGCGGATAAAGACATTATTCAGAAGTCCATTCAGTACAATATTCGCTCCACGCAAAGAAACATTAAGTTTCACAGTATGGAGCAAAAAAGGCTACAAAGGAAAAGCTATGGTGTCCATGAGCAACAAATGCATCATTATATGCAGTTCAGGGATGAGGTGAAATATGGCAAGGATGACGATTTCCTAGGATGGATTGAGGGCGTAGTATTCAGGGGCGTTCAGCAATTGGTGCTTAACTATGTTGATCATGAGTCCTTTGATACAGATGCTATCTTGAGAGGCGAGGAGGACTTGTATTATTTCGCAAGATACGTAATGTATTTGGACGTTGAGGAGTCCGATATAATGACAGGCAAACATGAGAACACTGCCGCCTGCATTTATTCGAAGCTAATGGACGGCCTTCATTATTATCTTGAGTCCTTTGGTAGAAAATACCTGTCATCACTCATGCGTGAAACAATACTTTTCTCGTGCGATGAGGCATGGATGGAGAACATGGGAAGAGTAGAGGAAATTCAAAAAGGAATACACCTGAGGTCCTATGCCGGAGAAAAGCCAGATATAAAATATCAGGAGGAGGCATTTATGTCTTACAAGATTATGATAGTTGATATTCTTATATCGGTCACTTCCAGGGTGGCGTCACTATTAAGCATGCTGGATGAGAGAAATGGAGCGGATACGTATGACAAAGAGAGTATGATTGCATAGATGGTCAATGTTTACTATAATAAATAAAAGAGGGGTTGGCTATGAAAAAACAAATAATGGCATTAATCATTGCATTCTTTGCACTCCCCCACTTATCTGTGGCTTCGGGTGATTTCGATACGAGATGCTTTGAGTCTCCAGATGGGTACGGGGAGACTGTTATGATCGACAGAACAGAGGGTGTAAACAAGGTAATGTCTTCTTACCAGGGAGCTAGCTCTAGTGCGGCGCATTTTGCCTCTTGTGTTGCTATATTGGGAACCGGGATTTCGCTGAGCATGGTTAGGGATACATGCGGTTGCTGGGAGGCTGCAAGAGATATTTGCAGCCCTCCATCAAGCATAAGAAGCTGGCGAAGAATGGGTAGTGACTGCAAGGCCTTTTTCCCTTGGGGATCCTACTAAAAAGCCGCCCTTAGAGGGCGGCTTACTATATGCACTAGCTATTTTCTATTTGATGCTTACCACGGCATCAATAAGGCCATACTCCCTAGCCTCTTCCGCACCCATGAAGTTATCACGATCAGTATCCTTTTCGATAACCTCAAGATCTTTTCCAGTATAACGAGCCATTTTCTCGTTAAGGACTTTTTTGATTCTCAGCATTTCCTCTGTGTGAATAAGGATATCTGATGCCTGACCCTGATAGCCACCGAGAGGCTGGTGAATCATAATCCTTGCACCTGGTGCTGCGCTTCGTTGGCCTGTTCCAGCCGATAATAGGAAAGCACCCATAGAACATGCTTGGCCCATGCAAACAGTATTCACATTGGGCCGAATCTTTCTCATCGTGTCATGGACCATCATGCCAGCTGTTACCACACCGCCTGGTGAATTGATGTAGAAATGAATATCCTTTTCAGGATCCTGCGATTCAAGATGGAGGAACTGCATTGTAATAATCCAGGCTGACTGATCATCGACAGGACCATTGAGAAACACAATTCTGCTTTTATTGAGAGCAGAGGGGAGATCATAGGTCCGAGAAACGTTCTTTTCGACCTCTGTAACGTGAGGCATGTAGTGTGACATGGCAGCTCCTTAGGTTGTCATCGACTTATTATACTCAGAATAAATCAACGGTCAACAGGATCTTGCGATAATCCAATGACTCGCTATACTGGGTCAACATGCCCTCATCTGAGCCTTATAGATGTCAATGCCCCAACTAGAGCCAGCAATACGATCAACGATGGATGAAAATGGGGAAATTGATTTTCCTGAGGTATGGGTACTCTGTAGGGAAATTGAGGATCCCGTTCGTATCGTGATTCCTGCGATAGACGATGAGGAAAGTCAGCTAGCCAGGGACATCTTGACGGGTAGTCATGAAATTCTTTGCTTGAGAGAATGCGCCGTCGTTTTGCCTTACCATATCCTTAGCCATGGGCCCAGGGAAACCAAAAAATGCCTAGTGGCAATCATGACGCCTGAGCGAGGACTATCATTCTATAGGAATTTTCATGACAGGGCAGGGTGGATAGACTCTCCCGAATCCAATCCACCGCTTCCTTCTGTGTGGAGTGATACCCTTAGGGGAAGGGGGGGGGCAAAGACAAGGGATATCCATACCCTTATAGCAGATCATTTTTATAGGCTTGGTATTTCAATTATGCACTAGGAGAGCTTAATCTAGCCCGAAAAGAACCTGATTGGTGAGGAAGACAGCACCAAATGGCAGCGTTCCTCTCTGAAGAAGCTCAATGTAAATATCAATAGCTTCGTCGTCATCTGGTATGAAGTCCAGACCCTCCTCGGGCGTCAGGCTACCTGGACTAACCCTCACGGATGACAAGTCGGCGAGCCTTGTCATCACTATTTGACCACCCTCATCAAGGTGACTAATTAACTTTTCATACTGCTCGCCATTAAGCTCCCTGATATCTATCTGCAAAATATCCGAGAACCCGAGGCTGTAGCCAGCTTGAGGTAACGTGAAGATCAGGGCTGCTATCAGAGGTCTTATTTTTTTAATCATGAGAAAGGAGTCTCCTGTAAGACAAGGGCTAGAGTAACAACGTATGCAGCGCATAATCCTGGGCCAAAAGGAACCATTCTTGCGAGAGAATAGCTCTTGTGCTTGACGAGATTATACGCAAATATAGCTATGGTGACGAAGCTAGCTATAATTATGGCAACATTGAATAAGTATGAGAACGATATTAAGACAATAGAGACAATTATTGGAATGTCGCCCTCCCCAATGACTTGCTGTGGCGATATGCTATTTATGATGTGTATGGCGAGCCATGCGACTATTGCGTAAATAATCTTGTCTGTCGGATCTGGGCTATAGGATGCCATGACAAGGAATGATAAAAGGAGAAGTAAATAGTTCCCTTCAATGGGGATATGCATTGTCCTTAAATCTACGTAGCTAGCTATATAGCATATGGTTGTTGCTGCAAGAAATATGAATGCCGCCGCAGGTGAGAACACCCAGAAGGCAGCAGGTGCGGCAATCATGAAAAATATTTCGGTCACCGGGTAAACTTTGGATATTTTCATTGAGCAGCATGATGAGACACCTCTTAGGTGCACCCAGCCAATGATGGGTACATTATAATACCATGGGATTTTCTTGTTGCAGTGCATGCATTGGCTTCGCCCTCCATAGACATTAAGGCCCTGTTTTTCTGGCTCAATGCCTTTTGAAAGTTGATCAATGTGACGATGGGTTCGCATAACCATCATCCCGATAAAATCACCCCAGATGAGGCCGAAAAGTGAAATATAGGCTAAGGTAGCGGGTGTTATGCTGAATGTTATTTGGTATAGGTCTGTCATTATAGTGCCTTGCTGAGCGTTATTCCCATGATCTCACCTTTTGAATTTATTCCCGGAGATATCATGATTGTTGAGTTGAAGAGATGGGCTGATAATGTTCCGATACTACAGCCAGCCAGGTTTGCTATCATATCATTATTATCAAGCCTTCCGCCATTTATTTCATCAAATAGTTCTTTTGCAGTCCCGGCAGTTAGGCACACTGCCATTGAAAAAAGAGCTGATGACTGAGGGTCCAATGATTCAGTGAAGTTATAGCTTAGTGATTGGTGGGAAAAATAGCTTCCACTGGAGATAATAGCACTAACGCCAACATGAAGCTTTTTATCTTTCTCTAGCTCAAATGACATGGCGTGCGCGGAAAAAATGAGTAGCGCTATCGTAGCAAGATACTTAAGATGCATTTTTTCTCTCTTTAGCTTTTTTAAATCTTCTTGCCTCTTCAACTGAGAGCTGCCTATCAAGAAGGTCAAGCTCGCCTTGAATCAACAGAGCATCCTTGTCCCCCTTGCTATGCATGTCGTAAAAAAATATAGTGAGGGGGTTTCTGAGATCGTGTTTTAGTAGCGATATTTTTTTTGTAGCATAAATGGAGAGCCCCATGGCCAGGATGGAGGAGTATATTTGCGCCTTGGTTAAATATGAAAGGGCATTGCCGCCAATTAGCTCGTTACTAACGATTATCCCCAAGCCGACAAATGTAGTGGCAATATAGCCATAAGATAGGTACTTAACAATTTTCCACCTTGCTGCCTCCCTTGAGACATCAATAGTTCTAGGCGCTATAGGTTCCATATTCTAACATCATTTCCTTCTTTGAATTTAATTTCCTTCAGGTGAACATTGCTATTCTCGATGAGTGTCATTGCAATAATATCTTTGACCTCATTCCGTATGCCATTAAGGTGGAGCCGTGATATCCCACTGAGCGTAATTTTTGATGCTTTATCAATATGGAGAACTAGCGAGTTATGCTCAGACCAGCTCGTCCTTCCATAAATTTCAGCATTAAAGCTAGGCGATGACTTGTAAGGTGACCCATGAACCTCAACCAAACCCTCAGCCACAATCTCTAGGCGGTCGTGGCGATGGCTGATTTCTGAGACTTTGTAGTTTATATTCTTAACATTGATGTCGTGATTACCATGTGGGGAGACAATAACCCCCTTCCCAGAAGAGTTCATATCGACACTGTGGTTAATTGATGATGAAATACTTCTTGATGAGTAGTGGTTTTGAGCGCATCCGGAAAGAATGATGGCCGCTACAAGCAGGGCGGTTACTCGAATCATGGCGGACAGGTCCGTTTTGTAGTATTATAATATTTAGCAAAGAGATCGGCAATGGATATTAATAATTTCCGAATTTATTATGAGGGCATCGAGTATGTATCCTCATCACAAGGTGAGATATCTGTAAAATCCAGAGGGATATCGGTTTCCCCATACAAAGTATTAGCAGATATGCTGAGGAAATATAGAATATCCAGGAGTCGCTATGAAATTAAAGAGGAGAGGAGGGACCTGAGGGCAAGAGTGGAGATAGAGCAGCATGATTTATGGTACGCCCATGAGGCATCAGTAAACTTCACCGTATATTGGCACCCAGGACTAAGTGATGGCGCCTTCCATATCTATAAGTTTAAAACAAGAGTGGGGGAAAGCTACCCTCATGATTATTTTGAGATAAGGCACAATCTGATTGACTATGACAAGTACATGGTTACTTTGTCGAGATGGGATACGGATCTACAGGCACTGCTTGGAAGTGAGATCACTTTTATCCCTATTCTTATCGTCACAGCCATGAGAGATAATGGACATGCCCTCTGGGATCGAGGCAAGGCAAAGGGCATGAAGCTTGAGATGTAACTACATAAGCTTGTAGTAGTCTCTTCCCTGCTTTAAAAGTGCCATGATATCTTCAGGGCCTATTAGCTTGATGCGTTTCTGCTTGTCAGCAAAATCTATGGCTGCTGGCGTGAACCCGGTAAGGGCGATGATGTGCACCTCACTGGCCTTTTCAGCGTGCATAACACCAAACATTTCCCTTACCTTTGACACACCAAGGTTATCTTTCCAATGCTTGCACTGAATAATAACCTTCTTTCTTCCTCTTGACGCGAGAACATCAATGCCGTCATCGCCACCTGTTCCACCAATAACTTCAGCTTTGAAGCCGAGGTTTTGATAAAGCTCCGCAGTGAAGTGCTCAAACTGCTCCCAGCTCAAATTGGCTATATCTTCTATTGACCTTATTTTCGATATCTGCTCACCCTTTAGCGATCTTTTCCTAATAAGTTTAAGTATTTGAGAGGCGCTCAAAAGAAGTAATATAATTAAATACAGCCACGTTGGCGTAGACAAAGCATCCCAGAGAAGTGTGGATAATGGGCCAGGCAAATTATGAATAAAATCAGCCATTTGTCGGTTTGTATCATCATTGAAAGGATATAGTTTGATTGTTATAATTAATAACAGGATTGCGCGTACAATATTCATTTGGTTTTGAATTTTTCATATGGTATGACGAACAAGGGGTTTTTTCAATAGGATGGACAAGAGCAAGATGATAAATCACGAGGTTATCGATCTGATATGGCATCGAGTAATGGAAATGGGCGAGTCGAAAAAGGAGGCGGCTGAAAAGGTAAGGAAAATGAAAAGCAGAGAACAAGAAGAAGGGGGCTAAGCCCCCTTTGCATTAGGCTTTAATTTCGTCAACAACATCCTGGATAACGGCCATTCGATCTTTTATCGATGGCATTGGCACATCAAGACTGAACCTGGTTGGCGATAGCAGCGTAATGGCCTCACCATAATCGTTTATCATATCAATCATTTTCTCCATTGAAAGCATCGGGTTCTCCCTCACTTCCATTGTAAGATTGGAGTCATTAGCAACTACCTTTCTGATCCCGTAGGCCCTTAGGTAACACCGAAGACTTGTCAGGGTCAACAAAGCCTGAAAGTTCCTGGGTAGCGAGCCGAACCTGTTTCTCATTTCATCCTGAATCACAACAGCGTCTTCAGGTCTTTGAAGTTCAGCAAATCGCTTATAGATAGAGACCCTCATTCTTTCGCTAGCGATGTAGCTATCATCAATGATTCCGGAAAGGCCAATCTCAACGTCAAGGGTAGCTTCAAAATCAGTGATTTCTGATGGCTTCATGCCTCTCTTCAGCATGACAAGCGCATTGTTAAGGAGCCTCATGTACAAAGCAAAGCCGATATTCCTGATGTGGCCAGACTGCTCCTCACCAAGCAGCTCACCTGCTCCTCGAATCTCCAGGTCGTGTGTGGCAATTAAGAAGCCATCTCCCAGCCTAGATGCTTTTTGCATCGCGTAGAGGCGTTTTTTTCCACTCTCAGAAACGTTTTCCACGTCGTCAATGAGCAGGTAGGCATAGCCTTGGTGATGAGATCGGCCAACTCGCCCCCTGAGTTGATGCAGTTGAGCAAGGCCAAAGTTATTGGCGCGCTCTATGAGAATGGTATTGGCATTAGGAATATCAATCCCTATTTCAATGATCGTGGTGCAGAGCAAAATATCAAACTTGTGCTCATAGAAGTCCCTCATGATGGAGGTGAGTTCATCCTCATTCATTTGACCATGTGCATAGCGGATCCTTGCTGAAGGGGCCAGCTTTTTTAGCATCTCTAATCGATCATCAAGCTCTTCAGTTCTATTGTGGAGATAGAACACCTGGCCGTCACGCATCATTTCCCTTTCAATAGCTTCCGCTATGACTCTCTCGTTGCTTTCCTTGACAAAGGTTCTGATCGAAAGGCGCTTGGAGGGTGCTGTGGAAATAATGGATAGATCCCGTACGCCCTGGAGTGACATACCAAGGGTTCTTGGAATAGGCGTTGCGGTTAGGCATAGAACGTTGAGGCTCTCCCTTATTTCTGCCAGCTTCGTCTTATGCTGAACACCAAAGCGATGCTCTTCGTCGACAATCAGTAGACCAAGAGATTCGAATTCGACATCCTTTTGGATGACGCGGTGTGTGCCGATTACTATGTCTATCTTTCCTGTCTTCAGCTCATAGAGTGTCTTCCTCTCGAAATCACGATCAAACCGAGAGAGAAGCGCGACCCGCTTACCATACTTCTCCAGGCGCTTTGCAAAGCTTTCATAATGCTGCTGTGCTAAGAGAGTCGTCGGCACCATGACAGCAACCTGATGGCCAGACTCAGCAGCAACAAAGGCAGCACGCAGTGCCACTTCTGTTTTGCCAAACCCAACATCGCCTACGACTGTTCTATCCATGGGCTTTTCCGACATTAGGTCTTCAATAACCTCCTGAATAGCCTTTCTTTGATCTCTTGTTTCCTGAAAGGGAAAGTCATTTACAAAGCGATGGTAGGCGCCGCCCGGCTTTCGCATTTGAATGCCTTTTCGCTGAGAGCGATTAACCTCTAACTTCAGCAGGCTCTTTGCGGTCTCCCTAATCTCGCGAATGGCTATTTCAAGGTTCTCACGCCAGCGAGGTGCTCCCATTACGTCAAGAGGGGTGTCCTCCATGGCAATCCCGCCATACCTAGATACCAGGTGCAAGTCATCCATATTCACGTATGCTTTAGCGCTTTCGGCATACTCAATAGTGAGAAACTCCTGAAGACGATTATTCAGCATCATCTTCTCAAGACCAATCAGCCTACCTACTCCATACTCAACATGGACAACAGGATCCCCTTGCTCAAGGTTCTGTAGGTCTTGGATTTGCTCGAAGGTTCTCCCTTTCTCTTGATAGCCTTCACTTTGGACAAAAATAGTTTCGCCAAGAATATCCTTCTCGGTGACAACCAGTGACGTTCCGTTATACCAGAAGCCCTCTACGATTGGTCCTATTGCCACCTGGTGCCGAGCAGATGAGGCCATGAACTCATCCCAGCTTGAGACGGGAAGGGGGTCAACACCAAGCAGATCACATACGACCTCAAGTTGATCAATCCTGCTTTCAGAGTTTAGGCAGAAAAGGACTTTCTCTGCGTTATGCAAGTGGTCGACCAATGAGTCGACGGTTAATTGCAAGGTGAGTTGTCGCTCAATGCCATGAGGAGAAACAATATCATCCTGGTAAGGCAGATCAATGAGAGTCCCGTGCTGCCGTGCCATAGCTATGACTTCATGAGGGCTAATCCAAAGATGTTCAGGGGATATCAGCCTTCTGTCTGGATCAGACCCAACATCACGATATCTATTTTGAACATGGCGATAGCTATCAGTAACCCTTTCCATTGCTCCAGGCATGAAAATCAAGGAGGCGCCATTGAGCCTGTCCCCGAGAACATCAAGCAATGAGTTCGACTCGGTGAAAAAAGGAAGAAGAAACTCAACACCAATCGGCGACTCGCCGTTAATGATGGCTTTATATAGGCCGTCAAGGTAGCCGCGCTCAAAAGTTGAAAGGTATTTTCCCTTAAACCTTCTGAGGGACTCAGGGCCTCTTGGATATTCAGCGGCGGGCAGTATCCGTACTGACGGAAGGCTGCCTGATGAGAGCTGTGTGTTTAGATCAATCTCCTCAATAGACGTGATGCACATTTGCTCATCAAGGCGAAGGCGTGCAGGCACGCCTCCGCTAAGGAAGATATCAACAACTTGATTTTTGACAATGAAGTCACCCGGCTCTGTAAGCTCAATTTCTTGATTTTTATAGCCACGATGAACCATTTTTTCCGGCATGCTTCTGACATCAAAGATATCCCCCTTCTTGAATACTGAGGCTTCAGCCCAGAATTCAGAGGCAGCAATCTTACGAATGAGCGTGGGGGCGGAGACAACAAGATTAATTTCAGTGTCAGCATTGCAGAGAGCATTGAGAACTAAAGCGCGCCGACTCACGACATCTGCGCTGGGAGAGTCCTCGTCATAGGGGAGGATCTCGGTATCTGGTAGGTAAAGTGTTTTAGCCACCTCCTTGCCAAAAAAATGAATTTGGCGAGATAGGGTGGCTGCCACCTGATCGCTATGACAAACAATAATATTAGTATGAGCCGAAAGGTGCTTTTGAATGATGAGACCTGGCGCGACGCTAGCAGGGTGCATACAGATACTTCCATTGAAGCTTAAGGTTGATGAAAGTATAGCAAGATTGCAGGCATGAGCAAGCGGCAGATTATGTTTTTGTACTTTTCTAATTTATGCTATAATAAGAGAAACCGTGAGAGAATAATGACTACATCAGCCACTCAATTAACCAATAAGCCTTTTCGTCACATTATTTTCGCTAATAAGAGAGAGCACGACTTCGCGTACAGCTCAGAAGCGGATAAGTTTTTGCGATCAGTTTCTGAGGGCGGAAAAGGAAGTATTGATGCTGCCCAGGACCTCCTTGCAGATGAGATCATAAAGATTGTTGCCGATCTTCCTTTGAGATCGTCAATAATTAGAGGATTTAAGAGATTTGGAGAGGATGCTGAGTATGATGAAGATAACTCTCTAGACATTATTGCAGAGGCCATGATATCTGCACGAGATAGCTATGTGGAAAAATCTCAGCTTGAGGAGGCTTCTTTTAAAGATGTTCTTATTGATCGAGTCAATGAGTCGATTGAGGGAGAGAGCATTGGCGATGCTGTAAGTGAGTGGGATATCCTAAATGACATAAGGGGAGAGATCGGTACCCTTGTTGAGGATACCGCAAGGTTTTATAGCCTAAGTCTTAGCAAGGATGTCATTATTGATATGGTAATGGATGCTTGCGATAAGGCTTGTGAGAACTTTGCAAAAGAGCATGACAAATCGAGCGGATTAGACCTGCTCGCCAGGAATGGAAGTGTTCAGGTATTGATAGCGCCTTATTCTCGATCAATAGATGACGGAAATAATACCATATCGATAAGTAATTTTAATGAAGCGGGGGTTGGTGGTCTTCGCCCAACGGAAAGCGTTATCTCCTTACTTAGAATGACGGGAGTCACGCCGCTGCAAGTAATTGCCGAACTTCGTGATGAGATGGATTCAGATATCTTAAAGGAGTGGTCCCCCCTTGCATCTACTGAATTAGACTATTACGTTGAAAAAGGGTCGGCTGGCATACATGATATCCTGGATATAGTGGAGCAATGTGGTGAGAGAGGCGGGATACCTTGTTATTTAACGGAAATAGCTCCTTC
>LFCJ01001602.1_pt1 | contig 15932 bp, 20 predicted proteins | sample 643141 | NCBI WGS metagenome assembly LFCJ01 (sample SAMN03766243, study PRJNA286221) | soda lake metagenome | biome: soda lake; feature: Kulunda steppe; material: water; isolation source: sample B1-Br-g2 brine of Lake Bitter-1 | place: Russia: Kulunda steppe | collected 2010-07 | reverse complement strand
CCAACCCCGACACGCTCCGCTCCCTTCGGTCGCTCCGCTCCTCACCCACAAGGGGTTCAGGGAAGGGAACTGACTCCTACCAGTACAAGAGTTCCCTCTCTGAAGACTCAGAGGAAAGAACCCCACTCGAACCTACCCCTACTGAATAGAAACAAAAACTCCAAGGGTATGGGAGTAGAGTCATAACCCCATTGGTCGAGAGCTCGAAGAAGAACCACCCTCTTCTCGAAGTACATCTTACTACTCCGTAAGGAAGCACGTAGAATCTACTACCTTATCCAGTAGGGATAGAGTCGAACTCACAATGACGGGGAACTAGTGAGTACTGTGAACCACGCTTAGTTCAGAACTACTTCTCCTTCGCTTGGAGGAGGTAGTAATAACACCCATGGTAGATGATGTAGATAAGAAGAGTAACCCGTTACAGCTGGATTGGTACTCTACTTGCTCTTGTGAGTAGTAATGCACACTGCATTGAAACGGGGATGGGTGAAGTAGAATCGCTGGGGCTTCACACGTAGCATAGAGTACTACTGTTCTTCTTGGAAGGACGGGTGAACCGTGCTGTCCAGTCAGGGGGTTCCATAAGCGTGAATCCCTCCCTCGTATCCATGGCTCTACTCCTGGTACTGGCGGTGGGTATTTAGCCTTATAATGTCGGAAGAGAAATTAGGGGTTTTAAATAAGTTGTAGTATATGTTTTAATTTATAGTTGTAGATTAAAACTATGTAGAGAGTCATCGAGATTACAGGGGTATTCGTTACAAGGTTGGGTCGAATAACCCCTTCGAATCGAGGCTGATTTGAGGTTAGTTGGTCGGCGCTATTAGTGTGAGTCAGACTGGTGTGGAATCACGTTGAAAATAGGTTAGTTAGAGTCGTCGAATGATGAGTGGATTCCAGTGGTGATTCGAGTGGTGGTTGCTTTACTTTGCGAGCTGCAATCACTCTTGGAACACGCCTTCTGTTTCGAGCTGCATTGCTTCTTGGAATGCTTCTTGTTCACGGGTGATTTCATCAGGACTGTCACCAAGTAGTTTTCCGTGCTTCTTCGAGGAGTTCACCTGGTTCGTATTGCTGGTAGATGTGGATTTTCTCTTTAGTGGTCTCGTCCAGCATGAGTGGTATCACGTGTGCTCGGTACTGAAGTGAATGCGTTTTGGTCATAGGTTATCTGTATAGGAGTGCTTCTACTGGTGTGGTGTCGGCATGGTGTGGTGATGCTGGTGGTGCGAGGTCTTTACACATGATACTATAAGGATAGTAACACATTTAGGACTGTATGATTTCTCATTTAGTATAATTGAAAGTTTGATTGAATTCGGATACGAACTTACGTTCGCTATTGGAGTCATTGGATTGTTGGTTATAGTACTAGGTTTTCTTGTGATAGTGTATGAGATGTCGAAAGACATTAGTGAGAGAGGGTGGCGAGCTATTACCTCTGATTTTAAGATACTGTGTATCGTCTATGTCGCCATAATACATCATGTTATCTCTATATCATTGGCTGGGTTGAACGAGAAACCAGACGTGTGTCGGTACTCGGTGTTAGGCGTATGGTTCTTAATCGGTTTATTTGCTGTCGCTATTGTAATAGATTCTATATTAATAGGTTTGTTCGCTGTTAGTTTAGGGATTGTGATTCCTGATGCAGCGTATATTGTCTACCCTGTCTTGGTTTTCTTGTTCGCAAGTATTTGGTGTGTGTGCAAGTTGGTATGGAAGATTCGTAAGTGGTGTGGTGCTGGTTCGTAAGGTATAGTATAGGGTTTTCTTGCTTGCGGGAGTTTTACACAAGACTTGGCGGTACGGATAGCTGTTGAACTACTCTAAGTCACAGTGAAAGAGCAGTAACACTTTTGCACCACTATAGTTACTTGTTTAATATGAATGAAACTAATGCGGATATTAATGATAGCGCAATCTCTCCTGTAGTTGAACCTGCAGCATCATGGATTATTACACATCCGAAGTTGTACGCTGCATCCTTCCCTGTGTACGTCCTCGTAATGTATTTGACAGGCGTATCTCTTCTTCTCTACAGTAGCATATTGTTCGCTTTCGTGTGGATGGGGGTTGGTTGGCTAGCACTGTTTATTGTGATGTCGAAACCTGATTTAATGCAGAGATGATACTGAGGAGGAGGTACTATACGGTATTAATCGAGAGATATTTGGGATTAGAATTATACTAGTTTAGTTGTGGTAGAAATAACGTGTTCAGAGTGTTCCACCGTGTTCCAATCGAAGCAGGTTGAGTTCCTTGATACACGGGTTGCAAGCGAATTACCAGAGACGTGTCTTTACTGTCGGCAAAATATTCAAGAGGCAAAGAAATCGACTCGTGATTCGGCGCATGACCCTGCGTTCGTTTTGACGCCCTCGATTATGGAGAATTGCGTCGAACTCCGTGTTGTTGAGGGGATTGATTCGGAATACTGAAAGAGTGGTAACACTTTTGCACTAGAGTGGTTTCGTATTGAGTGATGAGTAACGTACGTACTGATGTCGAGTCACGGCTTGATGCATCCGTATCTACTGTTACAGAAGTGGATTCTGGCGTGAACAATGTGTATATCGTTGAGCTTGATTCAGGATGTACGGTTGTCGTGAAGTATGGAACGTTCGATTCAGCATCTGTACAAGCGGAGCCAGACGTGATGGATATGGTACGGGATACAGTGTCTATATCTATTCCTGGTATCTTGTGTAATGCCTCGACGGAAGACCCACCATTCTACATTATGGAGTACTTCGAAGGAAGGCAACCCGTTCATGCTCATGAACTCTCGCTTGATACAGCCTGTGAGCTCGCTGAATTACTAGGAGTGACGCTCGGTGAGATGCAACGGAACGTCGTCGATTCTCCAGGTCAGTTCCTCTTGACAGATACTGGCGTCGAACCTATTGGAGTAGATACCTTCGAAGATGAGTTTCGATTTATTCTTGGACAGTTCGCTACACAAGCTCGGCACAATTACGATGGTATAGTATTCGATGAATTCAATATACCTGTACCTGAGACTGATACACTCACATACTGTCCTTTGGATTTACATACGAAGAACCTCGTCTTAGACGGGTCTGATGTGGTCGGATTGATTGATTTCGAACGGGTGTACAGTGGTCATCCTCGCTGGGGATATGAGAATACGCTGTACATGTTAACAGTTACACGCTCAGATGAAGAAGCAGCACAGATAGAAACAGCATTTGAGAGAGGGTATTCGAGTATGAGAGATGTTCCAGAGTATAGTCCTGTGTTCGAACTAGCAGCCGTGCTTCGAGAGATGCGAGCTACACATATCTGGTGGGATAATCCTGAAGACCACGAGGAACGGTTACGAGCTCGATTTAATGAGTTGGTTGGTAGTTATGGGTGAAACTGGTAGTGAGCATTGCGTGGATAACGGTGAGAGAAGCTTATTTATCCACAGTCTGTGATTCTATCGTATCGATTGAGATGGTTTCCAGCTGGAGTCGTGATGCACAGTTCCGACAAAACGAGAAATGAGGCATGTTCAATGCGTCACAGTGTATACACAATGCAAGTTCATCAACGGTGTTCCAATCTTCTGGAAGTGCTTGTAACTGTGCTTTATCGAGGTCAGTAGTTGGGTTAGCTCTGAGTACTGCCTTTTGTTTTTCGTCTGTTCCCGTCGTCGTATTGATTGCACAGGATAGTTTTAACATCAGGTATAGGAGGAAGAAGAGAACGAAGATATTCAGTATAACTAGTTCGAGAAGGAACTGTTCAACCATAGTATGAAGAGTAACGATAGTCGTGGGTACAGGTTCGGGTTGTGAGTTGCTTGTTAGATGTATGTAGTAGTCTTTAGGTTGTGATAACAGGTGTGTTGATACACCTACCACGCTTTGTTACGGATGGATTGAATTGTAGTTGAGATATTATCGTTTGACGTGTGCATTACTTTTTTACCTCGGATATTCTTGTCTGTGACTTTTGGTTCGCAAGAGCCTTCAGTTACAGTTCCATTTTCGTAGCGGGCTTGGTCTGTGACGTTATTATTTTCTCCTTGAGTGATGAGTCCTTTCTCCGTGGTTTCGACGACTGTGTGTCCGATAGTATCTGAGGTTACTGGGCATTGAGAGTGGAAACTGATGACATCACCTTCGTTGATTTCATCTACTGAGTCGATAGCTTTGTAGAGGACTGTGCTATTATCGTCGTATAGTGGTTCCATACTGTCGCCCCCTGTGGTGATAAGCATGAAACTCGTTGCGATATGGTAGCTGAAGAGTGCTGAGGTGAGGATTACAACGGTTCCGAACAGTATGAGCCATCTGTATTCAATTATTTTTTCTTTTATTCTATTCATTGATTGATTTCAAAAGCGAGTCACCTTAAAAGTGTTTTGAGGGTAGAGGATGTTTTTGCTATGGTTGTAGTTGAGGGTGTAGTATTACAATATACAGTTTTACACAAGATTCGATAGATTGATTGCGGGAACCGTTATGATAACTACGTTGTAGCTAATTTCGAATATATTGGGAAAGAATTAATTATGCTCGTGGGGTTATATTCAGATACGTATGCAAGATTTGAATGACTTCCAGCGAGATTTACTTGTTATCTTGGCTGGGTTAGATGCACCGAATGGCTTAGACATCAAGAAAGAGATTGATTTGTATTATGGCGAAATAACGACGCATGGTCGCCTGTATCCGAATCTCGACGACCTTGTTGACTTAGGTCTTATCGATAAGCAACCGTATGATAATCGTTCATACGAGTATAACTTGACTGAGAAGGGGCGGGATATGCTTGAAGATAGGCGTGAATTCATAGATAAACGACTCTGAGGTCGTTCAACTAATCTATTCCAGTACCATAACACAATTATTCTTATATTATAAATTATGTGGTATGGTTAGAATATATGAAGAAATAAGGTATGAGTTAGGTGTAAAACCACTTAAAAAGTAACAGGCTGCACGGATTGACGGATTAATCTTTTAACCCCTGTGTTAGTTTTGTTCATCAAATGACAGTAGATGATAAATCACAAGCGTTTCTGCGAACGCTTATTCAACACGGTGGTAGAGCAGATACGACAACAATCCGTGCCGAGACTGGATTGAATCGGAACGAAGTCCACCATCGATACCGTAAACTCAGTAACTACGACTGGATTGAAATTGACCATGCCGAAACAGGGAAAGGCGAACGAGCGCCACCAAAAGTAGCAGTGCTCACCGAAGAAGGTCGTCAAGCTATTCGACGAGGAGACGCAGGTGGCGATGTCCTTACAGCTAAACCCAAAGACGATAAAACGATTGAAATAACCAAAGAGGAGTTTCAGGAGTTCCACCGAGAGATTACGGGTGTGAAAAACCAGCTGAATACTATCGTCGAGCAGCTCAACCAAGGTGAGTGGATGGTCGAAGCAAAGTCAGACGAGTATGATGAACTACAAGAGCGTGTAGAGGTGCTCGAAGACACTATAGATAGCGTGAATCAATCTACGTACCCAACGTCATCATTCAGCTCAGAGACGACGCAGCCACAGGATGAAGCTATCCAGGAGTTAAAGGATACGCAAGAGTACCTCGATGAACGAGTCGAGCAGCTGGAAGCATACTTGAATGCGTTAGAGTTATTCCTTGATTCGAAAGGTATTGACTTACAGCAGGAAATGGGTCAGGATATGTATGCGTGATTTGGTTTTGGGTTTCAGGGGTTTTTCGGTATAGGTTGTGACTTTGGCGTATCGTTACAGCAGATTCAGATATTAACGTCTATACTATCCGTGTGAACTACCTCTGGGTCAAGCTCCGAGGCAGTTCAAAGAATGCTGCAGGGACAGTGATGTTGTACTGTGATAAGTGGTTTTAACTTACAAGGTATATTACAAGTGGAAACTTGTACCCACGGTAGGTGATATTATTTATGTATGGGTAAATTGAAACGAAAGGATTACGCATTCCTCAAAGCCCTTTACGACAATGGTGGTGAAGCTACAGTCTCCACTATTCGTGAAGAGAGTGAAGAGCGTACAGACCTGAAAACAATAAACACGAACGACATTAACTATCGTGTTCGAAAGTACGAGAAGAAGGGTTGGATTGAGTCTATAAATAACGGTGTCGATGAAAATAATAAGAGTAAGCCGAAGACCATTATCATCACTGCTGATTCGACAGTTACTGCTGAGTTGAGTCAGTACGATTCTGATTCGGTTGATGGATATGATAGCGTCGATGAAGCTGTTTCTGATTTGCTATCGATGACGAATGACGTAGAGTCTCGTGTTACGCAAATCGAAGAGAGGCAGAAAGCACTGCAAGACCAAGTTGAGCAAATTCAACAAGTCGTAGAGAATGAAGATGTAGAGAGTATGCGTAGTGATTTCAACGTCGCAATCACTGCTGTGCTGAATCTCATTGGTGAAGACGTAGATTCGCTCGAAAACGAGATTGAAAAACTCTCTCCAAGAGCAAAACAATAATTAAGGTGATAGATTATGTCGAACACAAAAGTTGACGAAGTGCTTCATAGGTCGAACAGTATGCTGGCAGCGTCTGGAACGCTGTCACTTGAAGAGCGACGCAAGCTCACAGAGAATGTACTTGAGCGTGATGGATACCGTTGCCAAGAGTGCGGTCAAGAAGGGAGCGAGTGCAATCTTGTTATAGTCTTCAAGAAACAGCCGAGTGAGTTCACTCAAGGACAAGAAGCGTACGAGATGGATAATCTCGTGACAAAGTGTGAGGATGATAAGCTTTCGACCGATATGGTTGCTGCAGAGACGACGAGTTCAGGCACTATCTCAGATGGGTTCCTCTCATCATTCAGTTCACTTGAGGGCTTTTTCCTCTCATACACTCCGTCGAAACTCCTCGTCCAGAAATGGTATTGGTTCCTACTCGGGGGTATTCTCCTGTACTTCATTGGGTTCCTACTTTCACCAATACTAGTACCGATAGCGAATTTTGCATTAGCATATCCAGTCCTGACGCTCCCGTTCCTTGCAGTTGTGTTCACGACATTCTACCTCTTGGAACGATATAGTAAAGATTTCAAACCATTCCATTGCAGCCCGATTACGCATGTTCCCGTTATGTTGTTAGGGTCGTTGGCTACGGCGATGTGTCTCTTTGGATTTGCAGATGCTGCAGGAGCTACGAATGTTTTATTCACGCAAGAAGGTGGAAGTGTAGGTGTGGGATTCTGGGCATTAATCATTCAGCCTTTAGCAATGGTTGCAATGGTTCGCCTCGTTCGCCATGATAAAACTGAACTCGTTGAAAGAGGGCTCATCCTTCTCTCTGAACAGTATGATGGTAGTCTGGAACGTCGGTTAGAGAAAGCATCTGAAGAAGAGTTCGTTCCAGGCGAAGACTTCGAGAGCATCAAATGGCGGACTGTTATATTTACAACTACTATGGTGTCAGTCTCGACGCTATACTTCTGGGTGCCAGTAGCGACAGGAGTAATTAACCAACTTCTCTTGACGGTCGTGATACTTCTACCTGCTGCCGTGTTACTGGCGTACCTCTACATTCGTCGAAAGTGGTACACTCGTATCGAACCAGCTCGAACTATTAGAGCTGAAGAATAAGAGTCGGTTTTTGTTTTAGAAGATGCTCGCAATATCTGAGTCATCATCTTCAGTATCATCGTCGGTCATCTCTTTTCCATCAGATTCATCTCCGTCAGCATCTGTAGTCTCATCAGCTCCACCTGTACTATCTCCGTTTAGTGTACTGTATTCACCGTTATCTTCAGATTCTGTTTCTACAGCATCTTGTGACTCGCTATAACTCGTACTGAATGGGCTTTCTCCAAGATTATAGAATGACTCATTATAGTATATTTGTGGTTTATCGACTGTGTGACCACGGTTTGGGATTACGAGAATTCCGAAATCACCCCGAGTTGGCATATCACCGTTGAACTGGATTTGTGGAACCCATGGTTCGTGGACTTGGCGGTATTTATCAGTCTCTTTCACATCATTGACTGGCCCGATTTCACGATTTGTCTCAAGGTCATGAATAATATACTTATAATCGCCGTTTTCGTTCTTGATTCGTTCAGCGTACGCTGGAAAATCAGTCTTACTCCAGTTTTCGAAGCTCTCGACAGGATTCCATGTTGAGATGTCGATTAGTGCACCTGAGTCAGATTTCTCCATGAGTCGGAGTTTATCTCTGTCAGGGCTGATGTACCACTTATTCGAGCGAGTCCCTGTTGCATCTGGTGCAGGTAGTTTACGAAGTGGGTATATTCCATCTCGCTTGAGTGAACCAACAGTATAGAGCCGTTCACCGTACTGCGTTGACTCACGAGTGAATCCACGGTTGAAGATAGATTCGATTTTCTCATACCGTTCGGATGAGTTATCACTCGGTGGTTTCGGGTCAGTGGCAAAGACGACGAACTCACCGTTTTCAAACGCTTTGCGGAAGTTCTTACACATTCGTGCAGGCTTGTCGTCCGTCGTACTCTTTTCGATTTCAATCGGGAATGTATCACCGATGGATAGTTCGTCAGAGAATGGGCGGTCTGGACGAGAGGCGAACACTGTTGCAATTGCGTCTGCTTTATCATCACTCCCTGCTTGCGTTGGGAGCGTAACTGCGATACCGTATTTCGCCATTGTTTTTCGGATGTCCTGAGTCATGAGTCGGTGAGCTTCACCGCCAGCAGACCCTGAAGTCCCCGTCCCGTAGTTGAACTCTTCTTTTCCTTCACGGGACACTTTGTAGTACACGGCGTCGCCCTGTTTCTTCTTCTCTAAGTAGTCGTGTCCGTATGCGCTTTCGAGCTCCTCTTCGATATTGATTGAATCTGTTGCTGTCCCTGTAGCGTGTTCGATGACTCGCTCGATAGTCTTTTTCGTAGCGTATCCATCGTATGGGGTTTTCCCATGTTCTGTGTCGAAGATGCGAGCTACATCTACAGCCTCAACGAGTTCATCTTGTGTAAGCATCCGCTCATCATCAGTAAGGTATGGGCGGACACCATCTCGATACTTGACGATATGGGTATGTGGTGACCCATACTCTTTCATGCTCTTAGCTAAGAGTTCAATAGAATCTTCTTCTGAGATTCGTGGTGGGAATGGTGGGAATCCCCGTACCTTTCGTGCAGCTACTGGTTCGGATGGGTTCGGGTCAGGAATCTCTAACCAGAATTTGAACCGACCAGGCTGTGATAAAGATTGCTTGTCGATTTTCTCATTGTATGGTTCGGTGAACATACCTTTAATTCTACTTGCCTCATCTTCATGAATCACGCCACTCGCAATAACACCAGTATTATTTTGTGCTTCACGCATGAAATTGTTTTTCCCATCTCTTAGCGTGGATGGATTCTGCGTGATGTACCAGAGTGAAAAGTTGGACGAACGACCTCGCTTGAGGATTGACTCTAGCGGACAGACACCAGTTTCAAGCACCTTGTCGAACTCGTCTGCGAACAGAATATGCATATCGTCGATATTGTTCTGTTTAGCAGTGACATACATGGAGTTGATTACATACCCCATGATAACGACCTGTGCGCCTTTGTCGTCAACGGATGCATCCACTAGGAGGATTTTATTGTCTTCGAGAATCTCTTTGAAGTCAAGGTCTGTTTTCTCGTTGACGAGGAAGTCACGGACAGATTTGTTTCGGATGATGTTCGCCGTCCGTTTCGTTAGAGTCTCTAATTGTTTCTCATCATAGTTCTGGAGTCGCCGAATGTCGTTAATATTGAACTCATCTTCGAACTCTCGTTCCATCTTCTCGATGAACAACTCTAGCGAATCTGGGTTCGTAAGCAGAACGTGAACATCGGCGAACGTGTAGTTCTCTTCTGAACGAGACATCGCCGTAAACATCGCTGAAAGCACGTCAGTCATCGTACCACCGAAGTTCATATCGTCCATTGCTTCCATCAGGACGTTCGTGAGTAGCTCTTCCTGGTATCCGATGACGCTCTCGTACTCTTCTGTACCTCGTTCAATGGAGTTAGGTATGTACAGCGGATTGATACCGACGCTGTGTCCATCCATTGGTTCGAGCTGGAGGTAGACGACATCTTCCCAACGTTCAGGTGGGAGCATCCGCATCAGCTCTAAGATGTCGCCATCGCCTTTCGGGTCAACGAACGTGAATCCCTTTCCTTTTTCAGCGAGTTGAACCATTGCATTCTGGACGTACGTCGTCTTACCTGAACCTGTTCGCCCAAATGTAGCGAGGTGGAGAATCGTATCAATATCGAGCGGAACTTTTGCTGGCACCGTTTCGTCGAGGGCTTTTACAGTCCCAAGGACGATATTCTCTGACTTGCTCTTGAAAATATCTCTCACCCATTCTCCAGCGTATATTTCGCCATCTTCAGCTTCAAAGCTATATTCGACTTTCTGCCCGTTGACGATTTTCATCTCTTTCTTCTCAGGGTCTTCAGGAATAGCTACGTCTAACCGCTCGTATTTGTCAGCGAAATTCGTCGGTTGGATAGAGTTTTTGTTCGAATCATCATCAGTATCATCAGAGTCGAACGGGTTTAGTCGTGCCATTGTTACTATACACTTATATTCGGTCTTGGGAACAAGCACCGTTGACCTAGTGCGAAAAACAAGAGAGGAGCGTCACATATCATCTGGAGTCCACGTGTACTCGCTTGGGAGGCTGCCACCAGTCTGCTTGGCACCTCGTTCGAGCGAGCTGTCAGTGACATCCTCGCTTGGGATGTGGATAATCGTTGCTAACTCGGATGGCGTCATCACCATCGGTTTCTTCCGAGTCGTGTGAACCATGCGGACTCTGTACTGGTTGCGGATACGACCGTGTGAATCGACACCTGTTTTCCGCTGCGCCATATCAAGGATGAGTTGCTTCATCTGCTGACGGTCTTGCGTTGGAGCGATACGAAGACGTTGCTGGATAGTAGCGTCATCTTCTGGCGTGCTATAGAGGTCATCAATCGTCCGTTCCATCATGTCCAGTTGATGCTCAACTTCTTCTTTGTCGTCGCCGATAACAACGAGGCGTATCTGCGTGACAAATCCATGTTCGTTCGCTTTTGCGTTCGCAAGGTCGATGGCATTACCTAGTTCAGATGTGAAGTGCTCCGTATCTTTTGACTTTCGACCTTCGGAGATGTGTTTCTGACCTGTGAGCTGCTTCATGAACTCTTCAATCATATCGTCTTTCTCAGCTATATCTTGAGCAGACTCGTGTTCTTGCTGTTTTGCGTATTCGAGCTTGTTGATGAAATCTTTCCGACTATATCCTATTAAAGCCCGACCGATACGACCGAGTTCTTTCATCATATTCTCGAAGACTTCAACGAACTTATCTCCAAAACGCCCAGTGACTAAGCCACCAAATAGTTGAACCATCCACATCATGAACTTGAATTGCAGCATAAATGGACGGAAGAGCATGTGTGTGAGTGACCAGCGTTTTGCCCATTTCTTATCAGAAATAGGGTGCGCCGTCATCTGTACAGTTGTCGAGACCTCACTCGTCCCATTCTGACTCATCTGTGAGATAAGAGCGTTCAATGGGTCGGATTCGTATTCGGATGGGTCTTGCATGAGTGAGTGCCAGTAATCAGCGTTAAAATAGACGTTTGCTCCTGCAACGTACGACCCTTCGTGAAGATTCTTCAATGGTTTACGCTCTGAGACCCACTCACCCTGGTCAATAGCGTCGAAGTGTGGGATTGTTGTTTCACTCTCTCCGTCAGAGAGTATGTTCATATGCGTATCTTGGTGCTCATGGTCGTACATAAGCTCGAATCCAATTGGTTCGTCTGCTGTCCATTCTTCGTTTAAGACTTTCTTCATTCCACCGTATGCTTCGTCAAGTGATGCTGCATCTCGATATGGTTTAATCCCAGTACCGACATCGAGTCCGACACTGGTTCGTTTAGGGATAAAGCGGTCAGTGACGAAATCAGCTGACGCTTTCATTGCGCTTTTGTTATTGTCTGCCATTTCCTGAATATAAGAGCGGGCTCGTGGGAACAACTACGGGTTCCCTTATCCTACAATAGGTTACTGAATCATGCTGATTCAGTGAGAAATCAGTAAGTTTCTGTGTGATTACAGCTGACCCTTGAAGAAATGCTCCATCTGCTTACGAGTCCACTCATCCGAGATGTGATAATAGGATTCCTTCGGATACCCATTCCAGAGCGAGTCGATAGCATCAGGATTTACATCACGTTCCCTACAGAATTTTTGAAGCTTGTTGAAGAGTTGTGAGTCCCATGTTGGTGCCATTGGCGTGTGTTGTGGAGCATCGTACGTGTCGATGTTGATGTTTTGTGCTTCAACAGTGAGCCAGTCGTGGAAGACTGTGTTATCTTTGACTTTGATAAACATGACGAACGTGTGGCTGGCACCTAACTTGTCTGCGAACTCGGCGAGCTTCTGGGAGCTGATATTCGGAATGTCATTTCCGTGATTTGAATCGTTCGGATTGCTCAGAGTTGTCATAATGGTATCTGCGTGATGCCAGACCTATATGTCTTTCGTACGCAATAGTGTCACCCTCAAATAAGTACCGACCCTAAGGTGAGATATACGGCGAGAAACACGACGAAATCCAGTCCTTTCTCCCAATAAATGAACAGAGGAAGCAACGTTTTCGTCATAGCTGTTACTAAAGTAGTTTCTTTGTGCGTGTCGATAACGCTGAGGACATCAACTGTACTCGGTACAGCCGTACTGAGCGTCGAGGCAGCAACCCATAACACGAACAGTGCGAGTATCGCACTTGATTGAGAAATGGTGAGAGCAACGGCGAAGAGAATGAGGGCAATTGCTGGATTAGCAAAGAGTGGAGCATATGCAATCCATGTAACGTGGCGGGCGTCGGTGATTGAGGAGTAGATGAGTTCGTTCCCATTAAGCACCGTCCAGTTCGTCCGTTTTATGTTGACGTTGAAGTGGGTACAGAAGAGCAAGTGCGAAAACTCATGGATAAGCGTCCCTGGAAAGAGTAACGAGCGTTTCAACGTGATGAGCGTGGAACGAAGGTGTAGCGACACACTTTTACTAAAACTTTCATACTCGGAACATGTACCTACCTCACATCTTGTGTAAAGGTGAATCAATATGAAATCAGCGTGATTCACCTCTTGAAAACCTGACGTTGATGTCTAACTGATTCAGTGAGGCACCAATCTGAAATCAGTTGGAGTCGATGAGAGTATTGAGCGACGATAGATTGATAGTGTTCTGGTTGCAGAAGCTAAATACATGGGACGAATCAAGCAACTCGCCGAAAGCACCGAACAAGAAGTCAACAACTACCTCGACCACCTCGACTGGGATTCGAATCCGTTCACACAAGATACATCAGTGAATGATTACGTTCTCCCGAGCGAAGGTGATGTCGCAGACGTTATCGCTCACGTCAACGAGTACACAGGCCCGCTTATCATTCACAGTCAGTACTCTGGTGTCGGGAAAACAACGCTCGTGAAAATTCTCCTCGACGAACTAAGTGAGTCGCATCAGACGATTTTCCTCGGCGAGCATAACGTCACCCCTTACGAACTCGTTTCAATAATAGCTGACAAGACGGGCGTCGGAAAATCCAGCTCAACAAAATTAACTGAAGAGAAACTTGGTGAAGCAGAGTTTGATGAGCCAATTCTCCTTGCCGTGGATGAGTTTGGATTGAACGACCCTGGGACGCTGCACTCACTCCAATTCCTCAATGATGAAACGGATTGCAAAATCATTCTTACTGGGATGACGAGTCAATGGGATGCCCTTCAAGGGATTGGTAGTGATGGAAAAGCATTCCAGCGCCGTGTCTCGTTCCGTCTTAAGTTGACACCATTCACGTTCGAGCAGACTGAGGAGCTGGTACAACGTCGCATCGCTTCAGTAACGGATACGCCGTTCGACGAGTACAGTGAAATAGACTACACAGCATTCATCACGAAAGATGCACTCCAGCTGGTTTACGACGAAGGTGCGGGTGTTGCTGGAGTTATTGAGAGTGCATTAGCTGACGCTCTCTCATTGATAGCGTACCGTCACACGCACGACGCTGGTTCGGTTGTGACAGAAGACTTCGTTGATGACCTCTCGTTCAGCGACCCTCACGCTGACATCAGTAAGAAGTCGGAGTGAATCCATACGAATTGTCTGTACCATCTCAGTGACTCTAAACACCATAAGACTGATAGGGGTGCGATATAAATAAGCAATCAGAACAATGGCTGGACGAAGAGATATACTCAACGAAGCACAAAGCGAAGCAGAGCAAAAACCAGAAGAGGGCGTATCAGACGTAGAAGAAATAGAATCGAGTACCGATAGTAGCTCCGAGGAAGAGGGGTGGGTTGACGACCGAGAGCAACTCACGCAGCGAATGCCACCTGAACTTCTCGAACGAGTGGATACGGTGAAAGACCGTCTCGGAATGACTCGTAACGGCACTATCAACCTGCTCGTCGAGCAAGGACTTGACAACTGGGAGTGAGTTATTCATTTTACTGATACGTGTTGGGAAAAGTATACTCACAGCAGGTTTTATAGGGCTAGCTTTCTGAGTTTAAATTACACATGACTGAGTTGGATAACCTCACTGCTGATTCTGAGGAGCATATTTCTATATACGATGCACCAGCTGATGAACTCGGCATCCGTGCGGTTCATGATGAGTATGATTCACTGCTTGGATTTGGGTTAACAGAGCAAATGGCTATCAAAGACCTAAAGACAAAACTCGAAGTCGCCGATGAGATAGAAGTTAATCAGGAACGAACATCATCAGGGAAAATTGCTGTCTACAAAGTTGAATCAGAATCTTTCGAGTATGATTACATGTGTATCGACGGCGACCGTCCTCATGTAGCGTTTAGTAATTCCTTGAAAGAAGCACAGTGGATACTCGTAGAAAAACGAGAGTTCACTGACTAACGCTGAGTTATAAATAGAAATCTGTTCCACTCATTCACGTATCGCTTCGATTCATATTGTTGTCATTCTGATTGCGTGCTGAATCAGTTGTCAAAGTAATACGTTCCGAAGAGGAAGCCCTACTCAATATATGGGTCTTATCGAACCAAGTAACGTAAATGTGGATTTCTTCTTTGGGTCACAGTACTTTCGTTTCTCGTGCCCGTCGTGCGATAGAGCCGTCATTACGCAACGGACTATAGGTATCACATGTCGATGTGAAAGCGTACATACAATCAATAACGATTTAGTTATTAAAACAGGTTCTACAGATACGTATAAAACACGGTATGGGAGACTCCTTGCTGGATTGGAGCTCGGGTCACATCGATTCACCGAGGATTTGAATATCGTTGTGCTATTCGGATTCTTCTATCTTATCTTCGATAGGGAGTGGTGGGGTATGGATACTCCAGAGATTGTTGCACCACTGATAGCAGCTATCGCCATAATAAGTTTTCTTAGTTTTCTTATAGATGTTGGTAGAATGTATCTCTGGCTCCCTTCGCATACCCTAACGAGAAGAGATTTGTGAGTCATTTTTCACAACATGAAGTAATATTTTATCGATATAGTACATGGTAACAAGTCTTCAGGAGTTTATCGATTTTACACAAGACTCGTATCACTCGAACATATCACAATACTTTTAGGATGATGAAGTTATTGTTATACTATGACAATTATTCTCGACCCGTTGAATGCGTTTCCGATTGCAATACTTATCGCTATTATTGGGTGCGTCAGTATTACAATTTATCGAGGATACCTACGAACTGCTGATGCTTATCTACTTATTGCAGCACTCTCTTCACTCGGAAACTATGCAAATCTCTACACCGTAAACTCAATTGTCTCTCACATCATTTTCTTCGCCATATTCACTTGGTTTTTCATTCAATTCTTAGCTATTGCGACGCAACGCAGACCGAATCCAATTGTCAAAGCGTTCTTGTGACGGTCAGTCGAACTTCCAAAGTTTCTGTTG
>LFCJ01001600.1_pt1 | contig 15936 bp, 17 predicted proteins | sample 643141 | NCBI WGS metagenome assembly LFCJ01 (sample SAMN03766243, study PRJNA286221) | soda lake metagenome | biome: soda lake; feature: Kulunda steppe; material: water; isolation source: sample B1-Br-g2 brine of Lake Bitter-1 | place: Russia: Kulunda steppe | collected 2010-07 | reverse complement strand
TCCGTGAATACTTACGGAAAGAGACCAACCTGCGGATATCCGTACGGATATCAGTACGGATACCCGAGTTACGGAGCCTTGAGGGGCCTTACGGATATCCGTACGGATACCCTGACTCCAGTAGGGTCCATGAAGGAAAGACAAGCACTTCGAAGTGGAGGAATTCCTCAGCACTGATATCTCCAAAATATTTTGGTGGTAATTAATTACCACCACCTTGGCCATGAGCACAAATCCTGTGCTGCATGTAAGAAAAATGGTCCTCGTGTTTGCATTCAATGCACACACACACACACACACACACACACACACACAAGCTGAAGAGCACACACTTTTTAAATGTGAGCGAAAAATATTGTTCATCCTATGACGCCATCGTGGTATCGCGAGGCGCAGCCGAGCGTGGCGCATTCAGGTCACGTGTCATCTTGCGCCTAGTTTTGAACTCACTCGACGGCTTTTTATTGCGAGGGAGGTTTATTGCGGGGCCTTCATTAATTTAATAATTCTTTTGCGAACTTTAAATCTTTGCGAAGGTTGGCCAAAAGCAATTAAACTTTGCGAACTCCAGTTTGCGAACACCAGTTTTAAAACCGGTGTCGATACGGTATATCTTTGCAAATAACTGTCTCAAAGTCTACGTAGACTTACAACCAAAAGGGGATTAAGTAATACAATCCCGTTATTTAATCCCGTTCTTTTATGATCCCCGGGGATTAAAGGGCCCTTTAATCTAATCCCCCTAGCGTTTACGATGCGGGATTATAATGATAATTTGGGAAAAAGAGCTCAGAGATGGAGGAATGGTGGATTCCGAGATGGAGGAAATGGTGGATTCCAAGATGGAAGAAATCATGGAGGTGGAGCTGTCGTGCAAAGGCTTGCCTGACTCCAGCCTCTTGGTACGAGTTGTGTGGGTTTCCCTTTGAGGATGAGGCCATTCCAAGCGCCTAGTCTTGCAGCACTGCTGCTGCTGCTGCTGCTGTTCCTGTTGGAGCTGCTGCTGCTCTGGCTGGCTGAGCAGTTGCTGAAGCGATGCTCAGATGGGCGAGCACTCGCATGCGAGTGCGCACTGGAGTGCCTTCTCAGAGTTTGGTCAACGCTTGCACAACTACGTACAGAAGCACAGCTATGTGCGGGAGCAAGAGCTCTTACCTGGGTCACCCAGGCTGGGTGATATATCTACTACTATATAGTAGTATATATATATATAGTAGGTCTATTGGCCTGGGCAACGGTGCCCAACAACTCTAAGAGGGCCCCTGGCTTGTAGGCAGGCTCAATTGAGACCACCATTTGCACCGTTGCTTGCGATTTTATCGTCCGGGAGCGGGGAAGGATTTAGAGTTGACGGAACCATGCCCCGGGGAATTTAATCCTCTTCTGGTATTTTAATCGACCCCCCCCCCTGGATTAAAAAAAGGCCTATTTTAGTCCCGCCTTTAGGAATTTAATCCCCTGTAATAAACGCAAGACAGGATTAAATCCTGAATTTAATCCCGAAAATTAATATGGGGTGCGCAATGACATTGACATATTGTAGAATTCATATATGCTTCAATGATAACAGGAAAGAACAGTGGATGGACCTTCCTGCTTCGATATTGAATTTTGTGGCTTGCAACGCATCCATCAGTACCATTCAAACAGAATATCATACTTCAAAGTAAGTTATGATATTTGATTATCCGGTCTCGGAGAGGGCCCGTTTCCTTCCCTCCTCCTTTGGTTACTTCTGTGCTATGTCCGTAGGGTTTGAGTGAAGTCCAGCACCTCGGGAATCTTGTCTAGGTTGCTGGAACATGGCCTGCTGCCAGGGTTCCTCAGTTGCACCTTCCGCCAAGGTAAGGTCTGCTGCCGCGCACTTCAACCTTGCTCAGACATGACATGCAACAGAGGGTCACCTCCACATTCACAGGAGAAGCAAGCATACCAAGAACACCGGGCAGCACAAATCAGTCAGGTAAGGATTCCTAGGCACATGAAGCTCCTTATTTATGCCATCGACTCCTCTCACGTTTTTCTCACATTTTGCCAGGCAAGACACAACGCCAACATTCATGCAATTCCAGAAGGCCTGTCCATGTGGGCCCCCGCCAAGCAGATCGGTTGCAATTTGGGGTGAGAGGAAACGGACAATGTATGAAGTTCAAGCTTGTCTGGAGACTCATGTGTGTGTGCACCATCTCCGCGTGCCAAGCGGGTGTACACAATGTGCTGCAGGCACAAGTCAATGACATTTTGTCCACACTTTAAGTTGAGGTTCAACAAAAAGAATCTAACTGATATGGCAGTCACCTTGCCCCGAAGCCACGATGACTTCATAAGCTCCTTTTGATGTGAACCAGCAGACGCTTTAGTGCAGAAGCAGCGCCCATTTTCAGCATGTTCGAGCCCCAAAAGTCTTGAAACCCATAACTAAGATATGCCCATGCTCTCCATATGTAAGCAGGGGAGCATTCTGTAGGAACTTGTCAGATTGGCTTATGTGTAACGTAGTCAAGTTTCCACCTAATTTAGCTAGAAAGATTCAAATCTGCAATCTCATAAAAGCACTTTTGATCCTGTACAAGCTTGATTTATAGCTTGATTTATATAGTGCAAACCGCGTAAATGTGCACACTGATTTTGCTTGAAGATTTTCACAAAAAAATTCTTCTGCTGCTGTCCATGCAATGCCTCACAGGGTTGGAATGGGCTTATACTTCCAGACGCTGGAATGGCTGATGATTCTGTTTGCATCCATCACCTTCTTGTCGGTGCGTTTTAGAAAGATTAATTTTCTACATTTGAAGGATTTCACAACTGTCCCTAATGCCACTATATGGTGCTGGATTCAAAGAGGCCACATGAAATGGTGATGCTTGCATAGTACGCTCCTTCCCATCGTCATAATCTTGCGACATGCATGACAATGTTCTTACAGTTTCCATATTGGATCGTGATCAATCAGTCAGTTTTTACTGACAAGGCGAACAAGGACAGAGAAAGTGTCGGTTTGAAGGTGAGTCCCGAGCCCAAATCAATTGTGCCGAAGCTCTTCAGCCAATTCTAGATACAAAGCAGACCAAGCACACAAGGCAGAAAATGGCTTGCTTGCAATTGACTTATGTATGACAGGGTGAAACAAGTTAAATCGTGCGCCTAGAAGAAATGAGAACCTGGCAGGCTGCAGTTGAGCCCAAATTGCCCAATATTAAGGGGCCCATTCCTAGCTTGCTTTTCTTGCGTGAGCACTTCTGCAGGCCTCCCCCTCATGCCCCTTTCTTTCCTAATATCTTAAAACTGCGTCCATGCTACCATTCATTGCGTGTGCAGGTGTTTGAAAAACCCAGCCTTTTAGGGTCCACTTTTGCATCTATCCCAGACCACGAGCTTGACCCCAACAACACCTTGACTTACCTCAACACCAAGCTCGGTGCAACCTGGCATGTCCCACAGACAAAGAATGATTTCCTTCTTTGTGGGTGCTCGGTGCATTCCTTCACTCTCTTGTGCCTGCTTGGAGACCACGCCTTGATATGTGCTTGATGGATTCCTTGCAACTTAGTCACCGCTTGTAAGTAGATTGGCATGGTGGGGGCACATAGCAAACATTGCTTGCAGCTTCCATTTCGCTTTTCCGCAGGGATTTCCCTTTTAGACGTTGTGGGTGTTGTGCTTATGATCTTCTTGGTCACTTTCTTCACTTGGAAGGTAAATTGCTTGCTTGGCTTAGCTCTTGCTGATCTGCCTAGTGTCGTAATCCTGATGCGGACCAATTTAGAGGTCTTATGGCAGACTGCTCATCTACCAGAAACGGCTGCAAAATAGCCATGCTTGACCCTGGGAGGCTGAGTGGTGCCCTCCCTGGGGCTCCCTGTGCTACTTGCCTCTAAGCTCCCCCCAGAAAGGAGGTAGCTACTTTGCTTGTATGTGATGCTGGGGGGTTGATAAGAGTGCATCTACTTATGAAGCAGCAGCAGCGGCAGCAAGGGCAATATACTGCTGGGGCTGGTGGAACAAGAGTGTAAAGAAGGGCAGGGTACAGGTGTAGAGACAATGATTTATCATGTCTTTCAAGGAAATGAAAATGTCAGGCTTTTATATTATTCACCTGAAATAAGCATATACCGTACTGCTCCTAGGGTTGCCGCAAATAATTAGATGATTATTGGTGGTCCTCGCTATCTATAATCTGTTAAGGCCGCGGTCACACATTTTTTCCACTTTTTCTACTCGATGAAGCGCCAATCACACGCGAAAAATTTTCCAGCCCCACAACATTTTTCACTTTTTAATTCAAACCCCCAAAATGCACTTTTCATTTTTTTCACTCTCAACACTGAAAAAAAGAAAGAGGCCGCCCCCAGGGAGGGTCCCAATTGTGCAAGACCCCTAGAAACCCCCAGTAACCCCCAGTTTGGTGTGTCGGAAAAAATATTTACCTCGGGAGAATGTCTGAGGAGACGAGGTTTCCCTGCATGGTCTACACACGTGATTCATGCAGCTGCATCACTAGCTGGTGATGGTTCTCCAGGCCTAAAGTGCACCGAGATGATCCCTTATGTATTTGCTAGGCTTACACTTGCGGGGTGCCAAATGTGGTGAAAAATGTCAGGCAATAGAAAATGAGATGGACAGTCATCACTGACATTTCCTGGGCCTAAACATTGCCAATTTGAAGAGCACTTACGTACAAAAAAGGCTTTTCTTGCATGCGTGAGGACATACTCTCAAATGAAGGCAAGGGACTGATGCACCATAGCCACATGCACAAAGGAAAACGATGAGTTTTCAAGTGTGCACCGGCGGCAGTAACCACACTCTGCAAACTTTCCAGCATTCTGTCCTGGCCCTCTACCATGATGGCTCAGGGTTGATTGACTGTCGTACAAGACCTTGCTGGCTATGAGCTGAGTGCTTAAGTGGGGGCGTCTGCAGCATTGCAGGCTCCTTATGAACAGTGCAGTCTGTGTCGTGATGCTGCCTCATTGCGGCTTGAGGACCTGTCGCAAAGAGCTTTTTGGATCCTATTGCTGGTCTTTGGGAGCTAGTACACACAAGAGTGTGGTTTCCAATAGCAATGCTGGAAGAGAGGGGAGGTCATGGGGGAGTAGTGTGTGACCGTGGCCTTAGACATTACTTTTATCAAGACCTCGCAAAGAACCAGGTTCTGATCCAGGCTCCCCCAGGGGCCGACCATGGAGCCACATGCTCCAAAGGGTCAAAGGACACAATTTGATGTAGGTTGCAGAAAAAGGAAGCGCTTGAGCGATGAGTAACCCAGGGAGCTTCGCTTCCGCGTGGATCCCGACATTGCACGTCGGGTGGAGGAGCAGCCCCAGCCCCAGCCTCTGACAGGGGCAGGGGCAAGGACAGGGCAGAGGCAGGGGGAGGGGCAGAGAGAGGGGTAGGAGGAGGGGAAGAGGGGATGAGCCAATCGAGTGTCCTTGGAGTCAGAGGAGGACACATCTGAAGAGGACGCGAACATGCAAGAGTAGAGGCTGCTGCGATGCTGGCAGAGAGTGCTAAGTTGAGAGAGTTCGCGTTAAACGTAATGATTGGAGGTGCCTGGCAGAAACCAATTACTCGCGGGAAATTTGTTGAAATTATTTGGAGATCTCGCTTAAAGTAAGACTCGCAAAAACATAGGAGCAGTAAGGTACGTGGGTCCCCAATTTTGACAAAGCAGTCTATGACACATTTTCTTCCTGTCTGAGTTGACGCAGGCATCGAACTTGCAGCGAGCTCAAGTAGCTCATATTTTGCATCTTTTTGACTTGCTGCTTACAGGCTGGATGGTTCATCCATGAAGTGGATAAGAACACTTACGATTGCACAGACTATGCTGTTCTAGTTACAGGACTCCCCCCTGATGCTGGTTTCCATGAGGTAATTTTGTCCTTGAGATGTTGGCTTTGATGGGGGAGTGTCTATGTGCCTGTCTCCCAGTTGCCCTACTTTGACAAAAGCCTGGGTGTTCTTAATCTGAAAAATCAAAAGATTGTTTTGTTTTTGCTTTCACTTTCTTTCTTATGAAACTGACTGCACCTGTCATTGCTTAGCTCACATGTTAGCTGACCCTGTGTGACCAGGTTGGGCAATTCTTCTCGCGTTTTGGGGAAGTCATTGATGTCACCCTTGTGCTAGACATGGCAAATGTCTTGCAAGCCTGCGCCAAAGCTTCAAAATTGGAGCACAGGCGAGAGCAGCAGGTTGCACTTATACAGACTTTGGCTCCTGGGGAGGCAGGTGAGTTTGGTTATGCTGTCGCTGCAGAGAGGACTGAAAAAACGCTTGCCTGCCTGCAACTTTTAGACCAAATGAGTCTTACTTATGTCGCACATGTCCTACATGCCTGACAGCAAATTGCTAGAAAAACGGTGCTTCTCCCTCTTAGAGTTGTCATGTGTGTCGGAACAAAGATCCCTTGCTTGTATTGAGCATCAATATCCCTCTTCTTGTTCCATTGTTCCTCTGCTGCAACATGTAGAGTAATCACTTGAATCGTTGATTTTCAATACTCCTATCTTGACAGTAACAATTTTGCTCATCGCAAAGTTTTCTTACCTACTTGCTCTAGCAGGAGACCTGCAAAAACAACTGGACAAGACGGAAGAAGCACTCGTGAAAGTTCTGAAGGAGATCAACGAGGATATGGACAGGTATGACTTATGCAAGATGGCTTCTTTCTTTTTGTTCTGTTTAAGCATGGCACAGATTCATGCCATGGCTGCCATTTCATCTTTCTCCTGTTACTGGTGGATGTTGAAGCTCCATCACACAAACAAATAGATGCCATTTAGCTAGCTAGCAAGCTGCTTTGTGGGCATCAGGATCATTGCCTTCCCTTGACTAAATGTCTTGAGAAGAATGGGAGAGGCGGAAAGGCGCATATCCTACAGGTATGATGCCTGCCCCTGGCCCAATTCACCTCCAAAGGGTGAAGTGGGTTATTCAAAGCTTACCTGCACAGATTGTGATACATGTTACATCAAGCTGCATTTGGGTGGAGGATGCCGCACTTAAGGAGTAAGCGACAGAGGAGCTTATCATGGGCAGGAGGCACAAGATTTAGGAAGGGCACAGTACATCTCTGCTCATTTACAAAGGGCATTTGCAGACCCCAAACTTAAAATTGAAAATAGAGTCAGCATGTGCTTTATTAGATAATGTACGGCATTCCTGCTGTTGTCTCAATGTGGAGTCTAAGGCTGAGCATACAATTTTTTACCACCATGTGATTGACAAATTCACACTGCAGGTAAAACATATGCAAATGACTTCCTTGCACGGAGTTTGCTTGAAATGGCAGCACTTAATTTTATTGTATGTGGGAAATGTCTAATGGCAAAAGAAGACTGAGCACTTACAGCTGAGCTGCTTTCATTGTTTGTGATAGCTGTATATTGCAATACCAGCCGTCTTGTACAGGTCGTCCCCACCACTGGACCCCCCTAAACATGGCCAATTAGCATTTCCGCCCACTTGCTGGCCCCATTTCCAGACCCAACCATGCACAACATGTACATATGTCATAAAAAGTCAGGCTGTGTGAGAAAATGCAAGGTGGGGGCGCGGGACGTGCGCCCTTGGCCATTCTGGCACCGTTTTGCACCCTTTTGGCAGGCAAAAGGGGCATCCTCAAGCTTGCTCCAATCCTACCTCATTCTAGAACTTTAGCTGCTCTTGTATGATGATTTGAAGCTTGAGAGCTTCCCACGCCAAAATCCACACAGGATGTGCGGGCCAATTTTACACATCTGCAGGCATCTCAAGCTCGGAGTTTGGGGCTGGGAGTGGGAAACAGCGCGCACTCTTCCAACCTTACATACCCTTTTTCAAAAAATGCCTTCCACTCACCGCACCAATTTCAACCCCAAGAGCACCTTCAGAACCAGAAAAATATAAGCCATCCAATGGTGTGCTCAAGTCAGGAAACGGTGCGGTGGATGCAAGGTTATGCCTTGAGAGGCCTATTTGGCCACATTTGCCTAAGAAAGGGGTGACCTAGTAGTGGGGACAGCCTATACTTCTAAAAGCCTTGTTGCCCACTTGAATGTTCTTGTGATACGCTGCTGCATGCAGGGCAGCTTCTGGGAACACAGATGCTCACTCCAACCAATTCCATCTGCTGGGACGTCCTTTGAGACCTGCGGATCCCAAGGATGTGTACTCTACTGGGCCTGTCAAGTTGTCTGGGTTTCAAGATTCTGCTAAAAGTGAACCTTCACTTTCCCAGCTGGGCAAGACAGACTTAGCACTGGTGAGCTAGTTGGAAAGCAACACAAAACGCTGCAAATTTAGCACTAGCTGCTTTCTCTGAAGCTGTGCTGTCGAAGACACTCCTAATTGGCATGTAAGAAGGCTGTGCAATTATGGCAGCTCGTTGACGTTTGAAAACACCTGCCGCTTTGCTTTTTGGTGGATCACGTCATTTTGCTGACATGGTACATTGAGACAACAGCAATGAAGGGCGAAAAAGGCTGTCAATTCTGCTGATGCTTAGGGGCACCTTAACCATGATTTGATAAGATCAAGATTTGACTTCGTGTGCAGGACCTAGAGATGGATGCCAAATTACATTTCACAAAGAAAGCTGTGTACAACACTAAGGTGAGGGTTCTGCATTTTGCCTCATCAGTGCAGCCATGCTTGCATCAAATGACAAAGATTAAACAACAAAAGAATGTTTTTATAAACTGAGACAATGCCAGTGACTCGTTACTTCACGCCTTTGTGTGTGTAACAGGCAGCTTTTGTGACCTTCAATAGCAAGAGTGAGGCCCGGGCATGTCTTGAGTACACACCCAATCCTGGCTTCTTAGGTAGGTGGAGGGATTTGGCCAGAAGCATCTTACAGTGGGAAAAGAAACTAGTACGGAGTGCTTGGAGGGAGGATGGCGACAATGTAACATTGTGCACATGCATGTTTGTAGCCAGCAAAAGTACATGCAGCGTGGCTAAGCCTAATAAGCGCAAACTGCCATGCATCTTGTGCTGAAGCTTGATTGTCAGCATCAGCTTCATCAACTAGCACTAATTAAGGTGCTAATAAGCTTGAGCAAAGGCCGACTTAATTTGATAGAGCATTAAGTGGCACTGCACCTAGAATGCCATCATTTACAAGCAATTTTGTTCATAAGAATTTGACAATGCAAATGTTCCCGCAGGCTGGCTTTACAAGCATACAGTGGCACCAGATGCACAGTGCATGCGTGGGTTTTGCATACAAACAGTGCGTGCAACCTACCCCACTGACTATATCTTTGAGAACATGTGCTTTCCAGGAGCAAAAAGGTAAGGCTGAAAGGGTTTTATTACTTTGGACTTAAAGACAGAGCAATTGTCCTTTGATGTTTTTTTTGCAAAGTGAAGTACAACTTTTGCAGCTAAAGACTTTTGCAGCTGAGATTGAGGGGAGCATCTTGTTTGCTCATGGACACTCGCTAGAGGTGAAGTGTTTGCCAGCAGGTTACAATGCAATTGCTGCCACTGGGCCCTGGTTATTAGAATCCCTCACTCTTTTAACTAGACAAGGTGTTGTTTTTGAAAGGCGCCTCCCATTCATTGGGGCAGTAATGCTGCTAAAATTGGGACATTGGTCAGAGGGGCAGCTCTTGCCTAGTTTTGGGGATTCTATTTCAGAAAGTCAATTTGACTTTTTACGGGCCAAAAGAGGAGCAGCTTGGGCTATTGACCTCAAAAGTTTGAAAAGGTTATACCTTAGCTACTTAATTTGTTTTCAATTTTAGGGCGGAGAGGCTATCTCACTAGCAACATTTCTTATCAGCTTTATCTTTTGCAATGTTCTATGTCAATTAAGCATCTCAAACAGATTAACTAATTTGGTGCACTCACTGGTGGTTCTGGTGTTTTTAAAAGTAAAGCCTGCCAAAATTGTAACAGTTGCAGCACGGTCCTGCGTGCAGTACCAGGTGAATGTTGCTATAAAAGAATTTATTGACATTTTAGCGCTTGCATGCTGAAAGATAGTCAACTATAGGTGGTGCCCTTCTGCACCATCAGTCCAAAACTCAATTGTTGAAAAAGGACACTGTTTTGGATACCGTACTTATTTAGGAATATGTCTTATTACCATGGTTGGGTCATGCGTATTTAATCGCATCTTACGCATTTTTAAAAGGCTACAATTCGCGAAGAAAACCGGTTTCAAATGCAAGTTCATATGCGGATTCCCCCCGCCGGCCTTTCCTTCTTTCCTGCTCCTTTCCTCTCTTGGTGACTTTACTTAATAAGCGTAAGCAAATAAATAGAAATAAGGAAATTTTCAGCAGTCTATTTTTTATCTACTCCTCGTCACTGCTGCTGTCCTCATCGCTGCTACTGTCGTCTGCATCACTGCCCTGGCACTCCTCATCGTTGCTAAAGACTTCCCATGCTTGTGCCTGAGGCCCCTGCTCCAGGGACTGGGTGCGCTCAGCCAAGCGTAGGTTGCTGTACAGCAAAACCAGCTTGCATGCGCGCGATGTGGTCAAGCAGTTCCGGCTGTCGTTGTGCACGAAGGAAAAGCTTCTCCAATTCTGCTCGCATTTGTTGCTTTACTCCTGTTGAGCTGGTGCTGCGCTGCTGCTGCTCCTGCTGCTGCCTTGTTTTGAGCATCGATGGCCCTCATCTCATCCAGGACAGGCTGCAGGACTGCCTCATCTACTGCTGCACTTTGCTGCCCCACTAGCTGGATTAATGTGAAGGAAGCGCTCCCTGATGCGGGAAGCACCACCTGCTAAGACATGCTTGCAGTACTTGCACTCCAACTTATGCTGGTGCGACTTGTCTTTCAGCTCAATGACCCTGACATGATTCCACTCCCTTCCCTCTTCTCTAGGCATTTTGAATATACATGTACATGTAAGAGCGTGAAGGGGTGGTTATAGGTAGCTGGGGGGGCAGTTGGGGACCCGCAGGCCCCCCTCTCCCCCCCATAACCACTACCTTTAAAGATGACCCCTAAATGCGGACACATTGACGTTAAATACGCGACTTGTTCATATGATATGTGCATGGGTCCGGGCTAATGGACGCATGACCCAACCCTGCTTGTTACAAGCAGAGCAAAGTGATCGGTACAGTCGTGCCCCAAGTGGGTACCCTTTAAGCACCAAGGGATGCTTCCTAAGTAGCAGTGACGAAGCCATCGAGGGAATGACCAAGCATACACTCAAAAAGTGTTGTTCCACCAGCGATCATCCTTATTTGCTTCTTTCTTTCACGCAGGTTTTCGCGCAAATGCTGCATTTATCTACTCTACTTGGTCCTTCTCATCGTCTGCGCATTAATCATAAGTGCATTGTCCACTCAGACACGCATTGACATCAACCGCACAGAATTGAACTTTGAAACAAACCGCATGAACGCCCAAATTGCAAGGGTTGCACGCTTCAGCACCGCAAGTAAGTCCCAGGGTTGCCTGGCTTCATGTTCTGCATGCTGGAAGAAAGCAAATCATGCATTTGCGCACAGGCTAGATTTGTATGGCAAGTATGATTCTGCATCCACTCTCCTAACCAAAATTGGTTCCACATGCTTGAAATCCTCTTCTTGGCTGCAAGAATCTGCCGAATTGCTTTGCTTTCTTTGCCTCACAGGTCCTGCGCAACCCTTTGATGCTCAGGAGAACCCCTTCAATAGTTTTTGTTCATCTACACTGCCAAATGTGTGTGCGGAGCACTTCAGGCAAAATTTTGCTGAGGGCACCCAAGAGATTGAGCTGCAAATCTCCTTCCGGCAGCACCTCCAGGTAAGTCTGGTTTGCCATGAAGTGCACAAGCAAATGCATTGCTTTCCAACCAATTTTTATGTCTGTATTGCGTTTTCTTGCCCTTGGCTAGTCAAACAATCCATATACGCCATTTATCTTGCGATTTGCAGTGGGGAAAACATTTTGACAAATTGGTTTATGAGCGTCCCTTGCTAAAGTCCCTCAGAGATCTGGCTGACACAGCCCACTCCAAGGTCGTCAAGGTGCTTGGTTATCATGCTTTGCCGGCTCTCATGCTGCATGCTGCCTATTTGCGACTGGGGGTTACTTGTCAATTTTGATTACGAGCAAGGCCACAGGTTGCACCTTTCCTAGATCAGGAGTTTTGATTTTTAGCCTGATTGCATTCATAGGTTAGCTTGCATGCTCAATGCAGATAGTGCACCAAGGATCAATCTTGGCTCACCACCTTGCTACCCTTGTTGCTGCTCAAAGGAGGGCAAAGATCCACGGCTATCTGCATGCTTGGCCTGCTATTGTCTTGGGCTTTCCATTGAGGATGCTGCAGAGCAGAAGTCTGGATCTTGGCTTGCTACCTCTGAGCAGCATTGCTACACTTACTCAGACAGGTGTGGATGCAGGACTAAGCAATGAAATCCTCTAGGTTGAGGCTAGCACGTTGCCGACTGGATCAGGATTGATATTGTTGACAACGTTGACTCTTATTATGCTGCTAACAGAGAGGTGTCTATGATTTGCATAAAATATGTCTCTTTTGTGTGGAGTTAATGTTGCATGATGTCCGGATCTAAATTTATCGAGAAGGTTCATCAATGTGGACAAACCCCTTTTGCCTCATGCTGACAAGCTGCACACAGTACGGCTCAAGCCAGTTGCTTGTGAACCCTCAAGCTGATTGCTTGTAAACGTTCAAGCTGGTTGCTTGCTGCTTGCTTGCGAGCGACTCATGCTGCACTTAGTATGGCTCAAGCTGATTGCTTGTACAACCCTACTTACAGCTCTGTGGAGTCTGGGACAGAGGCTGGAATTTCAGTCGTGATAGCAGCAGTCAACATCATTCTCAAGCTGTTTGTCCAATTCCTGGCTGCCGAAGAGAAGCAATGGACGCGCTCAGAGATGGTACTTGAAGCATGTTTCCAAACAATGTCAACTGGTTTTTCAAAACCAAAGATGAATAGCTCAAGGCGTGCATCAACTGCCCTTGTATCATCCAATCTGGCCGCATGCAGCGGTTGTGTTGGTGGCCATACTCCACTCAATGATCCATACTTGACAAGGCTTGGAATTTTCTAAGCAACACTCTGCATCATTTTGGACAGCGCAGATCACAGAACGATTACAATTGCTACAATTTGTAGCAATGTTTACTTTGTACATTCCATGTCCGACTTCCCAATCCTCAGTTGCCCGAGAATGTATTTGAGGAGGCATGCATGCTGATAGATCTAGTGGGGCAACTGCCGGCATGAAAGACCACTACTTACCCTTTCAAATTTGAGACTTGTTGTGCTTGCATTCCCCGTAGGAACGATCATTCTGTGTCGTGGCCTATGTGTCACAGCTTCTGAATTCAGTGCTAGTGGTGCTGTTGGTAAATGCACGCCCCAATGCTCGGTCTACGGAGACAGGCGAGCGTGTCGATGAAGATAATATCCAGTGGCTAAGGTCTGTTGACTGTTTACTGTGCTGAATCGAGGTGATCATGTTGGAGCAATTATGCTTTAGACGTACGGCAAGCCTGGTGCACGCTCATGCAGCTGTGCTGCATGTCCCAGTGCCAGTTCCAGCAGGCTTGACCTGTGCTAGCTCAAAAATGGACATACATTTCAGCAAAAAGACTTGTTTGGAGGCAAGATCATGCTAACTGCATCTTGAACGTCAACTTGCTTCTTCTTTGGGTAAAGTTGATAGGTGTACTGGCTAGGATACGCTAGGAAAGCACATTAGCTCCTGGAAGTATTTGAAAACCATTCATTACTTTAATTCTTCAGGAGCTGACCGTTGTGTGAATATGTATGATGATAACTTCCTCCTTGTTCACTTACTTGCTTCTAGGTACATAATTTTGAGTGGCTCTTTCGGTGAGTCCTCCGTACAGCAGCTTAGCTCATGCAGTAACAATTTTGCCATACAGATGCATGCACACCTGATCTCACAACGTTCGCGCAAAATTTCTGCTATAAAACTGCTTGTAGTATTCAATGATAACATGTACTAATAGTATTCCATAACAACAGGTGCTAATACTACCAGCTTAATAGTATTCCAAAATGATGTGTGCTAATAGTATTCCATAAAAACACGTACTGAAGCGCACATTGTAATGCTGTGTGCCCAGTCATGAGCGTGCACGGCCCCAAATGTGACTCTTATTTGACTTGTACAAGCTCCTGTCAAAGGCTGGTCCAGAGCCTCTGACGGAAAAAATGGAATTTGTACACTGCCACTAATCAAAACTTAATCTAGGCTCATCCAAAGACCAACTCGTCTATAAAGCTTCCTTAGGAATGCAGGATGCCTGGCTAGCTACCTTGGCCTTTTTTCATGCAAAAGCCTTGACTGTCACTCTGTTGATGCTCTGGTTTCACGCTTTTTGGTCTGGCAGACAAATTTGCATTGGAGCATTTGACTAAAATGGTGGTCCGGGGCTCATTATAATTCAATGTCAAGCCTCAACCAAGAAAGCTAACAAAAAGAATGCACGCCACTGCGTTGCGCCCAAATACAAAAATGCCAAATGCAAAAATGCTCATCGTGGTGCATTTTAAATTTTAAAATATTTTGCTGAGGATTTCAATGCAGTAAGTATACATGGTACAATTATTTTAACATCTGTCTCCATGTGCATCAATTTGTGTTCAACGCTGATCATGCATGCAGATGACTTCTCATGCTCATGGTATGAGTATGTCGGGACTTCATTTATGGTCCTTTTGTTCATCCAAACAATTTTCCCAATTATCAACGTGCTTATTGAAGTAGCAATTAAAGCTGCTACGCGTCTTTTGATCTGGTTTAAGAAAGAAGCCACCCAGGTGAGAGCTACAGAGGGATATCGGCAAGGCGCTCTCCAGCTCTGCGAGTGTCAGCTAGCCAAGAGTGGCATTGCCCTACTTACAAACTGTGACGAGGGCATGACAGGAGCAGAAGCGTAGCTTACTATGCAAGACCAGTGAGAACCATCTGCATGCAGGACGAGTTCAACAGCGCCTACAGTCACCCAGAGTTTTTACTCCAGCAGCGCGTCGCTGACGTCATGCTGAACGTGAGCAGACTTTTTCTTTTACTAAGCTTTGGGCCAGGTGGTAAACGTGAAATGAGTAAAGATTAAGGCAGGCGGCAAACGTGAAATGAGTAAAGATTAAGGTTGCGTCTTAATACATTCTTTTCCATGAAGTTTTGGCTAACTCAAGGGTAACATGATCAGGGATCATGCCAAACTAATAGGATAGAGACGAAGATGCAAATGCCATATTTGATCTGCACAGGCATTGTACGTCAGTTTTGGATTGAATCAACGTAGGCATGCTGTCAAGGGGGAGAACGGTTGAAGCATTCAACAAATTTTGGCCATGCACTCAAGCAATGAATAGGCCATCGGCACAATATCAATCATTAGCCTCGGCTTAGTATTTAACCAAGACGAGTTTGTGGTCAATGCTGCGGCTAGTAAGGCATGTGAACTTTGTTGTTACAGAAAATGAAGCCTTCAGTGGACATGCTAAGAACATCAATTGCAAGCTTTCAGAAAGTTGACATAGACTGAGGTGAAAGGACCATGAAATTGTGTGTTGGTGCGCTGCTGTCCTTTCCAAGAAGTGCAATGAGTTGTATAAATTTGGCCATAATTGGCTTTCTCAGATCTCCATCTGCCAGTTCATATCAGTGCTTTGACTGCAACCCTCTGCTGAAAGAGATGCTGGCTGCACTCTTGAAATGTGTGTGCATGTAATTCCATTTGCTTGCAGGTTTCTGTTGCGCTCTTGTTTTGCAGTGGCATGCCCCTCTGTGCAGCTGTGGTGGTCTTAGTGTTTGCTGTGGCATCCATCGTAGATCGCTGGGCTGTCACGCAAATTATGTGAGTCCTCCATAATAAGCTGTATGAGCTGGGCTCAGCTGCCATTTATTGATTGTGTGGGTTTGAGTGGCCTTGCATGTGGTGGCCCATGATTAAGGGTGGGTAAATAGGGTGTCTCAAAATCCCAAAGAGGCTC
>LFCJ01001599.1_pt1 | contig 15946 bp, 22 predicted proteins | sample 643141 | NCBI WGS metagenome assembly LFCJ01 (sample SAMN03766243, study PRJNA286221) | soda lake metagenome | biome: soda lake; feature: Kulunda steppe; material: water; isolation source: sample B1-Br-g2 brine of Lake Bitter-1 | place: Russia: Kulunda steppe | collected 2010-07 | reverse complement strand
TGGAGGGGGTGGGGAGGTTGAGTGGCGGGGGCTGCAAAGGGAGGGTGAGGTGGAAATAGATGGAGGCGACTGTGTAGCCTTTGAGCCCGATGCCCATGCAACTTAACGTGCAAGTTTGCAGCCTAGAGGCATGTCCAAATGCCTGCTGGTGGGGGGTCTGCAAGCTCTGCCCCTTTGCACACTTGGCATACGGACATCTATAGGTGTGTTTTCCTTGCAGAGGCATTAGTAGCGACTGGATGTTTGCTTTGCTAGGGCAGCAGGGTGCTCATAATGCACAAAACCTCGTGTAATCTCTTCAGCAGCCGGCTCAGCCCTGCTTTGTGGCGTGAGGGAATGTCATGTTGATTGCTATTCGGTACACATACACCTTCAGGGCGGGGTTCCAGAATCTGACAGGTGCAAGATCGTGTGACCACGCTTTAGTCCTTTTTAGAGGGACAAAGGCCAAGACACATGCATGCACACGTGCATGCACAAATACAATCTAGCAAGCAACAAGCATATGCATATGCAAGTATTCTACCAGGCTGGTACCTCCTTTCTATGAGCTCCTTGCCCTGAAATTGAATTGCGTTCTACCTTGCACGCAGGCGACGGTGTCATTGGCAAGTTCCCTATATTGACGCCAGGCGGGCCTGAGTTTGTGTATCAAAGCTGCACAACAGTGCCCGAGGCACACGGCGAGCGTGGCTTCATGGACGGCTCTTTCAGGTGTAATTGGGAGGCTGTCCTTTGGGGGGATAGGATGCTGCTCTCCACCATGGCAAACATGCAGCAGACATGATGGGCCCAGTTCAGAGCTCGTGCTTAAATGCCAATGCATGACCAAATGCGATGGGAGTGAGCAGAGGGACGACAGTGACAACAGAGTTTGCTCTAGGCTGGCTGTGTGCTTTGCGCTGAATCACTCTACACTGCTACATAGGTTTCTTAAATGCTGTAATTCCTGCAATTTGAATGCAAAAAGAGGTCTGCATGTATAGACGCATAGGTCACAGTTGTCCTTGCTTTGGTGCCCTCATCCCTGATGCAGGTTTGTTGAAGGGACCAGACGGAATCCAACAGGCCCAGAGTTCGATGTCATCTGCCCGCGGTTTGCTTTGGAGGTGCCACCATTCCTGTACTAGTCTATTTATTGGTATCACTGGCGACACAAAGGGTAGGGGCAACGGCCACGCAATTTTGTAGCAAACAGACGCGCACCAGCCACTGATAAGTAGCATATTCTGAAGTGTAGGTAGTTCAATCTTGATCTCATCTGGATGTTCATCTCAAATCCAGTGGGCAGGTGCTGACAGTTCACCCAATCTGTGTGCTTTTTGTTACCTGCCTAGGTCATGAGCGCAGGGAAGCACAAAGTGTAGCCTTATGTACAAAAGCTTGGATTGGTTGTGATGCATGAATAAAACCACCAAAGTCTTTGAAATTGTTTTGCCATACTATGCCTAGTAGACATTATAAATGCAAGTCACGGCACTGCTTGGATGAGAGTCTTGGGCATGTGTCTGGCGTGACAGTCTGGTGAGTTTCTCTCTTACGAAGACTAAGATTGTCAAAGCCAGAGATCTGATCAACTTGTTTGCCCTCCAGATCCCCACTAGTGATCTTAACCCTGGTGGAGGAGACTCACGGCTCTGTGGGCCAATGTGTCTCCTTTAACTCAATTGATGTAGGGAGCGATTTCACTGCCTGTGTAGTATTTCTTTTCTTTTTCCTTCTCAAGCCCCCCCAAATGAGGATGAGTGTCTTACAGTAAGATCAGGATATTAAACAATTGTCATTCTAGGCATCTAGGCAAGAGGCTCTTAGGTCAAGGTAAGTCTACAAAGCAGTCTTAGCGCTTAGCCTCGGGCAAAGCGATGTGCTGTGTCTAGCATCTGACTCTTTATTATTTGAAACCTCAGCTGCTTTGGTAGCCATGGCAGTGAGTCTTGCTGCTGAGGGAATCCAAGCAAAGTGTACCCATCCTCTGGCTCTGTCTTCCAATCGCTGAGGTCTGCAGATGGAGCCAACACAGTTTAAACTCTTACATAAATGATGCATGGAGTGTGCTTGCTGCCTGGGCAGTTTTCATTCTCTTTTCATTTTAAGTCAAATCGAAATCGACATGGTGCTACCAGAGCAAGGAAGCATGCCTGTTTTGCTGATTGCAAGTGCCACTTGCATTATGCACGTGTCACATGATGTGACACATTGTGAGACACACATGTACACGCAATGCCCCATCATAATGTCTGGTGAATGAGTCTAAACAATGTGTGTGTGGAAATGCTGCACCACAAACAGTAAAAGACACTTTGTCACGCCAGATTAGTGCAGCACCACATTTATGCTGCATTTGCATGCACAGTCGGTTGTGGTAGTTGACTGGGTATTTAGGGCTTGTTTTGCCTGTATTACTTCGTTGCTTTGCACCTCCGAAGTAGCTTGTCTCCCTTCTACCTTGTAACACTTACTGGTTAAGGGGGTGTTATCCTGCTGCCATGACGCTACTTTGTCTGCAGCATACTCTCGACGTGACAACTTAGTACCTGCAAACCTACCTGCGTACTTCTTCAAGTTGTATGCCACAGCTTCAACCATACCCCATCTGTTGAGGAGGATTGCTGCCACATCATTCATATTTTGTACCTGCAGGGGATTGTTAAAACTGCCAGGTTGGGAAAGTGGTATTCGGGCAGCAATTAAGGGCAGGGACTCTTAGAGCTAAACCAGGCAGTGATTAATGGCCAGATTGTCTTGTGTTGCCTGCATGGCTCAAGCATGCCATGTGCCATAGCCTACCATAACATTGAATGTGAGGCAAAGCTTGCATAACCAGACCGGCTGCATCTCTCTCATCACTATCCAACTCACTGATTGCAGCAGATCATGCCCCTCTGTGTAGGCATACTCATGAGGTCCTTGTTGCTGAGTTGTGCTGGCATCGTCTTTGCTGGCTTCCTCGCATTTTATGCCTTTTGAAGTACGCCTATCATGTTTGTCTTCCTCAATCCCCTGCTCCTGCTCCTGCTCCGTTTCAGCTCTCAGATGCCCACTGCTTTGTTGATCGTGCTGTTCAGTTGGTTTATTGAGGGTGGTATCTAGGCTGGTGAGAGCCCTGCGGCAGGACATGAAGGAGCATACCTGGCCACAACCATTGTGATGTTTGCAAGCTTTGAAACTGGCTGCGGCTCCCCTGGCTCAGGAGCGCTGAAGATTCGATGGTGATTTGTGGACAATTTGTGAGCAAATGCTTTCCCATCTGGGGATTCCAGGCTTCCAATACTCATCTCTGCACAGAGCCACCCACCATCCCCCAGCCTCACCCTAGGCCATGTTCTGCATGATAGGCCACAGGATTGTACCCCATGCCGCGCAGGATACGGGATGCACGCTGTGGTAAGTCGCTCAGGTTACGCGCAAACTGGGCAACCCCTTGCCTGCCATCAGGGCAGAAAAGGTGTTCTGCATGCAGGACGCAAGTGTTTTGTAGGATTGCTCAGTCGTCATGTGTGCGATTGTCACCTGAGGGATGAAGCACGCTACACATCATCTGGCACATGCAGAGAAGGCAAGCTATTGTACAGGATTGATGTGCAGGCTCAATGATCAGCCGAGAACCATTTACTCTTGTGCATTTGTCTGACCATGGCAGTCATTACAGTAACTGGCTCAAACTCACCATACCAGGTCTGCAGCGGAGAGGCTTGCTTAATGATGGGTGTGGCGCTGTACGTAAGAAGCTGAAAAAGCCTGCGTTATGTGTATCATGCTCAAGTCACTCACATAAAAATTTTGCTCATGAAGACTGTTGCAATGTCATACCATGCTTAGAAAGCTGGGATACCTTGATTGCGTATCTGACAAGTTGTTATGGAGGTCAGCCAAGCCAATTGCAGGGCAGTGGAAGCATCAGTGCCTTGCCAACTGCAAACGTTCCTCATTTCAATTTAGGTAGAGCCCTGCTCCTCCTATTTTGTACCCAGCTATTGCAACCTTTAATTCCAATTCATTTCCAATTCACAGAAGGGCTATGAGACAGAACCCAGAGAGTTCACTTTGTAGGCCCACCTGGAACTCCAGGAGTTGCCGTCAATGTCCAGGAGCAGTGCAAAGTGCTGCAGGTCGTCAAAGCTGAACAACCACCTGCACAGTTGTCAATTCAGGAGGAAAGCAAAAAAGCCTTGTCTGCGCTCCAGTGCAAGCAGCTGATGCAGCTTGGCAGCACCCATCCGCTGTGTCTTCAGCAAAAGCCATTGCAGCACACCCTCATAACATGGCGTCCAGCTTGGTCAGGGAGCTGCTTGACTCAAGCCTTCGGAAGGCTGGAAATGTGATACCTCTTCAGTGCCCTTGCAGCCACTGCTGCTCACCTTCCACCACCTGGGTCTGGCTGGCCAAGCAGGGTTGCTATTGCTTTTGACTGCAAAAATCAGAGTTGGGTCTGCCTCAGGGGCGACAATGGGTGTGCAATGATCTACATTTGCGCACATGTGCACCCAAGTCCGTTTTCAGTTCACACAGGCTGGATTTACTTGGTATATCTTTTCTAAAAAGTACCGCAAAGTCCCTTGAAAATGCCTTTAAAGGCGTTTTAATTCCTGATTCCAATCAAGATCACCCCACTCCATCCACCACCTGGTGCTGGCATAGTCCACTAGTGTTCTGGCAAGCATTGTACTGGTCTGGTGTCTGGATGACCTACAGAGTTGGAAGGACTAAGGTAAGATTAAGGTTAAGAGCACACATAAGCGCTGAAATGGCACCCAATTGCATTTGTAAGCATCAAAGTTTGTATTTCGGAAAAGAAGGCACAAGGCTGGTTGTACCTTTGTGATTCGTGCATCAAGCACCTCTGGATAAACATCAGAAAGGACATGCAGGTGGAACCTGCACGCATAGGAAACAACGGTTGCTCCGGCCGGACCGAGATCGCCTACCAAGCCTCCCAACAGCAAGGTGGTAGTACCCTGCCCTGCCTCATACCTGCGTATGCTGGCGATATTGGACAGCTCTATGGCATTGATCAACGGGTCACTGGTGCTGCCCCGCCAGACAGCACGTGGGATTGCTGTCTCTCGCGGGTGCCTGTACAAAAACAGCACAGGAGACATTCAGCTTTCCACTCCACATGTTTACTGCTTGCTTGCGCCATCTTATCTTTGATACCGTCCAGGAGTGTCCAGGAGCGGGGCATTGCCAGTCACCCTCCTGATCCCCATTAATTGTTCTTTTCTGCAGTAGGTATGGTAGGCTCTAGGCGGCCCCTTTTTCCTGAATTGATGTTAGGAGCGTTTCCACTGCCTGCGTAGATATAACGCAGCCTGTCAGCTGAAAGCATTGTTGCTCCAGGTCTCATGCGCTGCAGAGAGCCAGAGCACACACCTTGTCCGAGTGCAGTCTGCCAGCACAACAGCTTGCTGGAGGCTCAGGCCCTGCCACATGTAGTTGTCCACGTAGGGGAAGGTGAAGCCTGTGGGCGCAGACGCCAAGCACTGGTCACATTAACATTAATGAGAACTAGAAACTAGCAAGTAAGAGCCTGCTGCAAGCAGCAAGTCATAACAAATGTTCAACCTCGAGCAATCAGATTTTTGTGACGGATTTGCAGCCTGTGTGTGCAAATTGTTCTGGAGGCTGCCCATAGACATGCCGCATGAAGACGCATGCTATGCACCTGAAGCAACCCGGTCATAGGAATTTTGTAGCTGGAGGTGAAAATCATGCAGCTGAAGCATGATTTCCTGATCATAGCATCAGCTTGGTTTTTAAGTGCAAGGGGGCAAGCATGCCTGCATGTGGGGCGTCTTTGTTGATGTTGGTGGCCAGAATGGGGTGCCCTTGGACGGCGCCATCACCCCTGCGCACACATGCGCGCATGTGTTTTTGTGAGTTAAAAGAGCCGAGAGGGATTGATATGGCTGTTGAGATAGATCCTTGCAAGCCAAGTTGTTGAGCAGCACTGCTGGAGGTGCTGCTGCCTGCCTGCATGTCAGCCAACTCCGGTGGCCAACTCACAGGTGGAGGATGAAGTCCATGTCAGGGATATCGTACAAAAAGAGTGTGAGCGTCAGGAGGTCTTCCGCCGCCCGCACGGCCCAGTCCTTATCGTTGGTGTCCGCAGCGTATAGGCGCCCTTGCAGCACCTGCCGTGTGCATGTGAACGCCCGCCGTCAGCTGTCAGCACTGTCGCAGGCTGCGGCGCGTGGTCCAGCGCGCTCACCTTGTATCTTTGTGTCGTTACGCACTGTGCGCACTGGCCCCCATTCCCTGTGCGCAAGTCCCTGGGCGTCCCATCAAACTGTGCGCGCGTGATCCTGCCGGTATCCCATCTCCACTGAGCGAGGGGCGCTCCCCCTGGAAGAGCCTCTGGTACCTGAAGAGGCAGGCGGCCATGGTACACATGGAGCAAAATGTGATGCAATGACAATCCAGGCTAGCGTCCACAGCCAGATCCATGTATCAGCACTCGGCCAGCTAACCAACTTCCTAACCGACTGGTGCCTCGGAGAAAACAGGCATCAGTACAATGTCCAGACCCACACTCATTCACTGTGCCTGTTCAGTGCACACAATGCTATGCCCACTTTGCACATGCTTTGCCCTGATCCCTGTGCAGGGGTGTCAGCCAAGCTGTGGGGCAGCAAGCGTGGCTCACCTTCCGGCCTCGCACAAGCATGGACTTGTGGAAGGGCTCTGGCAAGGACTGCGCCACTTCCATGCATGTTTTGCGGCCAAACCTGCTGCAGCAAAGACGGCGGGCGCTTGTGGCAGGTGCAAGGGTGCGCCCCTGAGAATGCTGCACATACGTTTCTGCAGTTGCTAGCACAAACAAAAGAGGTTTGCCCTTCATAGCCACCCTTCAGTTCAATCTCGTGCTCCCTTTTGCAAAGCTGCACTTAAGTTGCTGCAGATGCCTGGAGTTTCCTGATTTATGGCTAAAATACACCTGATCTTGCTCCATTCCTGAGCAGACATGGACAGCCGCAAGATCTGGCCGCGTCTACAGCTAACGTGCAAGCAGACGCGCCCTACCTGTAAGAGTCAGCAGGAGGCACGTTCATACCCATGCGCTGCAGGTACTCACGGAGGACCTTGCCATCAGCGGCCAAGCTATGGTACACTAAATTTGGATTATAAGGGGAAATTTTGATGCCTTGGTGTTGGAGTAGGTGCTGCGCGAGACCCTGCTGGTAGTACACTGGACCTATTTGACTGCCCATTGGAGTTTTTCCCAATTCCGCGGCCGGCTTGCTTTGCTGCTGGCAGCGCACAGGGCCTGCCTCGTCCTTAACGCCGTCTCCCGAGGCGCCTACCTCCCCTCTTGCCAGGTCTGTCTGCCTTTGCTGCTGCTGCTGCTCCTGCTGCTGCTGCTGCTGCTGCTGTAAATGGATGTAAAACTGGTCTGGCGTCGTGTGCCCAGCAAATCCTCCTTGCTGAGCGAGGGCCGGAGGGTTAACGCTCCAAAGGCTGTCGATGCCTAGTGACAGAACGCCTAAAGAGACTAGACTCCCGATGCCAAGAGACGCGACTCCCAATGCAACCAGCAAGGGGCGCATAATCCCAGACGTGCCCAGATCGCTCGAGTCACAAAATTTGGTTAAACGATTTTCGTACTGTGGCTATGTCCGGTGGAAGTGTCAAGGGCCGTCAATTGTCGTGACATTACGGGCAGAGCACAAAATTGTGCGGCAAACTATTGGAAGGATGAAACCAGGGAAAATATGCATATTCAGCCGACAAGACTACTACTTTGCTATGAACCACAACACTGAAATCTGCACTGAACCATTCTGCTCTAGATCGAACATTGATGCATATGCTTGCTCTAACACTGAACTCTACTGAACCATTCTGCTCTAGATCTAATTTTGAAGAATAGGAAGTGCACTCGGCCCTAAAACAATACCAGTCAGCAGCTACACGGGAAGCTACTGCACGGGAACAAAATGGACGCACACATAATGTGAGCACTACTCATACACACCTGCATGACTTATACACACCTCAATGATTAAGGGACCCTACTTTGACTAGTTCTATCTGATTATGTTATGAATAAGGGCACATGCACGAGGGGCAGCGACTCAGATGTTACCCCGCAGCCCTGCTGCCTCTCAAAAGTTCTTGTTGCGCTCATCTCTGGCAGAGGTTAGAGGGATGCCCGCAGCCCGCAGGGCTTTGATGGTCGCGGTCTCAATGCGCAGGGCCAGGTCAGCAGAGACAAGCACATAGGACATGGATGTCTCAGGGCCTGCAGAAGGCAGCGGTGCGGACCACAAATCGATTGCTGCAGAATGGCAGAGTGGTGCAAAGCGTATGCAACAGCAAACAAAGGCTGGCTCAGCCGGCTGTCTTTCAGGACACCCACACCCCTGCAGGAGTCTAGCAAGATAAGTTGGGAGCAACCAGCGATGACTGTCGGCTCTTATCTTGCAAGCCTGCCCCATCAAGAGGGCGCGTGCCCCAGCCCTAGCTCACCTTTGTGGGGCTCCCTTGCGCTCCGCTTCCTGTGGTTTCTGAGGCGCCCCTGCAGGCTTTTGCTTTGGCCGCAGTACACCTCGCCCTTGGGGTAGTGGCACAGGTACACCGCCCTGCCGTAGGCGCCGCCCGACGCATGCAGCGGAGGCACCTGCAGATGCAGCGCAGGTGATGCAGCGGCAGCCGGGCAGGGGCGTGGGTGAGGCCACATCATACACGTTTGCCAGGGCACTGGGGCATAAGGTCACCCGGTTACCAGGACAACACAAGCACACAACAAGGTCACCCGGTCACCAGGACAACACAAGCACACAACAAGGTTGTGAGGACAAGGCCATGACACAGAAGCCAGGCAGGTCCAGCTCCATTGGCAAGGGGTCATAGATCTGATACATTGCAAGGCACGGGGCCGAGCAGGGGCTGCCTGGTAGGGATAGGAGGCCGACGACCGCTGTGCGCGGTGTGAACTGCACCAGGGCGGCAACCTGGCAGGTTGGCCGTGACTGAAAAAGCCATCGCAGATGTGCGAACAATCTGTTAGGAATCCTCAGGAAGTTTAACTTAGGATGCTCTGATGACTTGCATCCAATGTGAGGTCACACACGGAAGCCTGACTTGGTGGCTGGACCAGGCGCGCCAGCAGCGCCGCAAGCAGGGCAGAGGCTCTTCCGCAGCTAGCAGCACAGCTGAGGCGCTCGCAAAGCATGTGCACGAAGTGCCGCTGAGAAGCACGCACAAGCAACCGCGCGGGCCTGTTGCAGGGCCTCCTCAATGTGCTCTTGCACTGGGGGCACCGGCCTCGCCCGGCACCAGCAAGCGACGCCTGCACCGGCCTCGCCTGGCACCGGCCTCGCCTGGCACCGGCCTCGCCTGGCACAGGCCCCGCCTGGCACCGGCCTCGCCTGGCACCACCTCGCCTGGCACAGGCCTCGCCTGGCACCGGCCTCGCCTGGCACCGGCAAGCGACAGGTGCAGCCCCCAAGCACAGCCCCACATCCATTCAAGCCCGCACAATATGAGCCTTGGAACACAGCGCTTCCGACCTCGGGCACTTTCACACCTGATGGGTGCTCTCACGCCCAACGCGAGCACAAGTGGCACACACAAGACACATCACCCACACGAGCGCACATGCCCACACCTCTTGCAGGGGCGACAAGTGGAACACGTCGCTTGGGAAGGGGCTGCTGCCAGCTGCCGCTGCCGCCGCCTCCGCGCCTACTTGTGCCTCTCTCTCAATGCGCTGCGCGGTCTCCACTAGTATGGAGACAGCCTCCTGGAAGCGCGCCTTCGACACTGCCTGCCGTGGAGAAGCATGCGGCACGCACACATGCGCTCCTTCTTGCACCAGTGAGAGCGCGTGAACGGAGGACGCGAGTAATGCTATCCATTGAGCGGGTGTGCCGCTTAGCCTCTGTGGGAGAAATGCACCCTATCTAGACGTATACGTGGGGCGCGCGCAAAACCGCCCATGGGGGCAGCAGGTGAGCTGCGCCACAGGGGGGCGCGTGTTCATGGGTGGTGTGCGCAATGCCTCGCTATTTCTGAGCACCCTCTCTCAGCCCCCACCCCAGCACACCTTGGGACTTGCAGTGTGTGCCTGCTCAGCAGGCGCAGGGGTGCTGCTGCTGCCAGTGTCCATAGCATCATCCGCCAGGCTGCTGCTCCCGCTGCTGCTGCTGCTGCTGCTGCCGCTGCCGCTGTCCAACACCAGCTCCACGGCGCTTTCCTTGCTGCTGCCAAAGCTGCAGCTGCTGCTGCGTGCTGCCGCCACAGGGCTCAGGGCGTCATCCGCCAGGCTCCTGCCGGGGACTGCAGCGCCGCCGCTATCTGCCTCACGGTCTGCCCTGCGCTCCAGCGCCTCCAGCCTGGCGCGCCTGGCTCGCAGCCGCGCTCGCTTCTGCTCAGCACCGCGCACAAACTCCTCGGGCATCTGTGCGCACGTGCGTGTGACTGTGACCCTTGGGTTGGGAGGAGAGGAGGCGTGCGCGTGTGAGAGGGGCAAGCCAGAGGCAAGGAACACGAGCTGCTAGCGCGCCTGGCAGCATCATCAGAGGCAGCGCCACCAAACGTAGCACCAACAAATGCAGCACCACCAAGCGCAGCACCACCAAACGCAGCACCACCAAATGCGCAAGGAGAGCATTCCGTAGTACAGAAGGAGTCTGGCCAGCAAGCACAATACAAAGAGCCAGCAGAGCGCACGCGGCCCTGGTGCAAACATAGGAGATTGCCTTGAAGAGAGCGCACATTTACTCGGCTTGCTTGTGTGAGAGTGGCCGGCACCCTGCAGGCAGTCGGAGGCTGGGTGCTGTACCCACGCCCCCCCTTTGGTCAAGGCGTTGCACCCAGCCACACGCGCACGCCCGATCACACTCACCCCAGAGCTGCGCGCGACCTCCACCGCCAGACTCTCTGTGCACACGCCGCGCTCGAGCCGCCATGTGGGCTGAAGGCCTGACGCGCTTGCGCCTCTGCTGCTGCTGCTGCTGCTGCTGCATGGCCCGAGGCCCATGCGCATGAACTCCACACGGCCATCCGCCTCCAGGGGGGCCAGCTCAGTGACCTGTGGGGTGTGCATATGCACGCGGTGACGCATGGAGTGCGCGCATGCATGCATGCATGCGCAGTTGGGGTGCTTGTATGCATGCAGTGGTGGGTGGAAAGTGCGTGCATGCAGTGGCATGGCAGATGAGGCGCGTGCATGTGTGTATGCATGCATGCAGTGGCGGGTGTGTAGCGCAAGCATGCAGTGGCGTGTGTTTAGTGCGTGTCTGCAGCGGCGGGCTCGGCGCAAACATGCAGACTGTGGCGTGCAAACTGTACATCATGCATGGGACTCCGGGATGCATACACACTGAGCATGCACGCGCAATGCAGGGTGAGCAGGTGCCTCTGCCAGATTATGAGGCGTGTGGGGCGCGCGCAACAGCCAAACTCTTGGCTGTATGTGAGTGCTCTTCACAAGTGTCATCACCATTGGTGAGGCGACGGCTGAAGGAGGCAACAGTGAACTAGTGTGCCAGGAGTACCCAGAGGCAACAGTGAACTAGTGTGCCAGGAGTACCCAGAGGCAACAGTGAACTAGTGTGCCAGGAGTACCCAACAACAGTGAACTAGTGTGCCAGGAGTACCCAACAACAGTGAACTAGTGTGCCAGGAGTAACGACGGCTGAAGGAGGCAACAGTGAACTATAGTGTGCCAGGAGGCAACAGTGAACTATAGCGTGCCAGAAGTACCCAACAACAGTGAACTAGTGTGCCAGGAGTACGCAGAGCTTGCAGCCATATGATGTTGCGTGACAAGTTCTGCGTTCCGACCTCGCCAAGAGAGAGCAGCTGAGGGACCATTTGTGACTCCATATCCTTCTTACAAACCTGCTGCACACGCACAGGTCACCATTGCTTGGCAGGGCATGTTTGTGCCAACCTGCAGCCTCTCACACACACACACACTCTCTCTCTCTCACACACACACACAAATACACACGCACACACACATAGGGCCAGAGCCAGCCACTGCAGGGACTGTGTGTGTGTGTGAGAGAGAGAAAGGGGGGTTGTGAGTTGCTGCGATCACTCTTAAACAAGCACGTGTTGCAGCCATGAATGTTAAAAGCCCCAGCACGCACCAGGTCATGGAGGTGGGTGGCAAGGATGGTCGTGCATCTCCTGTCCACCATCCACTCTGCCAGCTCCGCCGCGATCGCAGTGCCCGAGTCAACCTGTGCCGCACCACAGGTGCACACGCAAAAAAGCAGGGGTGCGCGCGCAGTCAATTCCGGTGCTGCATCAGCCAGCAGTCTCACCTGTGGCTGCGGATGCATATGCACACACAGAGCACACACAGGGCACGCAGAGAGCATACACAGAGTACACACAGGGCACGCAGAGAGCACACACAGAGTACACACAGGGCACGCAGAGAGCATACACCGAGCACACACAGGGCACGCGGAGAGCACACACAGAGTACACACAGGGCATGCAGAGAGCACACGCCTGCACTCGCTGTAAGACGCCAAAGCAAATGTTTTGTACCGTGGCTTGTCAAAGCCAATTGGGGCCAAATGTCTGGGGCACCATACAAAACACATGTCTGCCAACCAGACTGTGCGCCAAATGATCAAGAGGCCAAATCAACAGCAGGCTGTGCGCCAAATGAACGACAAAAGCTGAACAGCACATGGCAAAGCACAGATAGCTGCACGCGTGTGAGAACAGAGTCTGTATTGTGAGCAAGCCAGGCCTGAGGCAGCTTGAGCCTTACCAGGCACACCAGAGCCTTGCAAACCTGGCGCGCCCCCGGGCTGGTGTCCAGCTGCGGCTGTGTGAGCCAGCTGTACAATGTGTACTGCAATGTATGCAGGTTTTAAAAGCCGCAGCCTAAGGTACCCCCCTCACCTCTGTGCCCTTGCCGAGCTCATCTGCCAGCACTAAGGAGCGCTCGGTGCTCTCCAGCAGCACAGTGCTGATGTCGTCTGTCTCCATCTTGAAACTGCTTTTGCCCTCCATGGCGCTGTCACCACTGCGCTCAGCGCAGCGCAGGGACGCAATCTCTTGAGGCCACCAGCCATCACACGTGCTGTCCCCCTATAGTGTCATCTATTGTCGTTGCTCCTGGTGCGTGGTTGCCCTACGCGGTATGCTTTTCCTGTGCTGTGGCGTCATGCTCCATGGAGCATTGATATGAGGACGAGGCAAAAAATGCGGAGCAGGAATACACTGACAGTAGCTGCGCGGCAGCAGCGCTGGCTCAGCCAGCATCAGCACCGCCATCAGCAGCAGCAGCTTGCAATCCATTATAGCCACTACAGTTTCAGGTGTCGGTGCACAAAAAAGTGTCACAACAACACAAACCACTGCGGACAGTGTGGCAGTCAGCTGGCAGTTGATGCTGCTGCACAGCTGCCAGGGTAAGGCAGCCACTGGTGCCTGTAATCAAAAGTTGGCTGTGGAGCCTTCCGGGAAAGTCCTTGGGGGACTCTTGAAATCATCAAGCTCTAAGCTTTCTTCTTTTGGATCCAGATGGCTTGGCTGACAGTTGAAAAGCAGCAAAGGGAGAAGAAAATTCAAAGTTCTGCAGCCCCCGGTATGGTTGATCCTTGCTTCCTGCTGCACACACCAGCCCTCTCACTTGTGTGCAACACAACACCCTGAGAGCCCTTTGAGAGAGGTATACAGGTGTCTTCCTGACTTAATCAGCAGCCTCTTGGTGCCTGAGTACCTTGTCCCGGCAGCTCAAACTAGCGTCGTCCCGTTCTCTTATAGCCAGGACTTGCAAGGAGGGTTGTGCATGAGGCAGACAAGTGATCCTTAAAAGACTGCCTTGGAGCAGCCACAGCTCTGGCATCCCACATGCTGTGCCAGCATGCGCTGTGCGCGCACCCGGCCAGAGGCCAGCACAGAAGCCACAGCTGACTGAGCCACAAGTGTACACGTCTCTCTGTCTCAAAGTGCAGCACAGCAGCAGTTCAGGCCTTGTGGCAGTTTGGTCTGCTTTGGCTAGCCACAGCAGATACCAACACGCGGCATCGGTCGCAACCGGTTGGTCCAGCCTCAACTGCGCTTTGCTGGCAAAGGCCATGGCTGGTTGAACAGATGTGCGCACCTGGAGTTGCGGAGCATGATGGCGTCAAAGGCAGGAACACACGCCCTGTGGGCGGGTACCATCAGCCCGCACATGGCCAGCAGCGATGCCGCAGCAATGGAGCGCAGAACTGTGGACTTGCCTGTGATTGAGGGGGTGGCGTGTGAGAGGGGTGAAGGTGTGAGGGGTGAGGTGGAGTGCAGCACTGAGGACTTGCCTGTGATTGAGGGGGTGGTGTGTGAGAGGGGTGAAGGTGTGAGGGGTGAGGTGGAGCGCAGCACTGTGGACTTGCCGATGATAGATAAAGGCTGGGAGCGAAAAGGGTGTGAGCATAATTGTGCGCGTGCTCGTGATCAAGGTTTCAAGGTGTGGGAGAAGGCAGGGACTGAGGCTTGCTGAGGCGGTGCAGCACCGGGAGCAGCAGCGGTGTGAGGCAGCGAGAAAGTGAAATGGAATTGAGCAGCAGGTAAGAGGAGATATGGCCAGGTAGATAGGCAGGCGCTCATGGCTTTGCATGGGGCTGTGCACCGTGGTCTGTTGCAAGGTGAGGCAGGGCTCACGATCTGGACGACAAAATTCGTGGGTCGTCCACAACCAGATTCAATCCAAATCCAATGCTTTAGAACACTTGATACACCCAACTCCTCACACATTATGCAACGCCCAATGCCCTTGAGTGCTCTGAAATGCCCCAAAGCCTTGCTCACTCCATTACTGCAACATTTTGTCCATTATGGATGGCAGGGCATTGTCTATAAAATATGCAAGCCTCCATGCACGTCTATGGCAAACAGAATGTGCTCATCATGCGTACTGAGGACAGAAGAAGCACCCTCACGCAGCCGCTCACCAATGCTATCCCAGCAACTTACCTGCCATGTTTGCGCCCGTCAGCAGCCACAGGTTGTTGTGCATCTCCACGTCATTGGGCACGGCATTGTCGGTTGGGCCCAAATAATACGGCCGCAGCCTCTCCAGGTACAGGGATGAGATGGAGTCGTGCGGTGGCTCGGGGTGTGTGGGCGCATGGGGCGGGGCGGAAGCAGAAGCAGGTGTCCTGCCCAGGCTTCCAGCTGCCAGCGCCACTGCCTGTGGTGACAGCTGCGTGTCTGGGGGCGAAGATAGCTCTGGGAGACACCAGCCTTGCGTGTGCACGTGCTGTGAGGAGGAGAGGCAGAGAAAGCAGGGAATGTGAGGAGCCGGCCTTGTGTGTGTGCAAGGGCTGTAAGACATGGCAGTGTAGCAATAATGTGTTTGGTCCATGTGTGTGCCCCTGTGTATCAGTGGAAGGAAACACCCAAAGGGCACCAGCCTAGGGTTTGCGCATGTGTGCTTAAAGCAAAGGCACAGAGCAAGCAGGGCCATGGCTGCACTGTTGAGGGATGAGCCCATTCAGCTTTCAACATGTGTGTTGGCGCGCAAGAAGGCCTAGGGGAAGGGGGGGGGGAAAGCAAGCGGCAAGTGGGCACCAGTGCCGCTGGGGTGGGCACAGGCCTGGGTGGAACACATGGGCTATTTTTTCCATGACAACATAGAGGCATGCAGGTAAGGTACAGGCATGTAACCCTGCACATGCTGACATCCAAGCAATTTGACGTGTGCTTGCCTGAGTTTAAATGGCATCTCCGCCTGACTACCACAGAGGCACAAGATCACCAGTGCAGGCAACATGTGGCCCTGCCAGGACCTCATGACGTGCAGCAGGGGGCGCTGCTGGCCTGATGCAGTGTGCAGCAAGGTCAGCTCACAACATGCTGCAGGGGGGGGGCTGCTGGCCTGATGCTGTGTGCAGCAAGGTCAGCTCACAACATGCTGCAGGGGGGGGGCTGCTGGCCTGATGCTGTGTGCAGCAAGGTCAGCTCACAACATGCTGCAGGGGGGGGGCTGCTG
>LFCJ01001597.1_pt1 | contig 15958 bp, 14 predicted proteins | sample 643141 | NCBI WGS metagenome assembly LFCJ01 (sample SAMN03766243, study PRJNA286221) | soda lake metagenome | biome: soda lake; feature: Kulunda steppe; material: water; isolation source: sample B1-Br-g2 brine of Lake Bitter-1 | place: Russia: Kulunda steppe | collected 2010-07 | reverse complement strand
GTGTGTGTGTGTGTGTGTGTGTGTGTGTGTGTGTGTGTGTGTGTGTGTGTGTGTGTGTGTGTGTGTGTGTGTGTGTGGGTGCGCGTGCGCACACATGTTTGTGTGTTGCGTGCGGGTGTGGGGGCTAATGTGTGTGTAAGTACTGTGTGTATAAAAGTACTTGCGCAGATGCCTGCACATGGACCTTGGGCAGGGCAGCCCAAAAGATTGATATGCATCCTCAGCCTCGACGTACACGAACAAATTTAGACACGGGCATCTGCAAGTTGGCCCTGCATGTGCAGCCTCAGCCAGCAATGGCATCCAAACAGACCGCGGGCCTGTGCACCCAGCCTGCACCCCCCCCCCTCCCCCCTGCGTGAGGAAGCTGCACTGCACATTTACAGAAGGCTGCCTCTCACGCTGAGCAGTGCCTGCTGCTTGCCATGCTGCTCATAGCTGCTTTGCCTTGACAGGCATTCCAATAACCTCCATAAAGAACAAGAAAGAGACCTCTCTCTCTCTCCCTACTCCCAACAGATCTGTTTCACCTTGTGTTTTTTTGTACGTTGCAATTGAGTTAAAGCTCAAGCGTTTCTTGACCAAGCCGAGCGTGTACTTGACAATTTGCATTGTCTAGGCATGCAAGCAGACAGGTGGCTGTCCATGCCAGTGAAGCATATTGCTGAAAACTCCACATTAAAGCGCACCTTGTGGTCTCCAGCATTTTCCGGCGTCAAGCCTGTATAAGCCAATGGTGGAGGGCACTGAGTCAGTTGCCTGGAGCGCAAGTGCCTCTTTTTGCAAGTGGTGACAGCTTTATCAGCGTGCTCTGTTGTTCTGCCAAGCGTTCTGAGAAGCCTGGCTAAGCCGCAGACAACGTGGACAAAGCACCAAATGCCAGTTTGCAACTCGGAGCACTTGAAGTGCTTGAGGCACCATCACAAAACAGACCCTACAAGCAGGCCTCACAAGCAGGCACACAGAAGCTGGCACGGTGATCTCCTAGCAACACTCGCAGGAACCCATCGAACCCATCGTCTGGAACTCCATCACGCATGGAGCAGATGCTTACCTCCCCAGTGGCTCAAGCCCACGTGAGACTTTGCCTGCGCATGGATAGAAGTCACGCAAGGAGTTGCTTCAGACGACGCTAGCGATGATGTATGAACAAGCCAGACAGGAATGGGCGTGCATAGCAGCTGCGCAGCACCCCCAGACGCTCGCTCTCCATGCTTGGGCTTGGGAGCCAGAGCAAGCTCTCTGCTCTTTCCAGCAGGTGAGATGAAGTGGCCATGCCTGCTGGCCAGGCCATGCCAGGAGAGGCGCTTACCAGGGCGTGTATAAGATTGCCGCAGGGGGGAATGTTGGGACTTGGAGCAGCAATTTAGCGCTTCCGGGTGGCCATGCAGGAGTACACGGCCATGCAGGAGTACACGGCCACGCAGGAGTACACGGCCATGCAGGAGTGTACACGGCCATGCAGGAGTACACAACCTTCCAAGGTTAGACCCAACATCCTGGACAACTCCACTGCTGTTTGGCTTTTGCTGAGGGGCCTCGCTTCAAGCCGATTGGACAGTTGTTGTAGAACAGCACATGGCTCTATCTAAATGCAGAAATGGCTGAGGGCTGGGCTTAACCTGCACCATCTGCATGCTCTTCCCTAAACTCAAAAGTTGTTTGCCACTGCTTGAAGTTTGGCGCTGGCGCACTGGTCCGCACAACAACGCTGGCCACCAGCACAGGCATCTCACCCACACCAAGGTGTGACTACGGCACTGGGCATGAACCCTCAAACAAGCCGGTCTTCGTTCATTGCTCGCTCACTTTGGCCAGCTGCTGCTTCTCCAGCAAAAGCTCGGTATTTGTAGTGGCGGGGTAGCTATTCAGAGGCATGTCTGTGACCGTGGTGATGCCGCCCACTGCAGCAGCGGCTGTGCCTGTGCTGATCCCTGCACATGTGTGCGCAGCAATGCAGCTGGTTGATATTGCTTCACAACATGCCATGGCGGCACGATCTGATTGAGACGCCTGCTCCGGCACATCCTTCCCTGAAGATATGAACTGTGTGCAGCTGGCAGGCATGCTTGCGCTGGGGGACAATGTCAGCAGTTTGCTTGGAACTCACCCTCCCATTCCTGTCGTCCTGGTTCATTCAAGTGCACGTGAACATCTATAACCCCTGGTGAAATGACCGCGTCCCCAAAGTTGAGGATCTTCAACCCCAGGTAGGAGATGTCGTCGCCAGTGGTGATATTCACAATTTGGTTGCCAGAGATGTGGACTGCGCAATCGGAAGTGTGTGCAAGGCACACCGGGGGATGAATGACCAATCAGTGAGTGGGAAGTGGGTCCATAGCCAGTGGACCCGTTCCTCCATGTTCAACAAGTGCACTTTGCTGCATGGATGAGTAATTTCGTTGGGTCAAGACGTACTCGCCGCAGGAGCCACACGCTGGTTGTCCAGCACCACCCTGCTGCTCACAATCGTGTAGTCAGACCAGTGGCTCAACCCGCAAGCTGGGGGATCAGAGGGCATGATGGTAGAAAGCCCGGTCTGGGACAGTAACACAGCATGCTTGCCCCACTCCAAGCTGTATAGGCGAGAGAGAAGGATGGAGCCTGCCAGGCCTTGCAGAATGAGCACTAGCAGCCCTAGCTGCAAATCCATGGTCTATTTCTTACCGTGTGACGGCGAACACGACCAAAATTTCACGTAGTGGACTTTCACCAATTGAGTTTGTGAATTTCGTCACAGCAAAAATCCCAGCTCACAGTTTTACTCGGTGTTAAAGAGATTAATGCTGAAAGAATTGATCAAATCAATCTGGCTGCAGGGAGTACACGTAAAAGACCTGGGACGAGTAACGACCTTTGCGACTTGCTTGTCACATCTTTGGACCTGAGAAACAGAAGTTTCCTTGTCAGCGTATTCTTTTCTATTTAGTACCTTGAGGTCACATGGACAAATCGGTCAGTATAAGTGTTAATGGAGCTCCTCGAAGTGCGGCTCAAGAAAATCTTGCAATGCAAGGCAGGTCCATGTGAAGGCATACTCTCTCACATGATCTGAATTACACCTTTAGAAAGCGGTTTTATTACGCATTAAGGAATTGTTATGGACATCGATCAGTCACTGACCGATTGTTTTACGGTAAAAGGGTTTTTGGAGGTGCAGCAAGAAAATGTTCTGAACGTCCATCATGGTCTGAATAACACCTTTAGAAAGTGGCTTAAGCTTTTAGTGAAAGACATTTCTGCGCAAAATTACAATAAGCTCATAGTAAAAGACACTTCGGTTGCGCAAAATTACAAAGAAAGACGACAGCTGCTCCTCAGCTACAGCAAGAGATCAGTTGAAAGGTAGGAACTTCAAGTTGTACAAGGTCTTCTGCATTGCCAATCATTTGGGACAGCATTAAATTTGAATGTACTGACCATTACTTTCAGAACATTTTTGGCCAGCAATTTAGCGTTTGCACACGTACGCAAAATGTACCCCCTCTAGGTTGTCGCAAGAAGCCATGATGTCTGTACCACTTGCCAAGAAAGGCCCTCTTATTTCTGCGCTCTCTCTAGCTGCGTCCACTGCTGATGTGCCTTGCAAGCTGGGCTTAGATATGCAATAGACTTCTATTTGCCGCCATCGCTGCCCAATGACCTGCAACGCACAAGACACGACACTACCTTAAATACATCAATCGACATGAACATCAATCATCTCATGAACCTGGAAAAGGCTAAACCTTTCGCCTCTGTATTCCATCATGGATGCCCACCCACCGAGAGTCTTGTCTCTGGTGAGGCGTGGGAGATGGTAATGAAATGACCCCCTGGCTTAGTGACCCTGCGAGGCACAGAATTGTCATTATTCTTTTTAAGCCTACTTCAGAGATGCTGCTGGGAAATTGGCCCAGTGATTGACTCCTCGCTCTATCCAGCTGCCTTTCTGTGCTGGGTTTGCGCTTCAGCGCTGCCTGACATGTGGACCAGCTCGATGGAGGACATTCACTGACAGCCACGAGGAGCTCCCAGCCAAATCATGACAGCACGAAACAAACCCAAATCTGCGCATCGTCATTGGATGGTGCGATTGGATGGCTCGATTTGGCCATGCTAGCTGCGTAAGCCGTTGTTGTCTTGCACCCTGGAAGCCCTCAGTTTCAACAATTCTGATTTAGACTAGGGAATACAGCTGTATCATGGACTTGCCTCGAAGGGCTTTGCAGTGCCTCAAGTCCCTGAGGTGCTGTCCTGTGCCCATCCCATCCCTATCCAGGCATGTCTGGGCTCCAGCTTTGCCGAAGGAGGATTTTTGGGCAGCGGGCCAAAATATACACACATCAGGGAGTACTATAATCTTCCTTTAGGTCACACCAAGGCCACATGAGCAGTCAAGGAACGGCCCGGATTTTGCCGAGCTTACCTGTAGCACTCTAAAACCAGTGCTTGCCCGCTCGTCGGACCGTCCTCCCCGCTCATAGTTGCATCCAGGGTTGCCTGCTTGCAAGCGCAATGGAAACATCATGGATGCAAGAGTAAGAATCCAAGTTGGTCATCAAAACGGCTGGTTCATAAGTAGGCGTGAATTGTAACGGGCTTGTGTATGCTCCCCTATCACGCACCTTATCCAAAACACAGTCGAACGAGGAGGTTGGGATTTCTGGCATGCTCCTGCAAGTATCCCAAAACAAGAGCACCAAGACCTCTTAAGGCAGGGAGGACCTCCTGAAGTTGAAAATGGTGATGGATCAAAGCAAAGATGAGGGATCCAAGCGTGTTGATTCAACACTGTTGAACCATACGCACATTCAATTCTTATGGAATTATTGGTTGCATTGCAAAACACTTATTACCCCATGAATTATGAAGGCCCTTTCCCATATGGGTTCTGATATGCACCTATCTTGCTCTGTTAGTCACATTAGAGTGGCCCCATATCAACCCCCTAGACTTGTAATTTGTGATAATGCATGTGTAAAAGCTTTTCCCGGCCTCTCGGCACCACTGATAAGCTGGGTAAAATGCCCACCTTGCGTCTGCGAGTGCGTAAGTTAAGCCCTCAATGGCTTTGTGCAAGTCCCGCATTTGCTTGATGAGGACCTGCATGCCAAGTGACATTAAAATACATTGCAAGTAAGGATGATGCTGCGGACCTATGCATTAATCTATCAACGAAGATGGCCCATTCAGTTGTGCATGGCAAGATGCCGGTCAAGGGATCTGGTGAGTCCTTCGCAATAAATAAGATTAAGGATGCAGTGCTCATTGCGTCTACCTGGCTGTAGTCAACGTTGTGGACATTCTTGTAGCCAGCCATCTACAGGACACGTGTATTTTTGGTCAACACTTTAGTAGATATTGTATTGGTCAACACTTTAGTAGACATGAAAACAGATTTTCACCTTCAAAATTCCAGAGAAAATGTGCATTGTATTGAATATGGGCTTGATTGAAGGACAGGTCATGAACCCGCAGGGGTAGGTTGAGTCATGCAGGAATGATTGCAGGCACTTGCCTGCACCATTTCTTGGCCCAAAGGTGAGCTTCCGCATCCAATCTGCAGTACTTTGTGCTTTGCCTGAGCATACTTGCTGATGAGGGGGGCCAAGCGTGCGTACGGTTGGTACCTGGGCAAACGTGCCCAATTTCGTCATCATCATCAGCAAGCACGCAAACACAGGCAAAGGAGTTCTGAGACCATACCAGTCATAAAATCCAGGCTCCCTTGTGTATCGCTCTTCCCTGCAGGGCAAAAAGCTTGAACAGTGGACATTCGCTTGAAACATATGGACTATCAACAAGACCACAATGATGAGCTTACCAATAGGATTGTGCATGGTATTTGGGCATCAGACATCTAAGGCAACAAAATGGCACTCAGTCCAGCTGTCGCACAAATAATGTGGATCTACAAGTCAGTTCAAATTGTTAAAAAATAAACGGCATCTACAATCGTTTCACGGAGAATATGGTTTCTGGGCGTGGACTAGCGGTAAGTACAAGCATCTGGAGTCAGACGGCTGGAATTCTTGGGTGCTCTGTCTTTGACTGTTTGATTCACAGGAAAGATGAAATCAAACGTAAACTGCTTTACACTCATGCAAGCAGTCGCCAAGTGTACACTTACGCCTACACATATGGTGCATGCCACGTAGTCGATGTGTACACTGTCAAGTGCAATGCATTTTGTTATTGATACTAAAGATTGTATGTTTGTGTGGTATGGGGCTGAATGGGGCTGACTTGCTCGCAGGCAGTGAGACAGTCGTACCACAAAATTGTGCACGCCTGTATCGGACATCAATGACTAACCCTCATTGCGCATTTGTTTGTATCTAGAGCTATGTGTCTGTGCACCGTGGTATGTGTGCAAGAGCGGGGGCCATGCGTTTGCTTACAGGTGGGCTTTGGAATTGGAGCAGGCTTTGGAGGTGTTGGATGCTTCATATACCTGACGAAGTTAAAGCCAGAGCCAGTATCCAAAGTCAAGGGTGAGTTGATTAAGGCATAGCAAAGGAGGACTAGGTCTACCCTATTCCTGAATTCTGCCCTCAGGTTCTGACTTGACCACTTTTGAGTCCTCCAATCCAATTTTTAATCCTCCAATCTGCTTGCAGGGATTAAACACGAAGCCTTGAAGTATGGTAAGCGTTGCTCACCTTGGCTTGTCCTTATAAATTTGAGATCTTGTATTGCGTGTATTGTTGTAAAGAATTGGTGCCGTAAGGAGGCCAAAGCAAATCCAATCTAGGGCATGAGTGGTTGCCTGTTACACAGGCATATTTACAGTAAATATTTCCTTGGCCCTGTAAGGTTGTCTCCAAAGGTTTTGTCAATAAATATACTTCTCCTTCCTTGCTTCAGGTATGCCGGTAACAGAGGCCGTGCAAGTGCATGATGGCTTCATCACAGCCTTTGACTTCCGCACTAGAAATCCCAAGTGGGTTTTGGAGCACATGACTGCTGAGAGCCTCAATGGATCTGCTGAGAGGTGGGTGTTATGGTGCCTTTGCCATTTGTTGTTTGGATGCTCAACTGCATAGGCTCTTGGACAGGCGCTGCAAAAAGTGGGTCTCGTTTTGTTAGCTTTGTTGCATTGCAATGTGCAAATTCTTAACTCAAGTCATTGCCTGGACCTTGACTGACAAGGTTTCAGTGATAAAAAACAACACAGGTCAAATTCCAACTTCCATGAAGACAAAGCCATTGACCAATGGTTGCGAAGCAGACTAGATGATTACAAGGACTCGGGGTATGATCGAGGCCACTTGGTGAGCTCCGAGTCCTCATTTTGGCAGTAATATCCACCATCAAAGACGACTTTGACTGCCATCACTGTCCCTCTTGGCTGCGCATAGGCTCAAAGTGATTGTCACGGCTGCCCGCATTGCCTGCATGCATTTCACACCTACAGGCCCCTGCTGCAGACTTCAAATCATCACAACAAGCTATGGACCAAACCTTCACCCTGAGCAACATCAGTCCACAAGTCGGACAAGGCTTCAATAGGTGTGTTATCTTTCCTATCTTGTAGCTTCTGGTGTAGCTGGATTTTTTTGTCGAACCTTGAGCCAGCTTGTATCTACGCTGCACGGAGTGTTGCTAATGCTCAATGGGCCTTGCGCACATTAATCCCAAAGCCCGCTGTTTTGATGCCAGACATATTGTCTTGAACCTGGCTCATGCTTGAATTATACATCTCTCTTTCTCTGCTCCAGCCTGAGGCTCTTACTGTATGACTTGTAGTTGTACATGCATTCCTTCACACACGTGCGGTTGTAAGATGGGCTTTAGAAATGCAATGGCCATTGGAAACGGCGTGCTGTGAGAGCCAACTGTGGTTAATTGCCTCTGCTGCCTCCGATGTGTGCACACACAAGCAGGGACTATTGGGCGCGGTTTGAGCAATTCATTCGAGGGGTAGCAAAGCGGTGCCAGGAGGTGCGCGTCATCACTGGGCCCTTATGGCTACCCTCATTGGATGCTGAGGGCAAGTGGTGCATGCGGTACAACATGATTGGTGAGTGTTGACGCTGATCTTTCCAGCATCCCATCCCTTACGCCAAGGGATTGGCATATAGCGCTATATGAGGCAATTCTATGGCGCTATATAGCGCTAAAATTCAGCTGCTTTGTCTGCTAGAACTCCATCTTGCACTTCGAATTTCGCACTAGAATCAGAAGGGAGGTTCAGCACCCTCTATCCCCATACGGAAAACGAAAGTGGAAAAATAATTCTGTTGGGGCTGAGGGCTTTTAGTAGCCAGATACAGCGCTATGTCTGGCACTCCACTTCATAATATTACACTCCTACTCATGTGCGGGCACATGCCTTAGTTCCCCTGGGCCCCTCATTCCTCAATTCCATTTACACTTAAGATAGCTCTGAATATCCCCTTGAAATGCTGCCTGGAAAAAATGTGGACAGGTTGGCCCTTCAGATCAGGTGCATAGTGACCTGAAAAACAGGCTTGTGTTCCAAGGCACTCCATAGTTATATCCACTCTCAAGTGCTGATTGCTGCCCAATGCTGATTGCTCTTTTCCACTGTCTGCTCTTCAAAATCTTCTGCTGGTGCTGATGCTGGTGCTGTTGCTGTTGCTGGCGCTGGTGCTGCTACTGCTCGCTGCATGGCTGCTTGCATGGAGCTGCTTGCGTGGACCCAACTCACTCAAGCGGAGGGCACTCCAGCTTGATAGAGGGGACCTCATGATTGATGAAATGATGAAATACATGAGACAATGGAATTGCAAGCGCTGTGCAGGGCCCATTGAGAAGGACTTGATATGCTGCTTCTTGGCCACTGGCTTCCCAACACACTACCTCCTCCTTACCTCGTTCTTCTACTCCACCCTAGCTTACTCCCTAGGGGTTGTGCAAAACCCTGACGCTTCCAGTGCCTGCTGCATACAGTTGTGAAGCTGCATCGTCCTAGGGTGTGCGGGGCTGAGGTTGGCTTGCAATATTTACACTCCATCACACAGCCCCGCCCTGGCTGAATTTTCATTGTAAACCTGTTAACCTTCCTAAGGGTACCTGCTGTCGTTATCTTGAAGAGGTCTGCAAGAGTGGCACTGCCCTGGACATGGGGCTGCATGGCATGCCATCCGTCCCCAGTTTCATCTATGGCTCATATCCATCAATAACGCTTAGCAGTTTATTGTAAATGTCCATAACTGTCGGTGGCCCCGGGTCACATTTTCCAAGTATCGATTATGGCATGTGCTATATCTGAAATTCCTTCAGTGCTATACAGCGCTATACGCTATATCGTTTATTAGCAAACACCGATCCCTACTTATGCCTCATCCTGTCAGGCCTTAATGCCCTGGCCTGTGCTGACTTAGTATAAAGGATATCTCTGATGCGAAGGCCGGCTGCACATGCTCATATGGTACTTGCAGGAACAGCACCCTCCCTGGTATCTGTGCCAACGCATTTCTACAAGGTCGTGGCGGCGACAGGCTGCAAGACAGCTGCATCCAGCGGCGATAACCGAACAGGAGTGGCTGCATTTGTGATGCCCAATGCTCCCATTGACCCTAAGACGCCCCTCTCAGCCTTTGTAGTGCCCCTAGAGGCCTTGGAGGCAGCTTCAGGTAAGCATGGGAGAACAAGTCTGTGTCATGTTCTCTCACTTTCGCCCTTTGAATCATCAAGTACGGATTAATTGATTCTGTACTTTTATTGCTTGCGTGTCATGTCTTGTAGCACACCACAGCAACCTAAGCATCTTTGCCTACATGTTCCTGGCACCATTTGTGCTTGCATCTTTGCTGCCCTACACATCCATGCTTTCTGCACTTCAGTGCAGCAGCATTTGATGTCCACAGAAGCTCAAATCTGCGTACCTCTTTATGACTAGAGTTAAGATGTGTCTTTTAAAACTTTATGTATTTTTTCACTATGGTTTCAAAAGATTTGAGTAACCCTGGCCTCCCAGTATGCTTCATTGTGGGAGCATGGAAAACCAGCGTGTGACCCTGAATTTAAAGCCTGCATCACACTTTACATTATCTGAAACCAGGGATGATGGATTCACGCATTTTAAATCATTTATGCAATCAAATTTGCCGTACTGAACACACCAATTCGCGAGTTTCAAAGACCCTCACCAATTGGGCCCTGTGATGCACCTGTTTTGCTTTGATTAGCACCTTGGAGTGGCCTGCGTCATCTTCCTGGACTTAAACTTTGCAATTGTATTGATGTATGGATTAGAAAGTTGGGGGGAGGGAAGGATTTTAGTTGACATCAGTCAGCCCCTCCTTCCCTCCTCTTGAATGCTCACAAGCAAATGTGCGTCTGAATCAATAGACTCCAAATATTAAGCACTGTGACCCTGTCTGAAACTTTCCGAAATGTAAAGAGAATTGTTTTCTGGCTGCACTTTCAATGACTAAAAATGGTGCTGGTGTTGCAGAAATTCACTGCAAAAGCTGAGCGCGCGCTCAAGTGAGACAGTTTGGCTTGGAGGGGGTTGGGCCGTTTGTGTGGACCGCCTGTGTTAGGTGCTATCCTGGTCTACAGCAGGGACTAGGTTAGCACAAATCATGGCTGTTCCAGAGGGGATTATCTCAATTTCTGAATCTGCGCCCCAGGTACCCGTTTCTTCCCCACCTTGGTGAGCAACGGAGCACGGCAGGCTTTGGACGATGCAGCTCATGGATTCCGTGATCTTGGTGCGAACTTCAGCCCTCCCTGGCCATCACTGCAAGCAACATCCTCCCTGATAAGGAGATGATGCTGCTTAAGGCTTTGTCCCTGACCCCAAGAGAAGTTGACAACTGCTGTATGCTTGCCAGTGACATGATGCCACTGAACTGCCTTGCCTCAAAATGCTGCGCACAGGATCAAGTACCCCGCTAAATGCTGGCCCTTATCCAAGGAGCATCTTTATCTTTATCAGGGAAACACATATGCTTGGCCTTTACCTCTCTCCAATTCACAATTTACGCTTATCATGCCTGCCTGCCTCATGCCGCCATGCCTGCCTGATGTACCGGTGGACTGTGTGCATGTGTTGTCACCTCCACGCAAGTCGTTTGAAAGATGAAGGTCCAAATTTTTGTCGCGTACCCCACAACTCATTACTTTGTAGGCCTCCAACAGATGAAGCCCTTTGAGCGTCTCACCCTTGAGCAAAACATGCTACCTGCCCCGGCATCTGCCCAGACCCCTCGCTTATTGTCTGCTAGCTCAGCAGCTAGCCGCCAAGCCAAGGAAGCTATCCGCCTGACTGCAAGTAGCAGCGGCGGCGGTAGCATCAGCAATTCAGCGGTGCCTAATGCCTCCAGTACCCCAGCTAGCGCCCAAGGGAGTACAGTGGCTGTGGCAGATGTGTCAGGGCCTCTGCCAGCGGTCAAAGTGCCTAAGACAAAAGCGGGCTTTGGCGTCGTCCACCTATGTGTAAGTATGGTCACACAAAGCTTACTGTCTACCAAAGTAAACTCGCAAACAGCCCTGTAATACCTGCGGCTTCAAGGTGTGACTGGCATGCGTTCCTTGCGTGTCTTCCGAGAGATTATGGCATTCACAGGAGAACAAAATGTCGGCAAGTGTCATCCTTGAGCTTTGTGCTTTATGCACACAAACTGACAACAACTAGACGCGCTCTTGAGAAATCCAATTGCTCTCAAGGTCTAGATCTGGAGCAGGGGGTGGCTTGTCACCCTCCAGATCCTCACTAGTTCTTCCTTTTCCATGGTGGAGGAGACTCATGGCTCTTTGGGCCAATGTGTCTTCTTTTCCTTCATTGATGTAGGGAGTAGTTTCACTGCCTACACAGTTTTTTCTTTTTGAGCAGGCCTGCACACACATGCAGTGCCGATACATGAGTATCTTACTTCCACTTGCTGCAGGAGGTGGAGTCTTGCCGCCTTCCTGTCGAGCGATTCTGGGAGGGGCGCAACGGTTCCAGTAATGGTCCTGGCAACGGGAGCAATGGCAGCAGAGGAACAGCTCCCCGAGGCAGAGGCGGCCGAAGTTGAATGAGTCAATGCACAGTGATTGCCAGGATTTAGCACCAGGCAATCACATGTTCAGGCAAATTTAAGTGTCTAGCTGAGGCAAAAAAAACAAAGGTGATGGCATGATTTTGCCTAGCGATGGGTGCGACAAATCACGACGGATTGCAAGAACTTTTGACATGCTTGCTAAGCCTTTTTCAAAATCCTATTCGAAAGCCTGCACAAAGCAGACACGCAGTTCTTTTCAAGTGCTACTACGTACAAGACAAGTTCTGAAGCGCTAAAAATTTGTAAATTCCTCAATATGATACTGTCCTCCGCGAGTCCCCAGGCAACGATGCAAGCCAGCTTGTTTTCGCGGCCAGCATGCCCCGCGCCAGGCGTCAAGGGTGGGATCCCGCTCTTAAAGAGGACTCGTGGTGGGTATTTGGCTTGACCGTCAGGTGCAGTGATTGCCTTACGCGGCATTGAGCCCGGCAACGGCTGTGATTTTTCAGCAATGTGCTTGAGTGTGTTCCAACAGGCTCGCCATCATCCACCCACCCCCATCCCACATGCAGTTCTGGCCAGAGCTGAGCCATTTAATGAAGGAGCAGCCCAGGTGAAGCGGCTTGTACAGAGGGACAGGAAGGAGTTCCTGGGGAACAACGTGGACATCCTGGACCAATATACTACTGAGTTTGGAGATGTAGGGCCAAGGAAAGATGGGCAGCGACCTGATCCTGGATCCACCGTGAACCAAAAGCCATCACCAGCCCCAGCAGCTTCCACAGCAGTACCTGCAAGCCAACCCTCATCTTCCTCACAACCATCGACATCAAAATGTGAGTACAGTCGAAGGGCACGACCAAAAACACACCTGCTCTGCCTTAGGTGTGTGTGTACGCGCACAGGAAACACCTGACTGTTGCTATGCGTATTTTGTGCCTCCATCATTGTGCGCCAGCTCCTAATGTAGCTAGGAGTGCCTTCCATACTTGCAAGTCAAAAGGGATAGTTCCTTCTCCAATGGAACAGCAGCTTTGCTTTAATTTTGCCTGCAGCTGCTGCTAACCCCTTCAAGTCCACAAGCAGCGACAACCCTTTTGGTAGCTCCGACAACCCCTTCGGCTCCCCTACTGCCGTCTCCCCCTTTGGCAACTCTGGCAAGACCAAGTCCAGGATTGAGCCTGAAGGACTGTCACCTGACATGGGGCCTGATGCCATTACCAAAGAAACGCCCTTTGACATCTTGAAAGACATCACTCTGACACAAGTGGTGCGTGGCGACAGCTAGGTACTCAGCCTCAGATTGCATATTCATCACCTCTCTCCTCCTCTTGTCAGTGGCACTCCTATTTTCAATGGCACGGAGGTGTATTTGCAGTTGTTTCTATCAGCAGTGCCATCAGCTTGGCCCTAAGCACAGTCAAGACTTGAGTATTCATTTTACCACGCTACCAGTGCAGGATGCGCTTGGCTGGCACTCCCCTAAATCCCTATCCATAGCTTTTTGGCACATGGGACCCAGCTGTGCCATGAATAATGGGAAAGCTACACACAAACCTTATGGGCATGCTTCTAATACTGAGCTGCGTTGCATGCTTTTGAGCTTTGTCTCAACTGTGTATTTCTTTCAAAAAATGTTTGTTCTTTCATTGAATGCTCGTGTTCCCAAGTACTCTGTCTGCTTTTCTGCTTCGTCTTCTGCGTATAAAATAAAAGTATACACACCTTGCCTTGTTGGTATGAAAAAGGGCATCCTCACAAGATTGCATTTTAGCTCATTTATTCTCTTGGTTGATAACCACTTACTATAATGTATACCACATAGAATAGAAATCTACACTACCGTATCGCTCCTGTGTTATCGCGAATCCTTACTTTATGCGAGGTCTCCAAATAATTTCATTAATTTTCCCACGAGTATTTGGTTTTTGTGAGGCACCTCCAATCATTACGTTTAACGCGAGCTCTCTCAATTCGGCACTCTCTCCCAGTGTCGCAGCAGCCTCTCCACTTGCATGTCTGTGTCCTCTTCAGATGTGTCCTCCTCTGACTCCGAGGACACCTCCATTGGCTCAGCCCCTCTTCCCCTACCCCTCCCTCTCCCCCTCCCTCTGCCCCTCCCCCTGCCTCTGCTCCTGCCCCTGCCTCCATTGCTTGGCTCAAAAGCATTCTCCCTAGTGCCCGAGCCCGCATGCTCCCTTGTGCCCAAGCCCTTGTGCCCGAGCTGCTTCTCATGCTCCTCCACCCGACGTCGGGATCCAAGCGGATGCGAAGCTCACTGGGTTGCTCATCGCTGAAGCGCTTCCGTTTTGTGTAACCTACATCAAATAGTGTCTTTTGACCCTTAGGAGCATGTGGCTCCATAGTCGGCCCCAGGGAGAGCCTGGGTAAGAGCCTGGATACTACACAAGGTCTTGGTAAAAGTAATTACGAAATGGATTTCATTATTATTTTATTTATACATAACGAGGATTTATTATATATTTACGGTGCATTTACAATGGTTCGTGGTGTATCCTGAATTAAACACTCGAATAAATCGCATTGGTATTTATGCTCCCTTGCTTAATCATCCTGCATTTACAATGGGTGTGATTAATCCCAGCTGAATCAGCGTGCGCATTGGGAGCAAGTGCAGCTGAGTGCAGCTCAGAAAGAAGAAATGCAAGTCTTGATTGCTTGCATTGCTCTGCATGCACTGTGCTGCGGCGGCAACATCCCTTCATACCTGTTGACTGCCACCCCAAGCCCTGACTGGGCTGCTGCAAAGGTGTCTCCAGCATTCCTTCTCCAATGAAGCCTGTCCAGCCTCTCCATGACCACAATGGGAACGTTTGACTGCCACCATGGAATTTTTCATGAATGAGTTAATCTGAACCAACACCCCGGGGTTGATAAAGATTAATTCAAAATTAATCACATTTCATTAGTTAATCATGGTAATCACCCTTTGTAAACGCAAAACGCGATGAATTGCATTTTTGATTTACGAATTAATCATTAATCACCCCATTGTAAACGCAGCGTTATATGTATAGCGAGGACCCCCAAAAATTATTAATTATTTGATTTTTCGCCGGTAGCCATGGAGCGATACGGTACAATTAAGTGCAATACAATGGACCCAGTGTGTCCTGCTCTGCTTTTCTCATCGAGGCTATTTGCATTGACATCGGCCCAATCTGTCCCCATGGCACGCAGGTTTTGTTCTTCAGTTTCACGCTGATCATCTTGCTCATGCTTGGAACCTTCTATGTGGTGCTGCAAACGGGAGCCATCAGGCTGAATGGAGAGTGAGCTCGCACCTCAATTATTTGATGGCTGCTACCTAAGAAGATGACACAGCCATGTGGGCTTTGTCGTCCCATCACCCCTGCACTAGATCTTAGTTTGAGTGCTATTCATCCTTTGCCCTTGCAAGGTCAAGCAGCAAGAGCTTCGACCTCAGGGTCTGCATATACCCATTTGCGCTTGCGCAATAAGCTTACACCTCACTCCCTCTGCTTTAATTGTTCACAAGGTGGAACCTGACCGTTTTGAGCCTCCTTGAAAACTGCAATTTTGAATGGTCCTCTCAGTGAACAGTTATGGGTCAGTGCACTTGTCTTCTGTTATAATCTTAATTTCCCATGGTCAGGGAAGTCTCGTTGCACTTCGTTCTATCTGTTCTTTGTAAAGAGATAAAAGAGTGATAAAAGTGGAAAGCCCCAGCTCTGTCAAAATCTCCAATGTCGACCAGGTATAAATGTTATTCTTGAATTGCCACTTTTTTATGTCATCAGCCAAATTATTCTGCCCAGATTAGTTTGCTACAAGTTTACAAGTTTAAGTTTGACCTTCAGCCAGGTAGTTTGACTGATCAGGTTGCTGGTGAACACCAGCCATCAGATAAAGTTTAAAGTTTAAAAGGGTTAACCGCCAGCCAGACCGTTAGGCTGATTGGTTTGTTGCTGGTCTTCGCCAGCCAAAAAATAGTCCATAATGTCCGAAATGAAATGGCAGAGTCTATTGTGCCG
>LFCJ01001595.1_pt1 | contig 15962 bp, 14 predicted proteins | sample 643141 | NCBI WGS metagenome assembly LFCJ01 (sample SAMN03766243, study PRJNA286221) | soda lake metagenome | biome: soda lake; feature: Kulunda steppe; material: water; isolation source: sample B1-Br-g2 brine of Lake Bitter-1 | place: Russia: Kulunda steppe | collected 2010-07 | reverse complement strand
GCGACCGTGAAGATAACAGACGAAACAGGGGAATTACCCCACGTGAAGCAGCGCGCTTACAATCATTTCCTGACGAGTATATTTTCTTAGGCCCATTCACCAGTTGGTTTAGACAGATTGGGAATGCAGTCCCTCCGTTAGCTGGTGAAAAGATTGGTAAAATACTGATACAGCACTTAGGCCCTGATTATGTGTATGAAGAGAGTACCAAACCTGTCAGTTCTTCAGCCGCCGATGATTAGTTGGACAGATAAAACTAGAAATTGATAGTGCATTGATAACACTCGTAGATCAACGAGTCAATAGAAATAATCTACCATATGATAGTAGAGAATAGTATTTGACTGAAACTCTTGAAGAATATCTTAATCCGCTAATTGGTAGTCCTTGGAACAATTCTATAACAAAGCAGACTAGCGAACGTGAGATCGAAATAGATCCTAGCTTTGAGTCACTCATCTCTGTAGCGACAGAGATTAATCCTGATTATACCGATCGTGATGACTTTATTTCAAAAGCTTTGCTTCAATCAATTGGCGTTGATTCAAATAAATCAGAAATTATAGTACCGGACTATGACCAGTACGAGTTTGTTGTTAAACAACTCGTTGAGTCGTCAGATAATAATCTACACATTGAAAGAGATATATTAGAAACTGCGATGATTGAATCACTCTCTATATGAAATATAGATATCAGTCAATAACAAACCAGACAAGGGTGTTCCCGACTTTCTGTGAGCCAACAACACCCTCCTCTTCGAGTTTTTGTAGACGTTTGTAAGCAGTATCATGAGCACAACCCACAATCTTTGCAATTTCTCCAGTACCAACTAGCCCATTTTCTTTTTGGATTGCATCAAGGAATTCACTATTGGGGTATCTACCAGTGTATTCCCCAGTCTCGTCATCTCTGTTAGGCATTATCACTTGTTATGTCAACTACGGATCTGATTAATCCTAACGGTATGGTAAACTGGTGTATCATATACAAAAAATATTTATACTTATGAGTTCTCATTGTGGTTGGGGAAGACAGCCTCACGAGGGATTATTTCGGTGAAAATGCCTCATGGTGTGGCAGCACCAGAGGCTGGGCTTCTCAAGCTACTAATAGGCCCATGAAAAGGTTTGATTCAAAACTAAAAGACTGTGTCGATCGATCAACTGAACTAAATTATTTGATCAGTGATGGGGGAACAGATTTCCCATCCAAATCAAATACGAGAGAATATACATTGGCCGAAGCAGACTACGAGTGCGAGCTTTGTGGGACTTCGGGTGACGAAGAACAATTGAAAATATACCACCGTATCCAACAAAATGATGGTGGAACAAATGACTCCAGTGGTCCCAAATTCATGTGCAGACCGTGCCATGGACGTCACCACGACTTTGAGTCAGAACACAAAAAAACACTTGACGAGGTTGATGAGGAACCACTGCCACCTTATACAGAACCTAACGAGACCGATATTCAAATCGTTGATGTCATTGAAGACCATGGTGGACTCAATACCAAAACAATTGCCAACAAGATCGGCTGCTCAAAACAGTACGTGCGTAGAGAGTGCTGGAAACTAAGTGGTGAACTACTCATCGGGCGTACAAACAGTGGAGAATGGGAGCTGAGAGAGAGCATTCACATCGATGATGCAGATATTGGTCTACCAGAGACACCAATAACTGCGTACAAAGCGGGACGTGATGAGACTATTCGACAGATGGCTGCTTACGGGCTGTCAACGACGGAAATAGAAGCAATTACTGATCTTTCTAGGTCTACTATTGATATCGCTATCTACCGAGCAAGAGCACGTGCAATAGTCTCCGATATTGACGACACCATTGATATTGACTCATTGATTAAGAAGTTAGCAGTGCTGACTAGATTGATACAACAAGCGATTGAGAGAGAAGATGTAGACTAAAACGCACTCACTATTGAACCGCCAGATCCATAATTAAAATAGCGTCCATCCAGATTTTGTATAATTTGTTGCAAATGCCAAAAATATAAACTTGACCGTCTCTATAGAGTTTTCACGGCTAAATTGATAGAGATAGTCGTTTGCAGATTGTGTGTACAAACCTACGTAGAGATGGTCTCTGCTCTTTTCCGTATCATAATTAGGGAACCAAGTTTTTATTATTTTGTTGCAAGGTGTAGGTTCGCCTAAGGTTTTATATTGATTTGAAAAAAACATACAATATGTCGAGTGGACAATATTACGTCTCCCATACTGATTGCGCGGCACCAATCATATCTGGTGGTAAGCGCGACGTAAATACAAGCTATTCGATAGATGACAGTGAATCTCCTTCTGTTGATAAGTCTTCAACCGCGGCTAGTAATGTCATAGAATACGATTCTAGCATCAGTGCAGACGAAGTTGTCAAGCATAAGGGCCTTAATAATCTGATAGCAAATAGGCATCGAAATGATGAAATGTCTATTGACTTAACCTTAGATCAAGCTCTAATTGCAGTCAAGACGTTATATTTCGGCGAATCAAGTATTGAAGCTGTTGAGTATCCCGTGTCAGATGAATATTTATCATTAATATATTTTCATTTTGCACGGGGATTTAGACATCAAAAAGAGACAATTGACTATATCAAAACGACACCAGGACTCTGCACTCTGATTGGGGTAAATAAAAACATCAACCGATCTACGCTGAACCGGAAAATCCGTCAAATAAAAAAAGAGAAGGAATCGAAACTGCAGAAACTGAAAGATGCGGCGACACTAGGGGCATACGCAGTAATCCGGTCCGATATTCTTGTTTCTGAGGATTTTTTACAGGCTCATAACCACCCTTCACCAGAATCAGTTGATCTCGCAGGCCTTGACCGCAAAACGGAACAGGAAGGTATCTGCGATCTCGTACAAGACTATCTTGATCAAGTCATAGTACCCTCATTCACGTTTAACCGAGCAGATAATAAGAAGTACAAAATTGAGCAAATAATTGGTGCATTAGCATTTTGTGCGTTAAAAAACAAAAGTCCAGATTCAGCAATAAATGTGTTTGATTATGAGTATGACTCGACACAATTCCCTACAGGGAACCATATCTATAATCTAATTAAATCACTTGCTCGCAGCAGAAAGCAAACAGATCAAGCCACTTTGTCAGGTTCGAAAACTGTTGATGGTTACCAACATCCTACAGAGTTAATGTCGCAAGGAGAAGCAGCGTACCAATTAGCGCTTGAATTTGCAATATCTCATGGTTTGCTCGCAAAACCGCGTGATCTTGCCTGTGATAGTACAATTTTTCCATCATTTGGAGATTATGAGAGGGGTAATTCATCTGACCCCCGGATTGACAGGGGAGGATGGACAACAAAGAGTGCCGATACTGACAGCGGATGGGAGTTCAATATTATGTCTACTATTGGGAGGGGACCAAGGTTAATTTTGAGTGTACAATCAGTGCTGTATACAACAAAAGACCGGTCGGAAATGACAATAAGACAACTAAATCATCTATCTCAAGCACCAATCGAGACTGGTACCATCTATTTTGACCGGGGATATTACAGGGTGGACATTCTCAACGAGCTCAACCAAATGGAGGAACTAAATTGGGTTGTCGGAATGAAATTCAAAGGGCATTCAAAAAAACTATTATCTGAAGCACCGCCTGATAGACCTACGTCTCACAAGTATAGGGTAGGAGCCATGGAACAGAAGTACAATCTACTCTTGTACCCATTGAATAACGAATTCTCTGAAAAATTAAAAACGAGATCTCAAAAAACCCTCATAGAGGAATTCAAACACCGACGAAATCGACCTCCAGTAAAATCAACGCCGAATAAAAAACAGTCGCATATCGGTCTGATAACAAATCGAGAATTATATGATGAGACAATGCATGAGGTGTTTAGCATGTATCGCCAACGAAACGAGATTGAAAATCTCAATGGCCAATTAAAAAGCCAGTTTGTACCAAAGTCACAATCAAGCGATCCAGCTGTAAGATTATATTGTATAATAGTTGGAGGTCTGTTTTACAATCTACATCAAATAATAAACAATACTATCTCAAGCACTGGAGTGGATGCTTCGCCTGATGCGGATGAGGTTTTACAGGCAATCGTGTCTACGGTATTTGATAGTAATCGAAAATCAGGTCTGTGAAAAGACATTAAATTTACTCGTCGAATTTCGACTGTATGATCGGATCAATTCACTTCTTGCGATCTATTGTCTAGTAAGCTTATCCCAAAAACGTGGGTTTCTGGGATAACCACAGTAGACCTTATATTAGTCCTCAACTTAGGTCTAATTACCGATGCCAAAGACAACCGTACACAGAGGTGCAAACGGACAATACAAAACGACAATTCCCAAAGGGTTGGGAGAGGCACTCGATATGGATGAGAAAAAAATTGAGTGGAAAATTAAATCCGGGTCCACGTTAGAAGTGAACATCATCAATGAATAATACTTATGGATACACTCGTGTGTCGCAACAATCGGATACATCGATCGATCGACAGAAATCAAAAATAAGAGATTATGCTGCAGAATCTAACTTAGAATTGATCAATATATTTGATGACGGAGAGTTTGCAAGCGGATATGATGACCAACGATCAGAATATCTTGAATTAAAATCGGTCATCAAACTAGAGTCCACAGGTGCCGTGGTTGTGAGTGATAAAACACGAATTGGTCGTGACTTTGATGAGCGGTTGAGATTTATTTTGGATCTTAGAGAGTATGACGTTACGTTGCACTCAGCAAGAGAAGGGATGATTAATTTATCGGAGCCAATCAGTGCAGGCTTGGAGTCGATCCATGCAGCGAAGGATGATGAAAGCAAAAGAGAAGAAATCAGAAAATCAACCGAAGCGGTTGAAGAGAGAATAGAATCAGGCTACGACCATGGCCGACCTCGTTTTGGAATGACCTATGATTCTAAAGGGCAGTATCAAGTACCTGGGCAAAACTATCACCTTGTTGAGAAGGTCTTTGAACTACGTAGTACTGGAAAAACATATTTGAGCATAGCGAGTGAAATTGACGGCGTTACGAAATCGACAGCCCAGAGGATTATTAATCGTAGAGATTGGTATGAAGAAAGGGCAAAAATGGCTTAGTATTTTTAACAATGGCTATAAATATTTAATGATATACTGTTTGATATAAATTGAACATAGATTTGTTACGTGATATGTCGCCCATGAAGTATATTATGTAAAATTAACATGGAATGGTCTAGTCGTTGGACTGTGTTACCATCTTATATCTAAAGTGTAAATGGAAAATATAAAAACTTATTCATATTATTGATGAAAATCATATAATGGCAAGTGATTTGAATATCACCGCAACCGAAAATACTGTAAAGAATATATTATCTAGTAACTATAGATTTGAAGTTCCAGAGTATCAACGAGAGTATGCATGGACTGAAAATCAGTGGAATGATCTCTGGTACGATCTGCAGGAAGTTATTAAAAACCGTGGAACACATTTTCTTGGAAGCGTGGTCCTTATTAAAAAACAAACTACACTCGATGAACTTCCTGTTGTTGAAATTGTTGACGGACAACAACGGTTAGTCACTATATCGATTCTTCTTTGCGCTATTAGGCAAAGAATGGCCCAATCTGACCGGTGGGATGGTGATGAAACACCTGCTAAGCGAATTGACAATGAATATTTATGGGAACGTGATGAGGATATGAAAAAATATCCAAATATTCGACTGTCAACTTTTGATAACGATGAATACCAAGAGCTACTTCGGGGGAGATCACCAACCAATAAAGATAGCCAATTGGTTGCTGCGTCAGAGTTTTTTGAAGCAAAGCTTGATCAACAAAATATTGACCAAGTGGATGAGTTACGAAAACGGCTTGTAAACTCGATGACCCTCGTTAAGATAGAGTGTGATAATGAATCATCTGCATTCAAACTCTTTGAAACTCTGAACAACCGAGGATTAGAACTATCTGCTGTTGATTTAATGAAAAACTACCTCTTCAAGATTGCTACTCAGAGCACAGAACTTGATTATGAGTATATAAAAAGCGACTGGGAAGAAATCATCAAGACCATTAAACCGGACCTCACCAAACCGAGCCGTTTCTTCCGTCATTATATGATGGGGGCAAAAGTCCCGGAGATTGATGATGCGATTTCATCATATACATTATATACTCGTTTCTGTGAAACTATTGATAGTATTGAGAATGATCCTGATGTCGAAATTAGTGTTGAAGACTACATATCAGATATGCGACAAAAGTCATCACTTTATGTCGACATAGTTCTCTTCGATGTAGATGAATTCACTGGACAAGCAAATAATAAAATAAACCAGAAACTTAGAAATCTTAGTACACTTGGTTCAACACAGGAGAGGACTCTTATTCTTCGATTATTTACAGAATTAGAGAATCCAAACGATCTTATCCGCTCTCTTGATATACTCGAATCATTCGTTTTCCGTTGGCGTATTGGAGGTGGGACAACGGGCACTGATGTTGACGAAATTCATACAAGTTTGACGTCAAGGCTATTCACATACGACAACCCCGTTTCTGAACTTGGAAAGAAATTAGAAAGCAAAGCGCACGATGATGGAGATGTACGACTATCGATTAAAACATCAGACTTCCCACGTAACGCACGTACAAGATACATACTTAGTAAAATAGAGAGTGAATATTATTCTACTGGATCTAAAACTACTGACTTTGAGACAGTTGAAATTGAGCATATTGCTCCGAGAAAATCTTATACTGCAAAAAAATACTCGACATGGCCGCAATATCTAGGCGTAAGCGAAGAAAATTTCAATGAGTACCAAAACAAAATTGGTAATTTAACTCTGCTCAACAAACGGATGAATGCCCGTGCACAAGACAACCCTTTCAGACAAAAGAAACGTGAGTACGAATCTTCTGGGTTTAAAATGACGAGACAAGTATGCAAATATGATGAATGGTCGGTGAGAAATATTGAAGAACGCACAAAAGAACTTGCGGAGATTGCACCGAAAATCTGGGATTTTAACAGATAGAAGTTTAGACTTAGTAGACACACTTGTTAGATGAACCTATAAATACCTGTTACAAGTCTTTGGTAACAGTTCGGTTTTAGAATATGTACAGTATAACATAGTTATGTTAATCACTCTATCTTTTATCGAAGCTCTACAATTTTACTTCCCTTCGACTTAAAACAGCGACTTGGCTATCTAATTACGAAGTCGGAAAACTAAGTACTCAGTCGTTATTAGTAACTCCTATTCTTTTTAATGGCTGTAACTGCTCTTTGTCTAGCGCTGGTGATGTGATCAATTTTATTCATAATAAAATCATTATCGATGTCGTCATTTCTATTACACATCCTAACATAAGCATTTAAACTTGATACTTGACTATAATATCGAATTACTGTCTCTGCCTCGTCTTCAGTTAGAAGCCCAATTCTATCGGAATTTGCTTTGTATATTTCGGTTGGAATTACGTCATCAGTACTACCAAAGTCAATGAGGGTTGGCGCATTCATCCAACCAATGTTTTCTTGTTGAATCTCTGCAATAAATGAGGTTCGTAGATTTCGCTTCTGCGCTCGTTGTCTCAGCCACTGAGGTACATATGATCCTACTAGGGCACCAAAGAGAGTAGCAATAGCTACTAATGCGGTATCTATTTGAATTAAGCTTGACTCAACCATAGAAAATAATTGGAAAGAATATATAAAAAACCCAACTTATTATACATATTATTCTTATCCGATATGTTTAAAACGCCGTATTATCAAGGTCGAAGAATATCAACCAAGCTGCCTAAGATGGTGTTCATCCTTAATCAAATATATTTAAAATTGTCAAGTACACTGATAATAAGTTTTCTCTCATACAACGATATCTCCTCTGGAGCGATCGCAAACCAATATAATGGATTGTACGAGCCTTCGTAGAAGTATAAAATATGCAGCACTAATTCCCCGTATTGGGTTAGCGTCCATTCACTTTTAGACTGTGAAGGTTTGACGATCGGTTTATGAGTATACTGTTTATCATTGTCTTCACTGAGACTAAATTTATTAAATAACTCAGTTACAACTTTTGTATTAACGTCAACTTCTTGTGCAATATCAGATGCAAGGTAGTGATTACTATGCTCTAGTCTTCTAGACTCTGTAGTAGATTCATATAACAAGCGATCTGTTGTATCTGTGTTGTAATCTGGAGCACTACTTTCTGATTTTGTCTTTTGAAGTTTGGTCAAATAAATAAAAATATCTGGGCTATAGTTAACACCTTTTACACTTCTACTCTCTAAAATGGTTATATCACTTTCGATTAAGTTCGATAACTGATCGATCTCAAGAAGTGGTGTTATTTCTGCGATTTTATCAATGATATGCGCACATAAGTTAGTAAGAGCCTCATCACTTATTTCTGGAGCATTTATCTGACTCTTTACTTCTGTCAAAAGAACCTCATTCAGACGATAATCTTTTGTCTTTATTGTATCCTCTATTACATCTTGTCTGTTATTTTCTTCCTTCATATCTTGCATCTCGGCCATTGCCTGCACACTTCTACTCCTTTCGAGCTCATGCAGTTCCCTGCGACGCTCCAACTGATCGAATACCGAATTGAATAAATCATTCTCAAAATTTCCAGAATCCATTGGTTGAGCAAAAAAGCCTAAAAGGAACCCCCAAATAAGATCTATTTTGACACTATTGTCATAGTCATCCGGTATCAGACTATTAATTGTACTACCAACTTCTGCACCAAAAGATACGCTGTCTGGACATATATCCTCTCTGGACGTGAGATACGCACCAGAGTATATATATTGATCATTAAACTGTTGGTGCCCATTTGTTTGATCAACTAAATCTATCCACATTTCGTCGATCGGTGTGGCAGAGTTTTTTTCTAACCCCTGTTCTAATTCTTGTTTCTTTTGTTTAAATGCCGTACTATAATCTTGATCCTGTACTTGTGCAGCGTATTTTCGGGCTTTAGAAAGGATATCTACATCATCTTTTTTAAAATCTATCTCTGTTCTCTTGTCGAAATACCCCGCTTGGTCAAGTACAGCAACATCCTCTATGAGAAGGTGGATCCGCTCTGGCAAGAGATCTCTCTTCCGGACTATCTTGTCATCTATTTTGCTATTTCGCACTTTAGGCGTCTTTATCAGCCTTCTGCGCTGCCTTTCTCCTAAAACATACCGTGAGCTGATTTTGTGCTCATTTTGACTGGTAAACTCGTATGCGAGATCATACTGCTTTTCATATGATTGTACATAGCGTTCTTTTTTTAATTTTAATCGTGGAAATTCTGTATACTTTCCAATAGTTTCCAGGGATTTATTCATTGTACATAAAGTGTTTGCTCATAAGGGGGTATCAGAGGGTCGAAGGTATAGTGCTTGTCCGTCGGTACAAGTATGGTTTCATCGCCAAAGTGTAAATCTGATGGAAACACTCCAAGTCAAGAAGTCAAAAACCCGTACGAACACGTAGACATCCAACGAAAAAATAGTGTTGAAACTGTGAAAAAAGAGTTTCCACGTGGTGTGCGTCACGGCTCCCGTGCAAAATTCATTTTAAACGACTACCCGTGCAATTCGGACGATTTGTGTATTTACAAAGTTGTTCAAAAAGAATGGGATTTGGGTGATAATAAATGTGTCACCCACAATGGTACAAAGTACACAATTCTTTCAAAATCATTCAAATATCTAAACAAGAATGAAAATGATACATTCGGTGTTACTCTTTGCAAGAGTAACTGGAAAGCAGGATATAGAAACAGATCAGGGTATACTCCCAGTCAAAAATATACCGTGACGGTTCGACAGTTAGGTAATAATCAGTCGATATTATTCGATCGCACTCCTGCGAGGTCTCTCTCAGTCACGTTGATTCCGCAATATGGTGGTTTGATATATAAGGATGGATCCAAACTTCGCCTGCCACATGGAGAAGGTTGCCTAGTTAAGATACAGACCACGTGGATTGAGTCTCCTGATGAGTTTGTTAATCAAGTCAAACATCTATTCGATTCGGTATTTCAATATGAACTTTCTGAAGAAGAAATCAATAATGATTCTAAAGGTTTCTCTGGAGCAGAGGTATATCACCGCGTACACGAAACGGTTGAGGACAGATTGATCCATACCATGCACCAAACATCGCCCTTGTTAGCTCAAGAGGATGCATCTTTTGACGCCAATAGCGAATACGACATGGTGTGGAAACGTAAGATAATTAAATCGACCATGTGGGAAAACCTAGGGTTTCCCCGCCTGAATGCAAGTGTACAACTCAAGTACTACCATCCGGTTTCTGAAAAAAAGGGATTGACGATTAGTAAACCAAAAATAGAGGCTGCACTTGTTAGTTCAGAGAGAATCACAAATAAAAATGGTCGGGATCAGAGAAGCATGATACCTTGGAGCCGCTGGGATGAAATTATGATCTTACTTGATGAAATTTTACTGTCTCACCTTTATTGGGCTGATGTATCGATATCAGATCTAGCCGAAGATCATTATTCCAAAGGTATGAATAATGAAGTAATAGTATGGAAGCATCCAGAAGGGAGAATCGATCAGTTGCGAGAATATTTTGATGACTTAGAGACGAAAGTTTGTAAAGCAGTTTTTTCCTCTAAATCTATTTTACTTAGAGATATACTGACCGCTCTGTGCCGCCGAGGAAGGATGTCTTATCAAGACCTTGTAAATAAAACAGGAGCTGCAAAGCGAACAATACGTGGCTATGTAAAGAGATTAGAAGAGCTTGCTACGGGAGATGATCCTGGTGTCCTAAACAGGTGGAGGAGCGCAATCACGTTTGTCAATTTTTCTTCTCCAACTATTAAAAAAGCAACAGCAAAGATGGTGCAAAAAATTAGGGCTGATGAAGGCGATACCGAGAGAGACTACAAAAATAGAGCTTCTCAGAGGGTCAAAAAGCATCTAATCAATAATGGATTTTCTGAGGCTGACGCTGAGTTACTTATAGAGGGTGTCCAGAATAGCACAGAGTATATGTTAAGTGATCTCCGCGAAATTAGACAACCATCAGATGCGAATGAGATTATCTCTGATTTAAGGATTAAATAATAAGAAAAATATAATAGAACTATTCGGCTCTGTTGAAATCCTTAGGAAGTAATACATTCTGACCGGAGTGTGGCCAGTATAGGGGGAGTTAGTTAGTTTCGGGAGTGTCAGAAGTGAACACGTCCATTCTGTATACTACGAGATACGCAATGACTGCACCGACGGGGATTACTCCCATCCCGAACAGGAAATGAGTGTCAGGGTCGGGTGGGGCGAATAATGCCCCGAGAATGAATCCGAACGTTACCAGTATCGCCCAAACAATTCCGAATCGACCGAAAGACGATTGAACCATTATAACGTACCTGACAGCGAGATATAATACTCTTTTCGTCTGCTCAATATGCAGTCTTCAGTGACCGGATGTTCCATTCTAATTTATATCTGAAAAATGGGATTTCAACAGAGCCAACTATTCCTATTATTATTTATCCAATTTGTTCAAACTCTTTGAGCCTGACAGTGCCGAATATAAGGCACCAGTCAGTCACACTACTGTAGCTAAGTGATATAGAGATCTTATCAATCAAAACAATTTTTCTCTCAATGACACTGAGAACAGCCTTGTCAAATCAAAACAGCTACCGTGTACTGTAGAAGTCAGCGCTCAAATAACTCATGTAAGACCAAGAAGAACAGAATTATACTAATTAATTTAATCAAGTCGTTGTGAGAGTATTCGTCGTTTCGCCAGTTTTTATACAGCCAAAGGGGGCCAACTATGATTCCTACAATTGCGATTTGCCGGAATGACAGACTCCTGTATGTTTTTTTGCTGATAGAGTACATAGACCGCCCAACCCACCGAATCCATCGATAGACGAGTCGTTTACTTGCTTTTGCAAAACGGAGAGTATTCGAAGCAACTTGCCGGATCCTATCCGAGGCAGTTGATTTTATTCGGTTTGCACACCAACAAACAACTTGTCTCCCACTCGGAGGTTTATATTCTGACCCTGAGGTGAGTTCAACACCTGTTTCAACCGCAAGACGCTGAGCATTATTAGAGAACCCTCCGTTATTGAATACTCTCAGAAGTACATCTGAGTTCCCGTGGAGATCTGTGTAGCGACGAAGGTCGTGAACACTCATTGGCCGCTCCCAGTTTTTTATTTCATAATATAACAATTCCTCTCCAGACTCTACGATCAGATCTTTTCCACCATCTCCTGTCTGAGGGGTTCGAGTAACTTTTGCAGAGGGGTTTTTGATTTGAAGGTCTCGTGCCAATTCTTTTTCTTTGGCTATACCCTTCGCTAAGTTTGAGGACGGTTCTGCTGTCTCTGATTTAAACACAGATCTCATTTATCCAACGTTACGCCAAGGATTAACTGCGGACAACAGATAAGATTGATATCTGCCGTAGCTTTCCCTATCATATTAATGATTGATTGATATATAATACTTTCGCCATATGTAGATATGATATTCAAAATGACTGTCTACAACAAAAACATCATAACCTTTCAATATGAACACAAGAGACAATGGACAACGATGAGAAGAAACAGGATAAAAATAAGCATCGAATTATCCAGCCTGATCCGCTCGCAGCGGCTAAATCGGATCCTGGCAAGGCAATCAATCATCGACATGGCATCACTACAATAAAAAATGTCGATATATTAAATTCCGTATATATTGCCTATCTTGATTTAATAAAAGATCGAGCGAGAGAGAGAGTGTTGAAGAAGTAGAAGCGGAAATCCGACAGCACATACAGTCAGAGAATAGATCAATTTATTGTTCTCTTTCAGTGTCCGTGAAAATGATTGAGATGCATACTCTAACACTCACCTATTTTGAGGGGGTAGCATTTCAGTTTCTTCATTGGGCAATGGAGGTCGGACATGAATTAGAATCTCACATGCGAGATAGAATTGGTTTTAATTTTCCAACAAGAGAACCACCACGTGAGTGGGATGAAGATACACAAGACAAGTTCCATAAGAAAATCGCGCCACTAGATTATATAAAAGCACTGAGTAATGCTGGATTTCTTGAGGATGAGAGCCCCCTTCATAATATGAAATATAGACGCAATAATTACGTACATAATCCAATGAAAGCACTCGGTCTGCGTGCAAGCACAGATCGCTATCCCGGAAGTACAATTTTTCACGACGACAATAGACCTGTGCATATTCAAGAAAAAAATCTCAACGACGTAGTCAGTGAGGTTCTTATCGACTGTATGTCTGCCCTTGACGAAATCGAAAAAATGGTTAAAAATCATCTTCCTGTAAATCAAGAAGTCTATGAATCGATCTACAACCAATAATACACCAGTTGCACGGTGATTTTGCCCAAGATATACAACGTTTAGTGGTGAGTTATTTCCCTAAGCACGATCGGCTATCTAACCTGCCGGAGTACCGGTGGCGATGTTCTCAACTTTGGCAAGAATCGTGTCTAGAATACCCACATTCTGCCATACCTTTATAAAAAGATCTTAATTGGTTGTTTCAAAATTAGTACTGAAGTTTTTACGACCATCTGTCATTCTAAGCAGGTACATCATGATATTTGACTTAGTGGCACAACCCCTAAGCGGATGCGGCGGACAAGTCCGCCGATCGTGTTGGGTTATTTTATTATAATATGTAAAACCAACATATAGTGACGGATCGACTGCATTACAACATCAGTCAAATAGAGTTTGTGTTGCTCTTTTTTATTGTTCTGATATTACTAGCTTACCCTGCGGGCTAGGACGGCAATTAAAGGCTGAGAGCCAAGTTATCGGTGAGGACCACGCATCCCCGTCGTTCCAGTTTCGGTCATCTCTGGTGCGGTCGTCTAGCGAACGCTGCCCAAGAGATTCGTGTACTACGGCCCCGTGGTGTATTGGCGACGATACTAACTACATTGTCGCAGTTAGCTTCATGAGCCAAAATTTTAAAGATAAATTTGTTGTCATGGCCCATAATTTGACACACCTCATTTCCGCACATTAGTGAATATTATAAAAATAAAAGGGTAATAGAAATACAGATGCGTAATTATATATTTTAGATAAAAATATACATATACTATTTTGATGCTTAGAAATGTGCGGAAATGAACCCGTATTTATTGACATATAGGTTATTCAAATATACTACCAATTTCTCACAGGTGGCCACTTAATAACAGATTTTATAAAACGACTCTTCTGGGATTGAAATTAATAGTCAATCTCTGCTATAATTGAGATATACTCAAGACTGCTGACTTCTGAGTAAATTTCTCTTGATCGTAGTACCAACACTCAGTCATTCAAGCGATAATTGAAATACTACGAGTGTGAGAACCAAGACTTCGAGTGCCGTTGCGAGAACCCATATGTCAAACCGATTTAAAAAGTTGCACAATAGACATTTTTGAGTAAAGAAATACAGCAGTTCTTTCAACAGATCCAGAAATCAATATTTTGTTAATTTAATAAAATGGCTAACACTGATGCAATCTATCCCATACGATTGAGAGCATTCTTTCGATCTTCTACAGGTGCTTGATCATATTTCATTGTTGTCATTTCACTTTTATGTCTAAGTTGAGCTTGGGCTGCAGCAAGATCTTCTTCCCTAGTCATATACGTTCCAACAGAGTGCCGAATGGAGTACCATGACATCTTACGATTTACTGTTGAAATACCCGCTTCATCACAAAGCCGTCTGATGAGATATCTTAGTGATTGTGAACTGTAAGGATTACACTCACGTGTAAGCCAAAGCGTATCAGTGTCATCGTATTTTTGATATGCTTTACGTTCCTCAATCCATCTTCCAAGAACGTCTGTAGTTCGATCTTGAAGCCCAACAATCCAATTCTCGGTGTTTTTTGAACTCTCTTCTTTTGGAATGCGTAGAACTCCATTCTGTAGATCTACCCAATATGTGACCGCTCGCTGAACCTCTATTGGACGTAAACCAGTGTCTAAGCAGGTCCAAACCAAAGAGGGTATTTTCCATCCATTTGCCCGATCCCAGTCTTCCGGTGATACTTCTGATTTGGGCTTTCCGAAACGCTGAGCAAGATGTGCCTTCCAGCGATCGCGTGCCTCAGGTGTTAGATCATTGTATCCGGGTATACTTCCATATTCTAGGGCTATTTCTCGTATTTTTCTTCGTTCTTCGATCGTTAGGTAGTCACGTGGAGTGGATGCACTTGCAGTATCTGAAAAAGATATCTTTGGATCCCATGTTTCTATTCCATGGTTGTATTCTCGCCATTTAAATAGCATCTTAATGGCTTTTTGACAGTTAGCCTTGTGAGCATTACTAGTATCCTCTCCAGCTAAGTGACGCATCCAATTATCTGCGTGTTCGTGCGTTACATCTGTGGTATATCTGCCCTCAGAATTCCACACCCATCGATAAAATGCATCCATTCGGTGCGACCGAGGCTTTACTGTTTGATATGCGTACCCATTTCCACGCTTCTGATCAAGACCAAACACGAGCAACCATTCTATACAATCTTTCCTTGCTGCTTCGTAATCGAGCTGTTGTCGCTGATTGAGCATCTCAGCGGCAGGCTCGGTTACTAATGTGATACCATCCAGATCAACCATGGTTTTCCTCAAATTGAATCCGGCGAATCTGCTTGGTGAGGCAATACAAAAACCGCCCGACTGCGTCGGGGTGGGTCTTCCGTTTAATCTGATAGCCCTTGTGCGACATGTAGACTCTCCTGTCACAATGGATAAAATCGCAAGAAGACGAAATGGTGAGTGCTCCGACGGGGATTTGAACCCCGGTCATTGCCGTGAGAGGGCAATATGATTGGCCGGACTACACCATCGGAGCATATCCGACGTTCGTTTGAGTTGAACGTACTCACAAGTAGATGTAG
>LFCJ01001594.1_pt1 | contig 15963 bp, 16 predicted proteins | sample 643141 | NCBI WGS metagenome assembly LFCJ01 (sample SAMN03766243, study PRJNA286221) | soda lake metagenome | biome: soda lake; feature: Kulunda steppe; material: water; isolation source: sample B1-Br-g2 brine of Lake Bitter-1 | place: Russia: Kulunda steppe | collected 2010-07 | reverse complement strand
TGAGTAGCCTCGATCTCGAGAGGGGGCTTATAGAAGCGGGAGAATACTTTGTTGAGTTGGCAGTCGTTCTGATTCCGCTCTTTCTCATTGCCGCTTTTCTCGTCGGATTGGCACGTGAGTATCTTCCGCCGGAGCGTGTCGAACGCGCATTGCGGCGGCGAGATGAGGGGCGTGGGAACCTGTATGCTGCCGGCGTCGGGGCGGTTACGCCGTTTTGCTCGTGTTCGACCGTTCCGATCCTTGCGGGGCTGCTTCAGGCCGGTGCCCCCATTGGGCTCTCATTTTCGTTCCTGTTGGCCTCACCGCTTGTGAACTATATTGCCGTCTTGCTCCTCCTTGGACTGTTCGGGGTGACGACGACGGCGCTGTACGTTGTGGCGACCTTTCTGGCCGCGGTCGTCGCTGGGATCGTTATCGGTCGCTTCAACCTCGAGAATCACGTGAAAGATATTGAACTGAAGCGGACGGGACAGCAGCCGGTCACCGATGGTGGCAGCTGTGGAGAGAAGTGTGGGGAGGGGTATTCTCCCAACTCACAGCCCCACCCAAACTCACGCCCACGCCCACCATCACACAAAGACCGGATCGGCGCTGCCGGCACCGACGCGTGGACGTTCTTCGTCGGCATGCTCCCATACCTCCTGCTTGGCATCGGAATCGGTGCATTGCTGTACGGCGTCGTCCCTGAGTCGATGATCCAACGGGTGATTGGGCCAGCAAATCCGCTTGCGGTCCCACTTGCAGCGGTCGCCGGTGCCCCGCTTTATGTAAGCCTCGAGGCGATGTTGCCAATCGCCTCTGCGCTTTCCGCACAGGGAATTCCTATCGGGACCGTTCTCGCATTCGTCATCGGTGGGGCTGGCGTGAGCATTCCCAACTTGATCATGCTGAACAAGCTGTTTGATCGGACGCTGCTCGCCGTCTACGTCGGCACAGTCGTCTCCATCGCGATCAGTATCGGATTCCTGTTCAATCTCCTGTAACGATCTGGGCACGCACTGAAGACAAAAGCTATTCGCGGGTGGATTCGTTGGCTCCAATATGGAAGAGTCCAGTCCGCTCAGCGACGACGCCTACGAGACGCTCGGTCGACTGTGTGAGGGAGAGCCCGACGACCATATCGAATCGTTGCAACGTTTGGGCCCTGATGATACCACAACGGCGACACAGCACGCCGTCTTCAAGGCACTCGCAAACGAAGACCGCCTGCGAATTCTCTCGGTGCTCCGGGACGCCGAATGCTGTGTCTGTGAACTCCAGGTCGTCCTCGAGGCCCCACAATCGACCGTCGCGACCCACCTCCGAACGCTTCGGGCGGCCGGACTCGTCAACTCTCGAAAGAAAGGGAAGTGGAGTTACTATCGGGTCGCCGATACCGCCGTCTTCGAACTGCTTGATCTGGCGGCGTCGATCGACACTGACGACTGAGTGCTTTGACAAACCTGAACTGATGAGTCGAACCGATACCCGCCAACTGGTTCGACGCAGCAGTCGACGCTTGGCCAGACTCAGCAGCCGACGCTTGGCTGAGTACTGAATCGGGTCCGTGCTGAACTCAACACCTTTCACCCTCTACGATGAGTGATGCGTATGGTATCAGTTACCAACACGCAAGGAGACGCCGGAATCGAAGCCCTATTTGACCGCCACCTCGAGGTCGGGCTCCACCACGGCGCTCAACTCGTCGTTTACAAAGGAACTGATCGCGTTGTTGACCTCGCCGGTGGAACAACCGGCCCTGACGGCGAGGAGACGACGCCAGATACCCGACACCTCGTCTGGTCCTGTACAAAGTCCTTTGTCGGAACCTGTGTCCACAAACTGGTCGAAGACGGTGAGCTTGCCTATGACGATCCGGTCGCTGACCACTGGCCGTCGTTCACTCGAGGCGACGGGGACAAAGCCGACGTAACCGTTCGCCACGTCCTCAGCCATCAGACGGGAATGCCAACGAGCCCGCTTGACGACGATCCGTCGGCGTGGGGTGATTGGGAGACGATTGTCGAGACGATGGAGACCCAGCCCTTGGAAACGAAGCCGGGGACGGAAGCGGCCTACCATACTGTCTCCTATGGCTGGCTCGTCGGCGAACTCGTCCGACAAGTCACGGGTACCCCAATCGAGGAATATGCCGAAGAAACCGTCTTCGAGCCACTCGGAATGGAGGGGACGAGCGTCGGCGTCCGGGATGGACAGCCCGAAACGGTCGCGACGATCACCGGCTTCGACATCTTCGATCGGGCCGCTGATCCCGAAGAAGGATTGGTCGAACTCTCACCCGAAGCGGCCGCTGGCCTCGGCAACGACCCCGACGTGCTGCAGGCAGTGATCCCCGCCGCAAACGGGATCTCCACCGCTCGAGAGATGGGACGCTTTTTCGCCTGTATGGCAAACGGCGGCGAGTTAGATGGGGTTCGTCTGTTGGAGCCCGAAACGGTCGAGACGGCGACGGAACTCCAGATCGAGACGGCCGACGATGGGACGCTTTCGCGGCCGATGCGGTATGCGATGGGCTACTGGCGTGGTGGCTCGGTGTCTGACTTATTCGGGACACTCTCCTCGCCCCAGACCTTTGGCCACGTCGGTCTCGGCAGTATCGTCGCCTGGGTTGATCCCGAAGCCGATCTGACGTTTTCGTACGTCTGTAACGGCATTCGCGAGGAATCGTACGAACACGCTGTGCGGGTCAATCAGCTTGCTGACGCCGTCTATCACGTCTACGGCTGACCCCTCTGTATTCCCGCCCCGTCGTTTGAAATCACCTGTGTTCACGCCCGTAATTTGAAATCATCCGCATTCCCACCCCGTGAAAATCGTCCGATTTGCTTATGACGTGGCGGTCCTGACTCTCGTCTATGAACACGGACGTCGACCTGTCTCGACGTGAACGCGCCGTCGTCAACGCCTTTCAGGGAGGATTTCCGGTCGTCGAAAACCCCTTTGAGCCCGCTGCGGCGGCGATGACTGAGGCCACAATTATCGTCGACGCTGACACCGACGACGCACTCGAGATCACCCCAACCGAACTCCTCGAGACAATCGTCGACCTCGAGGAACGCGGCGTCCTCTCCCGGTTTGGGGCACTCGTCAACGCCCAAGCAATCGGTGGGGCAGCGACGCTCGTTGCCATGCACGCCCCCGAAGATCGCTTCGAGGAGGTCGTCGAGTTGGTCAACGACCACCGCGAGGTCGCCCACAACTACGAGCGCGAACATCCGCATCTCAACGTTTGGTTTGTCGTCTCGGTTGCCGAGGAATCTCGTGTTGAGGAGGTCCTCGCCGAAATCGAAGCCGAGACGGGCCAGCCAACGTACAATCTACCGAAACTCGAGGAGTTTCGCGTCGAGGCGAAGTTCTACGTCGACGGCCCGTTTTCCGACGGAAATCTTGACTGCAGTGAGCTGGGTCCGAGCGTCGAGCCGACTGAGCGAACGACGATCACCCCTGCAGAACGCGACCTCATCCTCGAGATTCAGGATGGATTTCCACTCACTGCCACGCCGTATGCCGACATCGCCGAGGCAATCGGGCAGGACGTGGCGTGGGTGCTCGAGACGATCAAACGCTTCAACGCCGAAGGGAAGATTCGGCGCATTGGTGTCATTCCAAACCACTACGCGCTGGGCTATACGGAAAACGGCATGACGGTATGGAACGTTCCCGACGAGGTTGTCAGCGAGGTCGGCCCCGAAGTCGCTGGCCTCCCGTTTGTCACCCACTGTTATGAGCGCCCGCGCCACGAAGGCGTCTGGTCGTACAATGTCTTTGCGATGACCCACGGCCGCAGTGAAGCCGAAAGTGAGCGCCGGGTCAACGAGGTTCGTGAGAAAATGGACGAGTACTGGGAGGTCGGCGAGGACGACTGGGACACCCTCTTTTCGACCCAAATCCTGAAAAAGACCGGTATCCGGATGGCCGAACGGGCGGATGCGAATACGGTCTAACAATTTCCCACTATGATTCCACTTCTCCACGATTTCACCGGTGAGACTGTCCTCGTCTTCGGCGGCGGTCCCGTCGGGGCGCGGAAAGCCCGCCGCTTTGCTACGGAAGGCCGCGTCCTCGTCGTGAGCCCCGAGTTTGCCGACCGCGAGTTCGGTGACGCAGCGTTGATTCGAGCGGCACCCGACCCCGACGATGTCGAGTCGTGGATCGACCGCGTTTCCCCCGCTTTGGTCGTCGCAGCAACGAGCAACGAGGCCGTTAACGAGGCCGCAACCACGGCGGCGAGCGAGCGCTCGGTTCTCGTGAACCGTGCCGACCGCGCTGGCTCACGCGATGTCGGGAGCGTCGTCGTTCCCGCGACGATCCGTGAGGACCCCGTCGTCGTCGCCATCGCTACCGGCGGGCAGGCCCCGGCGCTGAGCAAGTACCTTCGCCAGGAACTCGAGGCCGACCTCGAGGGTGCCGGGGAGATGGCGACCGTTCTCGCCGAGGTGCGAACGGCGCTCAAAGCCCACGACGTCGAGCCGAGCCACCGACGAAAAATCGTGAGAGACCTCGTCAATTCCCCGGACGTTTGGACAACTTTACGTACCGGTACTTCGAATGTCGGGCAAGTGATTGAGGACGTGCTCGATGCAGAACAACTGAGAGGTGAGACGCCGTGATCGGAGCTGGCGTCGTCACAAGCGCCCGCGTCACCCACGAAAGTGGGAGTGTTGACGATATCGCTGCGGCCAGCCCGGAGAGCCAAGCGGCTGGCGTCGCCGACCTCTGTACGCTCTCGGGCGTTGAGGAAGCGTTCGTGCTCTCGACGTGCAACCGCGTCGAAGCCTATGTCGTCGCCAGCGACGGCGCAGTCGGACAGGCTGCCGTCGAGACGATGTTTGCCGAGGTTGCGCAAGCGGCTGTCGTAATCGAGGACCACCACGAGAGCCTCCGGCACCTGCTTGCGGTCGCCGCGGGCCTCGAGTCGGTCGTCCTCGGCGAGGACCAGATTCTCGGGCAGGTGCGAACTGCCTACGAGGACGCCCGGTGTGTCGGCGGTATCGGGCCATTGCTCGAGACCGGCGTCACGAAAGCGATCCACGTCGGCGAACGCGCCCGCACCGAGACGGCGATCAACGAAGGCGTCGTCTCCCTTGGCTCGGCGGCCGCTCGAATCGCCGCCGCCGATATCGACCTCGAGGGGGCGACCGCCCTCGTTGTCGGCGCTGGCGAGATGGGAACGCTCGCCACGCGAAGCCTTGCTGCCGCCGGGGCCCGCGAACTGATCGTCGCTAACCGAACGCCCGAGAACGCCGCCCGTATTCTCCGCGCGCTCGAGAGTGATCTCGACGACGGCGACGGTAACGGAGACGATGACAGCCAAATCGAAACAGCCACTGCCTCCCTCGAGGCACTTGATACCGTTGCCGCCCGTGCCGATGTCGTCGTCAGTGCAACGGGGAGTGAGGAGCCGTTGCTCGAGTCCGCCCACTTCGGCGAGCGGCCGCAGGTCGTCGTCGACCTCGGTCAGCCCCGGGACGTCTGTCCTGCAGCCGCTGACCACCCTTCGACGACAGTGTACGACCTCGATGACCTCGAGACGATTACGGCCCGGACTCGCGAGCAGCGATCCGACGCCGCTGCCGCCGTCGAAGCGATGGTTGATCGCGAGTTTGATCACCTCTGTGAGCAGTACAAACGTACCCGCGCCGACGAGGTGATCGCGACGATGTATGAGTCCGCCGAACGGATCAAGGAGCGAGAACTCGAGACGGCGTTCTCACGGCTCGAGGGTGAGGAGGAGACGGAACTCACCGACGCACAGCGTGATATTATCCGGTCGATGACCGACGCATTGGTCAACCAGCTGCTCGCTCCGCCGACGAAAAGTCTGCGGGAGGCTGCAGGTGAGGACGATTGGCAGACAATTAGCACCGCTCTCCAGCTGTTTGATCCCGACTTCGGACCCGAACCGCCGGCTGCAATCCTCGAAGCAGCGGCTGAGGCGGACATGGATGTCCCTGTCGGCGTGTTCGACGACGACTAACGGCTAAGACGGGCACGGATGTCCCTGGCGGTGTGTTCGATGACTAACGACGGGACGGCCGTGGGGCACAATTATTATCTCGGTTGATTGTGATGGATTGTGTATGGCACAACTCCTTTCGGACGACGAGATTGACGGCCAGCTTCCAGAGACGTGGGACCGCGACGGGGATGAAATCGTTCGGATATACCCGTTCGAGGAGTACCTTCGAGGCGTCAACTTCGCCCAGATGGTCGGCGAAATTTCTCAAGCCCAACAGCACCATCCGGAAATAATCATCCGATATGACGAACTCGAGATTCGGCTGACTTCCCACGAGGAAGGAGGGATCACCGATGCCGATATCGAGATGGCCCAGTTTATCGAGATGGAGTACACTGAGTAGCTGCGTCACTCGAGGTCGTTCACGTTGCACACGCGCACCTCATTGCGTCCCATGTACAACCCATGCACGCCCAATACGTCTTCGCCGTTGAACTCCGCCTCGAGTCGACCCGCTCAGACGTCACACTTGAGCCAGCAACCGTCGACGCACGCTGTGCGATCACCGCCCCGAAACCGGGGATCGACGGCTGGCGGCTCTTTCGGGACTTGCTCTGGCGGGGTTCAGTCTCTGAGCCCGAGTATGTCCGCCAGCTGGTCGATGACTGGCTCGAGCCGCCGGTTGAAACCGTCTCGTTTCGCGCCCTCCACACCGACGGCGCCTACTTCGAAGCACTGAAAGGCGAGATCAGCACCGACCTCGAGTCGTTCAACGCCGACGATGTCACCGAGGTTATTTCGAAATACTTCGGTTCGTCGCTGGTTGTTGACGGGCACGGCCGTTAGGACACCCACACCCACCACTAAGCACTTATCCGATCACCACATATATCCGGCTCTCAATGACTGTCACCACCACTACTGACTACGACTTCTGGCTTCTCGACCTCGACGGGACGCTAGTCGACGTCGAGTGGAGGTACACGCGGTCGGTTTTTGACCGAGTCGGCGACCGGTTGGGCCGCCACTTTACCGACGAGGAGGCCGAAATCCTCTGGAGCGGCCTTACCGGCTCCAGAGACCGCCAACTCGAGGTGTGGGGAATCGACCCCGTCGAATTCTGGCGGGCGTTCCACGCTGAAGAGGATCCTCTAGAGCGGGCCGAACAGACCTACCTCCATCCCGATGCGGCGTTCGTCGCCGACCTCGAGGTGCCGACGGGGTTGGTTACCCACTGCCAGCAGTTTCTCACCGAACCGGTGTTGGACACCCTTGACATCCGTGACTGGTTCGACGTTGTCGTGTGCTGTACCGAAGAGACGGGGTGGAAACCCGATCCGCAACCGGTCAGAGAGGCAATGATCGATCTCGGCGTTGCCGACAACGGGCATCAGGGTGTCCTTGCTGGTGATGGCTCGAACGACGTCGGTGCGGCGTGGAACGCCGGACTCGATGCGATCCACGTTGAACGAGTCGGTCACGACCGCCGCGGTCGGTGTGTTCTCGGCGATTACCGCGTCAGTTCGTTTGACGACCTCGAGTGAACGAGATTGGGTTCGGCGGTGTTTGGTTCCGGTTTCCGTTCCCTCTCAGTCTCCCCTTCCGGCTCTGGTTCCGACTCTGACTCTGGTTCCGACTCTGCCTCCGCCTCAGCGCCAGCACCTCTCTCCACTCGAGTCGGCTGCAGCTCATCCGTCACAAGCGTGCTATAGGCTCGCCGGAACCGCTCGGAAAGAGCTTGGTGGGAGATGCCCAACTCGGTGGCTAGCTCCTGCATCGAAATCCCTCGTGGAATCTCGAAATAGCCCCGCTTGCAGGCCGCCTCGAGCGCTTCGCGTTGTCGGTCGGTCAGCTTCGAGTGATTGGCCGCTGGCGATCCGACATCGGTCACCCGGCGCAGGTCAGCATTGATCCCCCGGTCGGTCAGTTCGTCATGCACGCGACAGAGGGCGTCTCGGTCGTGAAATCGAGCCCGCACGTCCCACCACCCGTTCGCCCCGCTAACCTCGAGGAGCGCCCCATCGCTCGCTAGAAGCCCACAGAGACTGACATCTGCACTGAACGTCACGTCATAGAGCAGTCGGTCATCAGTCTCAAGGACCAGGCGAAACTCCTCGACTGACCGGTCGGCAGTGAACGCCCGCTCGAGTGTCGATCGCTCGACGCCCGAGACCCACAGACAGGGTGTCGCCTGGGCGACTGACGCCTCCATTGTGACGGCGAGTCCCGGTAGCCGATCGAAACTCTCGGCAAGGGATGTGCCTGCAGCCGGCAGTCGAAACTCAGCGAGTGTCGCCATAGAGCAACTCCCACACCACGACGCTAAAACACCGTTTGCCGTCCCGGTGACTGTCCGCTTGTCTGGACGGTTCTCAGAACTCGCCGTCGGCCCCGACATCCTCGAGTGCAGCCACCAACGCTCGGACACTCGGTTTCGCCGCCCGGTCCGGTGGGGCGAGTACAGCCAGAGGTTGTGTCCCCAGCGAGACAAAACCCAGGTCGAGGCGGTCGGCCGTTGATCGAAGCCCAAGGCCTACATCGGCGTCGCCAGCCATCACCGTCCGAGCGGGGCTTTCGTGGGCCCGGAGTCCGACGCCGTATCCCGCAATCGAGTCGGTGATTTCGCGATGGTCACAGCCACGGTCCTCTGCAAAGGCCCGGACAGCCGCCTCTAAGCTATCTCGCAACCCGGAATCGGTCGTCCGGTTGACGAACTGCCGGTCCGTCTCGACAAGGCTTGCTAGCCCCTCGACCTCCGCCGGATTCCCTGTCGGCACAATAAGTCCCCACTCTCGGCGGTATTCAGCAATCGCCTTCGCTTCCAGTTGCGCCCGTCGCCCGTCTGCGAGTGGCCCGGCGACAACGGCCACGTCGGGGACTCCCTCACGAACCCGTCGCAACGCCGGTCGCGAGCCGACTGCGAGATAGCGGGGGCGCTCTAAGCGGTCGAGGGCGCGTGACAGCAGCGGGTCGTCTTCGCCGACGCCGAGCAGTGTCGGGGGCCGGATTGCCGAGGAAAACAGGTTCACCGTGACGCCCTCGCCGGTGGCGAGATACTCGGTCTCCGGCTGAATCTCGACGACGCCATCCGCTTCGGCGAGGCTCGTCGTCGCTCCACTTCCCTTATCGACGGGGTAGACGAGCGTCTCGCCCTCCCCGTCAGTAACGACGCCAGCTGGCATCAGCCGGAGTCGCCCCGCCGGCGAGCGCTCTTCGATTGCCATCGCCCCTTCGATCGTCGCCGTTTCCGGCTCCGGGACGCCTGCTGCCTTGCGTATCGCCGGCGCGACAAACGTTCGGAACGTCATCATCGCCGACACCGGATAGCCCGGGAGGCCGACGTACGCCGATCCCTCAAGTCGGCCGATGAGCATCGGTTTGCCGGGTTTGACGCTGACGCCGTGAAGGAGTAGCTCCCCTTGGGATTCGATCACACGGTAGATAACGTCAACGGCGCTGGCGCTAGTCGACCCCGACGAAAGGACGAGATCACACTCGTCAGCAGCCTCCTGTAACACCCGCTCCATTTCGGCCTGATCGTCGCCGGCGTGTGGATAGAGGACGGCCTCCCCACCGGCCTCTTCGACGCCAGCGGCGATCGTGGTGCTGTTGACGTCATAAATTTCCCCACGGGCGCTGTTGAGTGTCTCGCCCGGCCGGACCAGTTCGTCACCCGTCGAAATAATCCCGACCGTCGGTTTCGCGCGGACGGGAACCTCCTCGACACCCAGCGCCGAAAGCAGGCCGATCTCGCGGGGAGTAATCGTCGTCCCCGGTCCGAGTGCCCGCTCGCCGGCGGCGATATCCGCCCCCGCAAACATGACGTTGTCCCCCGGCGCGACGCTCGTGCGCACGAGGAGGTCACCGTTCTCACTCTCGCTCTCGCCCTCGCCCTCGACGTCACCGTCGCGATCCGTTCGTTCGACAGGAACCATCGCATCCGCCCCCTCCGGCATCACCGCCCCCGTCGAGATTTCGACGGCCTCACCCGCCTCGACTGAGACGGCTGGCTCCGCCCCAGCGTGTACCGCCCCGACCACCTCGAGTCGAGCGGGCTCGGCCTCATCAGCCCCGAACGTATCCCGCGCCCGGAGCGCGTAGCCGTCCATACTCGAGCGGTCGAATCCCGGCACGTCGAGTTCGGCGTCGATACGCGACAGCAGGACGCGGCCGCGGGCCTCTCCGAGGGGTACGCGGTCGATTCCCCCCTCGAGTGAGAGGGAGTCGATCGCCGCCTTTGCCTCGGCTGGGGTGGCAAGATCGTGAAACTCCTTGCGAGTCATACCGGACGTTTCGGGTGGCAGACTAAAAACGTCGGCTGCTGTGGCCTCCGATGATTGTGGTGGGTCCGTCCACTGGCTGAATCCAGCTACGCTACCGCTTCCCAATGTTCGACCGCGACCGTCTCGCCCGCCGGAATCCCCTCCCGTGACTCGGGCACAACCACCCAGCCGTCAGCCAGCGCAACACTCGAGAGGACGCCAGCCCCGCTGGCCCGCGTTGGGGTTGCAACGGGGCCGTCCTCGTCCGCTTCGTCTCCGCCCTCCTCGAGGCGAACCCGCGCAAACGTCTTTGTTCCAGGCTCGCTCGCGATTTTGCGCTCGAGGGTGGCTTGCGTTGTCGGCTGGGGATCTGGCTCGGTCCCTTGCAGCCACGAAATCGCCGGCCGGAGGAACTGGACGGCGTTGACGAGACAGGCAACGGGGTAGCCCGGCAGCATGAAGATTGGCGTCTCCTCGACGATGCCAAGGGCGACGGGATGGCCGGGCTTCAGACCGACACCGTGGACGAGTACCTCCCCGAGGTCGTCGACCACTTCGGGGATGAGATCGCGCTCGCCGACGGAGGAGCCGCCGGTGGTGACAATGGCGTCTTTGGTCAAATCCCGCTGGATCGCCGCCCGCAGGGCCTCCCGGTCGTCGGTAACGATATTCCGGTAGGTCGCCCGCCCGCCCCAGCGTTCGACCAGCCGCGAGACGGTGAGTCCGTTGGTCTCGATTATCTCGCCGGGGTCGGGATCGTGGGTGACCAGTTCTTCGCCGGTCGGGACGACGCCTACGGTCGGACGGGCAGCCACCTCGAGACGGCGGGAGACGACTGAGCGGAGCAAGGCGAGATCCGACGGTCGCAGCCGGTGACCGGGCTCGTAGAGCCGTTGTCCGTCCTCGACGTCTTCGCCGATTGGGGCGACGTTCTCGCCTTCGGCGACGGCATCGGTCAACTCGATTTCACCAAGGGCCTCGATCTCCTCGGCGTGTTCGATCATGACGACGGCGTCGGCTCCCTGCGGCAATTCGCTGCCGGTGTGGACACGAACCGCTGTCCCCGACTCGACCCGGTCACCGGCCGCCTCGTGGACGACCTCCGGTGATCGGCTACTGGCTCCGAACGTATCGGCCGCGCGGACTGCATAACCGTCCATCGCCGCCCGTTGGTAGTGGGGAACGTTGCATTGGGCGGTCACCGACTCGGCGAGCACCCGACGGTCGCTGTACTCGATATCGAGCCGTTCGGTTTCCCGCTCGAGTGCCATCACCGTCTCACGCAGGATGTCACGTGCCTCGGCGACACGCGTTCGTGTCTTGAACCCGGCGTGTTTCCTATTCTCGTCGGTTCCTTTCATACCTCCACTGGCGGGGGCGACCGGCAAAAGTCTGGGGCTCCAAAGAGGACCAGGCGAACGGCCGGCGGGTGCCATCGACCGCGTCACCCCGCTATCAACCGCGACCGCGGCCTTTTTCGTATCGGCGTTCAAACTGGTAGCCATGTCAGCGCTCCGCGACGCATTGCGGGATCTCTCCGATGCGGTGTTCTTTGACCTCCTCGAGAGCGACGACGCCTATTTGCTCGTCCTCGACGTGCCCGGTGTCACCGCCGAAACACTCGATGTCTCCGTTGAAAACGGACAGGTTTCAATCGAGGCTCGCCGGGAAAAGTCACTTGCCGGGGAGTTTCGGTATCTCGAGGAGAACCGATCGCTGTTTCTCGATGCCACCCTCCCACTCCCATCGGATGCGACGGAGTCTGGGGCGGAGGCGGCAGTTGATCGCGGTGTGCTCGAACTCCTCCTTCCGAAACGGGCGACGAGTGTCGAGCGAACGATCGATGTCGTCGAGCCCGCAGACGAAGGCGAACCGACGGAGGCGACGCCCGTTTCGGTTGGGGATGAGACAGATGTGGGTGCAGACGAAGCTGTGGATGGAGAGACGGATTCGGCAGACGAAGACGAAGACGAAACTGAAGCTGAAAATGAAGACCACACAGATGACCATCTCGAGGATCGCTAACGCGGGGTGAGTAGACTGGCTACTCTCCGCGCATACCGGCGCTTTCTCGTCGTCGCGTGGCACTTCCTCCCGCTTTTGATCGCCTACGCCCGTGACCGACGGCGTTTCCTCCTGTTTGGCCGCCCCCGTCGCGTCGCCGGCCAGACCCACCGCGAGCGGGCAGAAGTCCTCTTAGAGTCACTGCTCACGCTCGGCCCAACCTTTATCAAACTCGGCCAACTGCTGTCGACGCGACCGGATATCCTCCCGCCGGAGTACATCGACGTGCTCTCGGCGCTCCAAGACGACGTGCCTGCTGCACCTTGGGCCGAGGCAAAAGTCGTTCTCGAGGACGAACTCGGCCCGATTGACGAGCGATTTGACACTTTTGACACCGAGGCGATAAGCGGGGCGAGTCTCGGGCAAGTCTACCAGGCGTCGATCAACGGCCAAGACGTTGCGGTGAAAATCCGCCGGCCGGGGATCGAATCGCTCGTCGAAGCCGACCTCCGGGTGATTCGGTGGTCACTCCCACTACTCATGCGCTTTGTCGGTGACGCTCGAGCGTTCTCTCTCGAGAACCTTGCCGACGAGTTTGCGAAGACGATCCGCCAGGAGATGGACTACGAGCGCGAAGGCGGGATGTTAAAAGAAATCCGGTCGAATTTTACGGACAACGACCGGATCGTCATCCCCGCGGTCATTGACTCACATTCGGATTCTCGCGTGCTCACGATGGAGTACGTACCGGGGACGAAGATCAACGATATTCAGGAACTCAATACGAAAGGGATCGATCGCGAGGGGCTTGCACGGACGCTCCAGCGGGCGTACTTACAGATGATCATCGACGATGGCGTTTTCCACGCCGATCCCCACCCTGGCAATCTGGCGGTCACCGATGACGGGGAAATTATCTTCTATGACTTCGGGATGAGCGGCCGGGTCGATGAGTTCGTCCAGGACAAAATTGTCGAGTTCTACATCGCCGTTGCCAACCAGGACATCGATAGCATTCTGGACGTACTGATCGCAATCGGGACGCTTAGCCCCGACGCCGACCGAGCGGTGATGGCTGAAGTGATGGAACTGGCGATCGCCGACGCCCGCGGTGACGATATCGAACAGTACCGGGTCAACCAGATCATCGGCCAGATCGAAGACTCGATCTACGAGTTTCCGTTCCGACTGCCCGCCAACCTCGCGCTCGTCCTTCGGGTTGCGACGGTCGTCGAAGGCGTCTGTGTCACCTTAGACGAGGATTTCGACTTTATTTCGACGGCAACGGAGTACCTCACCGAACAGGGCTACCGCGAGGAGTCCGTCAAGCGCATCCTCGCGGAGGGTGGCCAACAACTCCAGCAGTCGGCCTCCTCACTCGCACGAATGCCGCCAAAGGCCGAACGGGCGCTCGACCGCTTCGACCGCAACGACTTCTACATCCGCGCCGATGTCGAAGACTCAGACCGGGTGTTCGAAAAACTGGCCAAACGGATTATCTACGGCCTCCTGCTGACGATGTCGTTGTTCTCGATGGGCGTCCTCTACGCGCTCGAGGCACCCGAGGCATCAGTTGTCGCTGCAGTCTTTTCGCTGTTCGTCGTTGTCCAGTTGTATCGGTCGTTCCGCAAGCGTGGATCGATCGGCGCAAAACCGCAGTTTACCCGCCAGAACCTTCGACAGCGCCGTGGTGGCGAGTAGGGCCGGGTATCGACGTCACCGACGAGCCCCCAGAATATCCGACTAGCCCGCATTTACCGCCGACTAAGCGGTTGGACGCATCTCAGATGGATTAAGTAGCTGCCCGCTCGAGTGAGCGTATGGGAAACGATACTGATTCGGGTGGCTCAATCCTGCGAACCCTACTCGGTGTGATGGTGATCTTCTTTTTTGCGTTCACCATTGCGTTCGTGTTGAGCAACGGGCTGTGAGTGGCGTGGATAAGGAGCCGTTCGCCGCTTCAACCCCGCGAGGTTTTGCTAGATTACGCTGACTCGAGAACACTCGCGACGTGTTCCTCGTAGCCGGTAAGCAACGCCCCCAACTCGGCTATATCAGTTTCTCCGTTGGCATTGACGAGATACGTCCGGCCACGCACGTCGCCGTACGTCCTGTGGAAATCATACACAAAGCCATAGACGGCAACGTCCTCGGGGATGGTTGACTCCTCGAGCAGGAACGCGACTTGCTGGTGAACATTGTACTCAACTAGTTGTCCGATAATCTCGGCTTCATCTCCGGTCGCATCGATGGCGTCGTCCTCGAGTCCGTCTTCGACCACTGGCATGAGGAGTTCGACCCGTTTTCTAATCCCCGGCTGGTCGGGCAGAGTTCCTTCGGTCACCGCTTGATAGGCCGCGCTAATGGCCCCACAGCGGCTATGGCCGATGACGACCATCGTTTTCGTCCCGGTGTTTGCGACCGGAAACAGCACGCTTCCGTCAACGACCTGCTCGCCGTCGTACTCGTCCCAGACGACGTTTCCGATGTTGCTCGGGGTGAACAGCCACCCTGGCTCGGCTCCATCCCACATGCCTTCTTGACTAACTCGCGAATCAGAACAGCAGAGAGAGACCACCGGCGGCTGTTGTCCGTCGAGTACGGCCTCAAAGTGGTCGTCGGAGAGCCCGTCCGTATGGGCGGTGTTCCGCGAGGCGAGATCCGACAGGCGGTCGTCGGCCGTGCTGTCATTTTCCCCGTTCTCAGCCGCCCCATCGTGGTCTTCGCCGGACTGCCCCTCGAGACAGCCAGCTGAAAGGGAGAGAACGGCAGCAGTGGTGGCGAGGGCGTGACGGCGGCTAAGGTCCATACCCCAGTCTATCCAGTCACTGAGATATACATTCCGGCCGTGAAACCAATTCTTCGAGGCGGTTGACCTTGACCTGCGCTGTTCAGTCGTGGTCTCGAGCGGTTCTGTTCGATCACCGACACCGACTACTGAGATGAGAGTTGGGTACCGACACAGGGGTTCGAAAACCCGTCACGCTAGACGCCAATCCGGGCCCGCCCCCACTCGAGGGCCATCGGTACGACCTGCAGGCCGGGATAGCCGTCGGCTCGCCAAAGCACGAGGGCCAGTGCTGCGAGGACGAACTCCGAAAGAAAGTACGGGTCGTTCAGTGAACTTATGAACAACTCGAGGACCGTTGGAGCCCCGTCTTCGTAGCTTTCGACGGGGATCAGGGGCCACAGGAGGTGGTTTGCGTCGTTGCCACCCCACAGGACCGGCATTGCATCGACCAGTGCATGCGAGAGGGCGCCGACGGCGAAGGCGATGGCGTACGGTTCGTATTCGGCTCCCAGACGGCGGGCGACGGCATAGACGAGCAGCGAGAGCGGCACCAAGACGAGCAGCGAGTGGGCGAGGGTCCGCCCCGTCGGCAGCACACCCAGATACCACGCCAGGGGTTTATCGACGAGGTCGGGGAACTGGCTGCCAACGAGGAGGGCGACGACCACGAGGTGTCCCGGTGGCTCGCTGGCGCGCAGGCGCTGCCAGCCGCTGTAACACAAATAGGCGACCGCTGCATGTCCGAGTGGCCACATTATCTGTGGGGATGAACGACGAGAATATAAACGGTGTGACTTCTCGAGGTGGTGGCGTGTGACTGCTCGAGGCGGTATATTTGTCTTCAAAACCGGCCGAAACCACCACACACCACAACCTCTTTAGGTCGGACTGTTGCTATCGGTGATATGCAAACTGTCGTTTTGGCTGCCGGTGCGGGAACACGGATG
>LFCJ01001593.1_pt1 | contig 15963 bp, 14 predicted proteins | sample 643141 | NCBI WGS metagenome assembly LFCJ01 (sample SAMN03766243, study PRJNA286221) | soda lake metagenome | biome: soda lake; feature: Kulunda steppe; material: water; isolation source: sample B1-Br-g2 brine of Lake Bitter-1 | place: Russia: Kulunda steppe | collected 2010-07 | reverse complement strand
TCCACGAGTTCATGGAGATTGCAGGAGATGCAAAAGAAGTGAACAAAGAGCTGGCTGACACCTACTCGGAAGCTAAGCTCAAACTCTTACTGGCAAAGGTTTACGACGGAGAAGACAGTATCCGGGCGAACGCGTTCCCTGTGACTAAGGAACCCAAGGTTTACTCCGAAACAACAAACATCATGGGGGTAGTAGTTCCTGAGATAGAGTCTGAAGACATCAAGAAAAGCATCCTTGAAAGAGAATACGGCATCACATCAGCAACCTCAAGAATAGATTCAACAGCAGACAAGTTCGAAAAGCTTCTAGAGAACATTGTTGAAGCAGCAGAAACACAGACAAAGATCCTGAAGCTCCTTGATGAAATAGAGAAGACAAAAAGAAGAGTTAACGCACTTGAGCATAAAGTGATTCCTGAACAGAAAGAAGCTCTGGCCAAAGTATCACAGATGCTCGAAGAAAGTGAAAGGGAAGAAACATTCCGTATGAAAAAGATTAAATCTATGGCAAGTCAAGATTAAAAGCCGGTTTAATAGAGACTATATACAAAGTCTCTTTAACTAAATCGGCTTCTCTACTCTATTTTATATCTTTCTTTTATCTTCTCTGGTAACTTACATTTTCTATCGTACAGATTGCTGTATTTTCTCGCTGGCAGACCTATATATCTCATATTGGGGAAGCGGAAGAGCAGTTCGCTTTCATATACAAGGTTCTTTAGCATCTTGTGCGCCAAGGTTTGCTATCATCTATCAAGTGACCTCCTGCTATCGTAGAGTATACTTCATCTTTAGTTAGCGGTTCTTCATCTTCTTTAAGATTGAAGTCGTCCAAGAACCAGTTCGTTTCTTCTATAAACTTTGAGAAATTTTCATACTGGTTTATGTATCCTAGGGCTATCTGAGTGTTATCGAATTGCTTGAATCCGCTGGAAAAAGCTGCCAAGTCCCGAAGGAATTGAGCTATTATTCCTAGGGCAGAACCTTGACGGGTAAACTTCAGAAGACTGTCTTCTCTTTTAGTATCGTAGTAATTGTTAAGTATTTCATCGCTGAAAAACGACTGGAACCAGTTTCTTCCACTGTTTCTTGGATAACCTGTTCAAGTTTTTCCTGGTTTCCAGTGCCTCTATGTTGAGGTATACTTGTTTCTGGAGGTTAGGATGTGGTCGTTCATCCATTTCTTTGATGGCTCGAATCCAGGCCTTGTTCATATTGTTTGAACAGTGATTCCTCTACCTTAAAAGCTTTACCAACGGCGACGCGTCACCGAAACATCCAGGAGCTGGTTATTACTGGTTACATCAGTTACAGGTAATTGTTTGAAGCGGATAATAAATGGTTTGATAGCTGGTTATAGTCAAGGGCGTGTGCGTCGCGGGAAACTGGGTTATGCTCTACAAACTATTCAATTACAAACCATTATTCGTTAAAGTCTTCAGCTATCTCCCATTCTCCACCAACTTTTTCGTAGACTTTACCTCCCTCAATATCTTCATCAAGTTCGAACTCACCACCTATTCGGACTTCTCCTCCTTCAAGTACTCCATTACCATGAGCATCATTACCAGTCCAACCTGCATCTCCTTCAATTGTTAATTGTCCGCCGGTCATTCCTGGGGCTACTTGTCCGTCTGCGTATCCATTTACATGGACTTCTCCTCCAGACATTTCTATTCCTGCTTGCTTGCCTGTAGAACCTACTTCTATCCGTCCTCCTTCCATATCACAGCCTATAGAATCTTCTGCATGACCTTCTACTACTATTTTACCGTCTTTCATTTCCTTTCCTAAGTAGTATAATGTATCTCCCTTGACAGTAATTTCGCCTCCTTGCATTTTCTTGCCTGTTTCTTCACCAGTATTTCCTTCTACGGTTATTTCACCGCCTTCCATTTTGTGTCCAGCACTTCCAACGACATCTCCTTCGACTATGATCTCTCCTTCTTGCATTTCAGATCCGATATCGGCTACATCGCCCTCAATGTGGATATCTTTCTGGTTTTTATAGCCTAAGTACTCTATATTTTCAGTTTCTGGAAGGGTGAAGAAGTCTTCTTCTGAGCTATTGATCGCTGCTGAAATATAGATGCCTGATACCCAATCATTATCTCTTTCGGCTATGTCTTCGTCTAATCCTCTTACTAAGTCGGCAACCATTTCGGAATCTACTTCGATGTCTTCAACTCTTTCCATGGCTTCTTCATAGAGTTCGTCTGGACCTATCTGCAGTCTCTGGGCATACCATAGGTCTATCCAGTCAGTATAGCCTTCAGCTAGTGGACGGTCCTTACCTTCGTGTACAAGTTCGGAGTCTCCGTTTTGCTTTTGGTAAACGTCAGCTCCGCAGTTATCTCCTATTTCTTCTATCTCTCCGTGTACGTGGACTTCGCCATTTATACTGTCTTTTCCGAGTATTCCTTCGATATCGCCTACAACTTCGATTTCTCCTTCTCGGAGTAGGTAAGCTACATCTTCTTCAACATCTCCGTTAACCAGTACCTGGCCAGATCTCATTCTCTCAGCTACCTTTTCAGCACTTCCTACCTCTACTACGCCACCTTCAAGCATAGTAGCTACTTCAGCTGCGTAGCCTTCTACATTTATGATGCCTCCTTTCATAGCTTTTCCGACAGAAGATTCAACATCTCCGTTGACATCTATCTGTCCCTGTTTCATAACTGTTCCAACTTGTCCGGCATCGCCGTTCACGGTTATATGGCCGTCCTTCATCTGTTTTCCGGCAGATTCGGCGTCTCCCTGTATAATTATTTCGCCGTCTTTCATCTCGTATCCTACGTCTTCTCCAGCATCGCCTTCTACTTCAATAGTGGTTTCCGATATCTTTTCTCCTAGATAGTCTCCTACATCTCCTTTTACAAGCAGTTCCGCTCCTCTGGCATTACTGTAGGTATGGTCTCCTATTCGCCCACGAACTGTAGTATCGGTTCCTGTCATAAACCCGAAGTAATCCATATCAGATGAACCTCTGAAGCCGGGCACAGTCATTTCGTTTTCTTCGACTGTTTCTGCTATAGCCGTCATAAATAGTCCTACTCCTTCTTGATCGAAGTCGGTATTTGTTTCAGTCAGGAATCTGTGAGCTGTTTCCCCTTGGTAGGTGTTATCCTCAAGAAGCTCTACAGCAAAATCCTTGAGATGTTCACGGGTATCATCATCCATAGGCATTGAACCGCTCAGCATTCCGCTGCCTAAATCCTGAAATTCCTCATATCTTTCTCTAAACTCTTCGTATGCCTGACCGAGATTACCTGCAGCTATCTGTCCTTGGTCTATGCTTTCTTCGTATTCCTGATTTTCAGATCTTCCGCTAACCTCATCTGTTTCTATAATGTCCGAGTAAAGATCGCTTATTTTCATACTTCCACCTCTCTCCATTCGTTATTTTCCCAAATGTAGACTTCAGCACCGCAGTTTTCACCAATTTCGCTTATCTCTCCTTCAACATAGATTTCTCCGGCTTCGCTATTTTTCCCTACTTTCTCTGCATCTCCAGAAATGTAGATTGTTCCGCCTTCTGCTTCGTATCCTGCTTTTTCTACACTGTCTTCAGTCCATAATATGCCTCCTTCCATCTCTTGACCCACTTCTTCTGCTGATCCTTTTACGCCTACCTCTCCTCCCTTCATGTAACTGCCTGCTTGTTTAACACCTTCTTCAGCTTGTGCGAATCCGTCATGCATACTTGTTCCGATTTTGGAGGCGAAGCCTTCTACATATACTTCTCCTCCGTGCATAGAATTAGGTATTCCATGGTAGGGTTCAGCATCTCCCTTAACTATTACTGTACCTCCTGTCATCCCACGGCCGAGGTCTGCGTAAACATTACCTTCAATTACTATAGTTCCTGATTCAGAGTTTGAAAGCAGGCTTACCTCGTTGCTGTTTACATTATAACCTACATCGCCTTCGATTTTCAGGTCTGCCGTGTTTCTAAAACCTATACCTCTCATTCCTGAAAGGTCTTCAAGCTTTTTCGTGATTCTCCTTGGTAATTCATGTTCTCCAAGCTCGTTTATAGCTCCTGAAACGAATACGACTTGATCCGAGTCATGAAAACCATCTTTTTTCGATAGGTCGTCTATCAGCTTGTTTAACGCCCAGTTCGAAAAGTCTATTTCTCCAACTATGTCTTCTGCTACCTCTAATTTTCTGTCGTGTTCGAGCCCCATAGTGCTTATTTCTTCCTTATATTGCTCGTATGATTCTTCAAGTGCTTCCAAACCGCCTGCGTCAGGATCGTTTTCAGCATTATAATCTGTATCTGCATTTAACTCTTGATCTTCATCTCTTTCGAGCACATCTCTAAACAAGTCGCTTACTTTCATCAGAGGCTCACCTCACGCCATTCATTTCCTTGTTTCTGGTAGACTTCAACACCTTGGAGGTTCTCTTCGGCTAGCTCTTCTATCTCTCCCTCTATCCGTATTTCACCGCCGGTTGCGGGTGGCTGCCTACCTTCGTTTGTATTCGCACATACTGCTTGTGCGTCACCTTCTACACGAATTTTACCGCCTTCGAGACCTTCTCCAACTATTCCTTCTACGTCTTCTTCTACAACTATTTCTCCTCCTGACATTACTGGGCCTAAGTTCCCGTCAACTTTTCCTCCAACTTCCAAATATCCATTTCTTACATCACAACCAAGGTTGGAGGCAACATCTCCGTTGATGAATACTTCCCCGCCACTCATATTGAATACGCCAGTACCTTCCAAGTCTCCTTGTAAAGTTATTTTTCCGCCTTTCATATCGAATGCAAACTCATCGGCAGCATTTCCTTCAATTATTATTTCTCCTGATTCGACTCCATATGGCCCAGCGTGGATGTCTCCTTGAACGGTTATACCTTTACCATGATTGCTGCTAAGGTTGTAGTCGTCCAAGTCGGGCAAAGTCAGTTCCTCGCCATCATACTGATCTATTATTCCATTTATGAATGGATTAGTCATAAATCGTGGATCGAAGTATTGAGGTTGTCCTGTAACCTTCTCTCCTGCAATCTCTCGGGCTTTCTCCTCCAAAGTATTCAGAGAACTGAAGAAGCAGTTGACATGAGCCTGTCCGTAATGCTCTCTTCTCAAAAGTCTCGAAGCATAGCTATCTTTATCGTCAACACCGCCTTCACCAACATCTTCTACAAAGCTTAGATATGCCTCATTCAGGACTTCCGGGTCTGTAAGCTGGTCGTCATTCACAGAATCAGTGTAAACATCTTCAGCCGAAGTATCTAGATCTCTGTCTGCAGATCCTGATTCCAGTATGTCACCATAGAGCTCACTTTTTCTCATGTCTATCACCTATGGAGCTATCTGCTGTTTAGAGCCGTTTTGTACTTTGAAGATTTTTGCACCTGGACAATTATGAGGTTCTCCTTCGCCGTGTAAAGTTATCTCAGCTACAGGATTCTCTCGAGGTTCGGGGAGTAAATGCATTCCTATTTCCTCTCCTGCATCTCCCTTTATCTCGATTTCTCCCCCTGTCATTACTTCGCCCACACGTCTGCCAGCATTACCTTCAACTGTGATAGTTCCATCATGCATGGTTTGACCTAAATGATCTTTCGCTGAACCCTTAACCGTAATATCGCCTTCTTGATATGCTCCCAAGTGGTTCCCTACATCTCCTTTGACGATCAATTCTTGAGTGTTCTTATAGCCGATGTGATTGTAATTAGACATGTCAGGCAGATTCACTGTTTCTTCCGGTGCAAGCTCTGCGGCTACGGATATGAAAACTCCTCCGAAGTCATCTTCAGGTTCGATTATCCTTTCATCACAAAATTCGTACAGTTCATCAGCTGTGTAATCCATCCTCTTTAGTATTCTCTCGAAGTCATCAGGAACTCGGTCAAGGAAATGATCCTCCTCTATATGCTGGTACGGTGAGAAAGGTTCACCTTCATCAGTACGGGTGTAGTCGTATCCTGCGAGAGCTCTATGATATGCCTGATGCAGTTTTTCTACACCTGTGGCTTCCTGAGTGGTTTGCTCGTAAGCAGCAGGCTCTGTTTCGAGTCTTTCTGGTTCTTCCAGAACATCTCTGTATAGTTCACTTGCCTTCATTAGACATTCACCTCTTCCATTTCTCCATCTCTTTTCTGATAGATTTCGGTACCTCCAACAGGATCAACTATTTCTCCGATTTCTCCCTCGACATATATCTCTCCGCCAGTTAAGCCGTCTCCGTGGTCAAAGTAATCGTTTCCAATTGTTTCTACATCTCCTTCTATGTAGATTTTGCCTCCATTCATATTGAATCCTACATTTATTGCATTGTCAGTTACGTGTATTTCTCCGCCAGTCATTGAAGAACCCACACTACTAGGCACACCATTTATTTCTATCTCTCCGCCCTCCATCATTTCACCTACTTCCATTGCAGGATTAGATTTCTGGTCTTGTTCATCGATGATGACCTTTCCGTCTTTCATACGTTGACCTACATCGCCATAAGCACCACCTTCAACATGTATCTCCCCTCCTTCTATTTGGGTGCCTGGATTGTAAGCTCGACCTTCTATTACAACTTTACCTCCTTCAGCGGTTCTTACAGTTGTTGTCGCATCTCCTTTGAGAATTAATTCTCCGGTGTTTTCGTCGCCCAGAGTGCCTAAACCATCATAGTCGTCTCTTACGACAATTTTTTTGCTGTTTTGATATCCTAAACCTCCGATAGCGGTTGTAAGATGGATTTCTTCCTTATCAAGATTCTCTAAAGCCGCGGAAACAAAGATATAAGGTCTTTGATGGTCTGTGGCATGAGGAGATTCGGTATCAATAGAGCTTTTTTCTAGCCACGTGCATAGTTCGTTGATATCTCTATCCTCATACTCTAGGCGATTAGTTGTCTCTAAAGCATTCTCGAAAAGTTCCTCCTCAGATAGTTCACTTGCAGCTTCAGGTTCGTTTAAATTATGTTCTTCGTAGAATTTTTGGAGATGAGGTATTAAGCCCTCAGATTCTTTCCTGTCAGAAATACTCGTTTTCGGACCGCTTTTTTGCTCTGAAGCTAATACATCTTCATATAAATCACTGATTTTCATTCCTTTCACCTACGGGAAAACCTGTTGCCAGTTTCCATTTTGGTTTTGATAGACGGAGCCTCCAACTATGTTGTCTCTGTGTAAATTTTCTATCTCTCCTTCTACACGGATTTGTCCATCGCTCATCGGCTTCCGGTTTATCGGAGGTTTTGCTATGTCTTCTACATCACCTTCTATATAGATTTCTCCGCCCTGCATAAGGGTTCCTACGCTGGATACATTTCCTTTAATGCGAACTTTTCCGTTTTCCATAGAATTTCCAACTGTGCCAAGAGTATCCTCCTTTACAACAATCGTTCCGCCGGACATATTGTTTCCTGTCTGCGAACTTGCAGAACCTTCTACAATTATTTCTCCCCCAGACATATTACTGCCTGCTGAGTCGACATCTCCTTTAACATGGATATTTCCGTCATCCATTTGAGAGCCTACCGTGGCCTGAGGGATATCTCCTTGTATAACCAGGTTTTCACTGTTTTTGTAACCCAGCTTCTGGATATGTGTAAGTCCTGGAATTTCTACGGTTTCATTTTCTAGCCGGTTAATTGCTGCTGAGGTAAAAATACCTATCTGGTACGCTGCACTATAAGTATGTCTGCAGTTTTTTTCCAGTTCTAGCTCTAATTTAGGAATGTATTTTCTCAAGGAACGCTCATCGTAATCTGTTTCGCTTAATATTTCAACTGCTGCTTCATAGAGATCTTCATCAGTTAAATCTTCAGCTCTAGAATCTCTGATATCGTGCCATAGGTGGTCGTCATTTCTCCATTCTCTATAACCATCAAGAAGTACCTCAGCTGAATCTTCTGTGTAGGCTTCCGTATCTTGGGTATCGCCTTCTATGATTTCGTTATATAGGTCGCTAATTTTCATCTCTCTCACCTATGGAAAGACCCGTTCCCAATTTCCGTCCTGTTTCTGGTGGATTTTCCCGTCTTCAAACGTCTCGGGTATTTCTCCTATATTTCCTTTAACGTAGATTTCTCCTCCTCTCATATCGTAGCCTACTTCTTCTGCACTTCCTTCTATCCATATCTCACCTGCTTCCATCAGTTCTCCGGCAGCTTTAACATCTCCTGCTACTTCTATTGTACCTCCTTGCATGTTGTATCCAACTCCGTTTTTCACTTCATCTCTGCTTCCTTTGGTTCTGTCATTTCTGTTAAGTCCTGAGAAACCAATAGGGGTTTGGATAACATTCCCGCCTATAAAAATATGACCTCCATTCATGCTAAAACCGGCAAACTGAGCGTCACCCTCAAGTTTTAGTTCTCCAGCCTCTAATTTCTGTCCGAAAGCACGGCAATCGCCCTTAATCTCTATCCTTCCGTTAGCTCTTTTCGGACCATATACGCCTTTAGCATTTCCTTCAATCACTATTTCGCCAGTTTGCATTTCATTCCCAACATAACTTCCGGCATCGCCCTCTACTATTATTCTACCTCCTTCCATCTCTCTGCCAAGCCGATCTCCTGTGTCTCCTTCTACAATTATTTCTCCAGAGTTTTCTAGACCTACATAATCAATGCCCTCTAAATTTGGGAATCTAACCTGATCTATTCCGGATTCATTGAAGGCTGCGGAAAGAAATACTCCTTCAGGTGTCACCAATTCTTCAGGTTCTTCAGTTTCTCTTGCTATTGCTTCCAAATCAGAAGCTGAATAATCAATCTCTGATACTTTGTCTTCTACAAGACTGTAGAGTTGTCTGACCTCTTCTAATCCATAACCAGAATCTTCATAGTCTCTCTCATCTAGAAACGCTTTTCTGACATCTAAAAGGTTCGTAGCTCTTTCAAAATCAGTAGGTTGATTTGCCTCTTCAGTCTCTGACTCCAAAATGTCGCTATAAAGTTCGCTCTGCTTCATCTCACTTCACCGAGGACGACATTTGGTATGTCGCTTTCATCTTGTATATGGTAGAGTGAGGTTTGAGGTACTTCTTGTAGTTCACTGTATTCTTCTGGTAGGTCGTCGTATTCGCCGTTTATCCAGAGAACAGTGTTTCTGCCGTGACTGTTTTCCAGGTATTCGACGGTGTCGTCAAAGTTTTCGATTCCTGCGTCGGTGATTAGGATTGAGTGTGTGTCTTCGGTTTTCTGTCCTTCTAATTCCTGTATTGCTTCTACATCAAGGTTTGTGCCTCCAGCTTGGTAATCTACTAGAGCTTCCTGTACTTCTGTCTGATCCTTTGTAAAGTTGGTAATTTCCGTCTCACTGCTGAAGTTGGCGACTGCTACTTCTGAGCCATTGCCAAGGTATGAATTAGCTGCACAGAAGGCTCCGAGAACTGCGTAGGAGGTTTGTTCTTCAGGGTTTTGCATTGAACCTGACGAGTCAAGGATGATTGTTGCATCCGGTTTTCCTTCTGCTTGTCCGCCATGCATCTCGTATCCGTCCATTTTCCGTGTCTTGGTGACGCCTGGCATTCCTACCTTTCCGAGACTGTTTTCTGGGTCTATCATGTCGCTTCTATCGCCCAGTTCCCAGTCCTTGTGGCCGTTTGGTGCTGTTCCGACCCTGTTGGCCACACTTCCTTCTATCTTCAGGTTGTACTGTCGAGAGAGACTGTCGTAATATGTTGCGATTGCCTGATCCATTTTCTGGTTTAGCTGGTCTCCGGCGCCTTCTCCTATTTCTTCAGCTGTGTCTTCGAGTATGTCTTCAAATTCATCGGCATCAATGTCTTCGTCACGGGCGATTTCATCAAGTGCATCTTCTATTTCATCTTCTGAGAAGCTGTCTACTCCTACATCTCCTCCTATGTCGGATGGCTGTTCCTCTCCGTATTCGTCTCCTTGTCCGCCACTTTCTTGCTGCTGCTCTTGGCCTTCTCCTTGCTGTGGTTCTCCTTGTCCGTCTCCAGATTGCTGCATATCATCGAGGTGAGGGTCGAAAGCTGAGGCGAACTTGTGGAAGTAGAACTCGTGGTCTTCTATAATTTCATTTCGTCGGAAATCTATGGACTGTAGTACTTGTAGAAGTTCTTTCTGTTCTCCTTCAGGGTCGTAAACCGTGGAGCCGTAGTCAAACTCTCCTTCTGTTCCGTGTCTGATGTCTGATACTTCCTCATATCTTCTTCTTATCACATCTTCAACCATGTGCTGGTTGTCTGATATTTCTCTGTATAGTGCTTCGAGTTCTTCTGCCTGGCTGTCGCGTCCCTGCATTATCAGGCTGATATTGTCCACGAGGTCATCGAAGAGATTGACCACTGTTCCGGAATTGTTGTATTCTTTGCCCCAGTGGTTCTCAAGTATTGCTGTCTTAGCGTCTTTTGGGTGTTTTTTCGGGTGGCCTAGTTCGTGACTCATTAAACCCTTTTTTGCTGTATTGGATAGTTGAGGTGCAAACTCTGGGTCTACCATTACTTTGCCTCTTACGGCACTCATGTCAACCGCAGCTGTTCCTATACCTGGCTCTTTCTCCCAGTCATCTATAGGTGGGAAACCTAAGTCTTCTCTAGCCTCTTCCAAGGCTTCATCCAGTTCTTCTTCCCAGCTCACGGTTTGTCACCTCAAAAATTGTTAGAATCCGTAGTCTGAGCCTTCGTGTAGCTCGTTTAGTTCATCTCTTACAGTCATCATGTAGTCGTGGACGAATCCGTCTGAACCGTCATCGTACTGTTCTGCAAGATCTTCGAGTTCGCTGACAGCTTCTTCAGGGTCGAGAGGATCTTCGAAGTTTTCGGGGTAAAGTGCCTGCTGCTGAATCTGGTGTGCTTCTCTCAGTCCCTCTTCTTTCTCCTCGAAACGGTCTCTTGTCTCGCCAGCAATCATTGCGGAGATGTTGAACTCTATCGGGTGGGTTCCGCTGTCGTACTGGGATTTCACATCTACGCTGCGTGGGTCTTGCTGGAACTCTGACCTGTGGTTCAGTGCGTACGGAATAATGGAGTCCACGTGGTCGACTGTTGCAGTGTCAGAGCCTTCCAGCCATGCTGCGGCTTTTGCGTAATCTCTGATAGAGGTTGTGGCTCTTCCTCCCAGCTGTGCGATTCTGTGTGCAGGAATATCGGTGTATTCGCACTGTTCGTTGCATCTTTTCCCGTCAGCGAATCCACAGAGGTTGAGATCTTTGTCCAGGAATTTCAGGTACATGCTTGCCTGGTCGCCTAAGTCCACGTTATCGATTTCCTGAAGTGCTTGCTGGTGGTCTTCAGGTGTTGGTAGAAGTACTTTGTATCCGTCTCCTTTGAGTGCTGTGAGTTCGTCTTCTATCTGTGTTCTGAAGTCCTGTGCGATTTCTGTTACCTGTCTTGCTGCTTCTTGAGGTTTGCTTCTGTATTCTTTATCCTCTACGATGTCTCGGATGTCGTCTGCTACATCTGGATCGTTTAGTATTTCGTTGAATATATCTGGTCCGCCTTCGTCAATTATCTCCTGGTTCTCGTGTCCTGGATGGTTTACTTCAAGTGCTACGTCGAATCTGTCTCGGATTGCGAGAGGCATTTCTGTGTTCCCTGCGTCCTGTCTGTTGGCGGTAGCATAGAAAGGTCCATCTGGTGAGCGGATTGTTTCGTTTTTCAGTATCCAGTTGTTGCGGTCTACGGCGTCGAGGATTGTTCCTTGTGTGCCGGGTGTCAGCCTGTTGATCTCGTCTATGATTTTAGGTGCGTACATTACAGTGTCGTTCCACTGTACGACTTCATTACCTTGGTTTAGTTCTCCGAGGTCGAGTGTTCCTTTAATCTTTTCTTCTGTAGCTTCTGCGTTACCTCTTACTTCTGCGTCTTGAATGACCTCCAATGGTGCTCCGTATGCAAGTGAAGAAATTGCTTCTGAAGATGTAGTTTTACCACGTCCCGGGTCTCCTTGAATCAGTTCGTTTCCGTTTAGTGCTGCTGAAAGCGTTCCGAAGTATGCTGTTGGGTTAAACTGGTTTCCGTGGACATCGATAAATTCGTTTTCTAGATGTACGTTTCTGGCTACGTTATATACGTCCAGAAACTTGTCTCTGGTAGTTCTATCTTCAGGGTCGTGGTTGACCTTTTGCATATTGACACCTTATGTTGTTATCTTGTCGTAGTAACTTTATAATTCTTTTCATGTTCGCATTATCTCAAGATGAAAGGATGGTGAGGAAAATCGAAGTCAAACTTTAAATCTTGAACTGGTTTGCGTTACTCGAAGCCGTCGTAGAAATCGTTATTAGGGGCTGAGACACGTAGACTTTCGGTAGAGAATCTTGGCTGATGGTCTGAACTTCCTTCGTAAGTTCCAAATCCGAGGACAATCGGAGGTTCGTGATCAACTTCCACGAACTTTCCTTTATACGTAAGCCGGGAGTCGTCAATATCATCTAGGATGTCGGTGGCATCCATCTCAAGGTTGAGAACTACAGGTCCGTCTAGTGAACCCCATCTAAGTTGGTCTGTGGTGTATTCATCTATCTCAACGTCGACTTCTCTTCCTTCTACTGCCCCGTCTACATATCCTAGTGCTTCAAGCAGCTCTCCATAACCTGCGTTGTTCACATAGTCTGCATCAAGATAATCCGTGTCTATGTCGGCTATTTCTTCATCTACCATGTCTTCCCAAGATTCTGGAACATCTTCTGGATCTATGTCATAGTCTATTTCTTCTGGTATTCCATCGGTTCGAGGATTTTCTTCAGTCATTGTTCTTACCCTTATTCTTGGTAGACAATCTTATCATTGCTATGTTTTATCTCGATTTTGTCTGGGTCCATTCCATATTCCTGTCTGACTTTGATCTCAAATCTATTTACAGCTGTGTCAAACTCTTGAAGTAGATTCCCGTACTTTGGACCTTTCTCTCCGAGTCTTTTGACGCCTTGGGCTACATTGACTCTTCCCCTGTCTTTGAGCATAGGGCACAGATTATCGATTAAGTATTCTCTTGCCTTCTGGGCGGCTGAGTCGCCATTCTGGAGAACCCATTCGTCACCCTCTGCGGCAGATTCAAACTTGTTTTTCTGTCTTCGAAGGTCTCTGAAAAGCTCAAGTTTCTTCTTTTCCTGGTATTCGCTACTCTCTTTCCAGTTCTCTCTTTCGCCTTCACAGTTCTTCATGATGATTCTGTCTTGGACAGGATACCATTCAATTATTCCTTCCTGTTTGCCTTTTTCGTTTCGGAACATTATAGGCGAGTCTGGGCTTTCAAATACTTCTTGAGATTCCGTTATGACTTGGTATGTTTCTCTTTCGCTGTTCCAGCCCATGTCTATCTCCATCTTCTGATTATCTTCATCGTAGAGAATTTCTTCTCCAAAATCTAATTCTGTTTCAATCTCAAAGATTTCTTCATTAATTTCCTGTCCTTCTTCAGTGTCGAATACTCCGGAATTAGGGTCGGGAACATATCTGAAACCTTCTTCTGTTTTCTCTCTTTCATATCTAAAATCGGCTGCATCTTCGCTTATTCGACCATTTTCTTCCTGCATCAGTCGCTCTATTTCTTCCATGGCTTCTGAAGCTGTCGCTCCTTCTAATTCTCCCTCTTCTAACTGAGGTATCTTGTGCTCTTGAAACTCCGCAGCCATAATGTTATTATTATCAAGTAATAATATAAATGTTTCGATATAAGTTCTCGGAATTAGGCACCCTGTAATTCCTCCATGATTTCTTCCTCTTCAATCTTGTCTTGCAGTAGTTCCTGTGCCAGGTTTTGAAGTCTTTCCTGTTGGTCGATTCCTTCTTCGTTGAACGGCTGGTTGCAGGTGTCGCAGTAGTCTCTTTCAGGGCTGTTTGGGTCGCCACAGTTCGGGCAGCGTATAAGTTCTAGCTCTGTTACTTCTCCGTTTTCGCCATCATCGTTCATTTTCTCTAGGACTGACTTGTCTAGTTGCCCTTCTTCCACCATTTGTTTGATGTGTGCCTTGTCTACTGTATCGTCGGTTAAATGGTCGTAGCGTTCCAGCATCGAAGGATCGTCCCACCCCTTGTCCTGTACGATGAAGCTGTCTCTCATGTGCTTCTTCTGCCGATCCTGTGTGGTGGAATAATGCCTGAATTTATGGAGTGTAATATTCTCTCTGACACCTGCTCGTTTCCGTAGTTTTTCGAATGCGTGTCTGGCTGCGTCATATTTCAGCCGTCTGTAGTCGTCCTCATCCTGTCGGTTTTGAAGCTTGACGAACAGCGGTGCGTCTTCTTCGTCTCTGCGCGGGTGTGTCTCTAACCAGTCCTTCAAGGCCGGTCGACTCCATGTCAAACGGTTCTTTCTGTAGCTTTCGTAGTCTTTCTTTGCTTCTGGTACCATCAGATAGATACCTGCCTGGTCGAAGTTCACATCTTTGATGTCAAGTGCAAGTGCCTCGGAAATCCTCATTCCTCGATCAGCAAGTACGGCTATAAGCGCACGGTCGCGATGGTTCCACGCGGTTTCCAGCAGTGACTTGACCTCTTCCTCTTTCGGTATATCTTCTTTCTTCACTTTGTCCTGTCCTGAAGAACCGCTTACCTTCAGCTGGTTGTCCACGAACCGTGGGAGTTCGTCTTTAGGTAGTTCTTTGTAGTCAAGGTAGTACCAGAGGAAGAACTGGCGTAGCGTTGCCTTGTAGGTTCTTCTCCCGCTGCTGCTTCTGTCGGATAGGAAGTCTATAACATCCTGTTTCTCTACTTCATCAGGTGTCTTGTCCGCGTTGCGGAGAAAGATACTTGCTTTTTCCAGGTAGTCGCTTCGTGTCGCCTGACTTTTCTCGTCCAAGTCAAGTTGATTATTCCAGTGCTGAAGTGTTTGTAATGCGTTACCTGGAAGGTTTCTGTGGCAGTTCTGGTCGAATTTTTGGGGTTTTGTGAAGCGTTCGATTCTGTGTTTGTATCGGTGTGCCATGGTTTCGGTAACCTCGGTTCTACTTAAAAGGCGTGTTAACGAAACCTTGAATTGCCATAGAATTAAGAAGATAAAAGAAATGCAAGATCAAAAGTAGTCTCCTCCCTCTATTTTTCCTTATCTATTATGATTCTACAACAAGATTCAACTTATAAACAAGTTTACAGAATCTAAGAACATATGAATTCTAAATTCTCCCAGTTCATCAAACGTTATCCGGAGAAATATTTAGCAAGAGCTTTTGGAAAGATATTCTGGCCGCCTCCATCAGTAGCTGTATTAGTGCATGGAGAGAACAATGACATACTGGCTTTAAATCTCAATAATAGTTATAGGCTTCCAGGAGGGTTTATTGAACAAGATGAGGAGCTTAAAGAGGCTGCAGAAAGAGAAGTGAAGGAGGAAACAGGTTTTATTATTGACGTTGGCGAGTTGTTAGATATCCGTCAAAATGATGGTGGTGGACCTCAATTCTTTTTTGAAGGTAAAGTAAAGGAAGGAGAACAAGATGGGGGCTGGGAAGGTCAACCTGAGTTTATACCGAAGACAGATGTAGCGAATAAAGTTTGGAAACTTGAACATTCACATATCCACGATTATCTTTTCTCAAAAGATTAAGCCTGAATAGGTGATTAGATGGATTTTCACTAATCAAACGGAGTATCGGAGTGTTAAGTCTTGTTAAAACCGTTTTAACACATATTTAATACTAAAAAATTCTAACTGATGGAGTAGGTTAAAAGGAGGTATAATGGAAGAACTTTATTTGTCCTCCTCTTCAACCTCTTTTTCAGCTTTCTCTTCTAGGTTGGGAACGATTTCCTCTGTATCTGCGGCTTTAGCTATTGCGGAAGTATCCATTTCGGGAGTTATTCCTTCAGTTTTCTCTTCTCTAATCTTTTTTAGATCTCTTCCTACTTCAGATACGAACTCCTTGGTTTCCGTCTTAAGTTCGTATATCTCTTTTTCGTTTACTTCTTCCATTTCTTTGTTCTTGATTTTCTCTATCACGTCTTCCCATCTATCAAACATCTCAACGTGACCTTCCCCTAGATCGAGGTTTTCTGCAACTACTTCAGGTAGTTCTTCCCTGTCTTCAGGAG
>LFCJ01001592.1_pt1 | contig 15972 bp, 14 predicted proteins | sample 643141 | NCBI WGS metagenome assembly LFCJ01 (sample SAMN03766243, study PRJNA286221) | soda lake metagenome | biome: soda lake; feature: Kulunda steppe; material: water; isolation source: sample B1-Br-g2 brine of Lake Bitter-1 | place: Russia: Kulunda steppe | collected 2010-07 | reverse complement strand
GAGGACGGGGTCGAGGCAATCCCTCAGCGTGCACTCGAGTTCCAGTTGCCCTTCCATCGCAGCCCGGACGACGAGGGGGCCTGGATCGAGTCGATGAGCTACGGCTGGGGAATCGGCCACCCAGACCATCCCGTCGAGGAGAACCTGCAAGCGATCGTCGATGGGGAATACGCCATCTGGTTCGGAGGAGCCATCGAACAGGCCATGCACGCCGACCAGTGGGCGACGGTGGACCTCCTCGAGGAGGCGTCTACTGCCGGCGTCGTCTCCGATCCAGTCACGGCGTTACGTGGCCTCGCATCGATCGAGCGTGGGGAGTACCCCGACTCGAGTGACCACTGGGATTGGGAGGGCGTCTATCCCGAACTCGACGACGAGGGATTCGACTGGGAACCCGGCGTTCGGGAACGGCTCCGGGATCTCGTCGTCGACTGTGGTCTCGCGGCCGAACTGCCGGCTGACTGGACGTTCGATGACATAACGCTTTGAACCATTTCGTTCGGCATATGCTATGCAAAATCGTCCAACAGATCGTCCAGCATTGGCCGTAATTTGTACTTTCGATAGTGTTCTTCCCGGATCGTTTCGACATCGGAGCGCCATTCGGCAAGTTGGTTCGCGTCCCGTGCTGCGTCTCCCGCACGTTCGAGCCATCGTACAGCCGTCCGGTATCGATCGTGCTGACCGTCCTCGATAATCGGCGCTGCCTGTGCTTTGCAGACTTCTATCGCCCATTCCGGTCGCTGTTCGCTGACCGCCTCGACGACCTGTTCGATTACGTCGGCTCTGCCGGACGCGTCGGCGAGTTCGATGGCCTCGTCGTACAGCCCCTCGTGGAGGAAGACCTCGACGGTCCCACTGACGTATCGATCAGAACGCTGGCGAGCGACCGCGAGTAACTCGTCTCGAACACGTTCCCAGTCATCACTGGCGATCTCTTCGACCGCCTGGTACGCACTCAGTGACGGGTTTTCCTCGAACGCGACGATGGCCGCCTCCAGTGCGAGTTCGTCTTCGCCAGCGCTGGATGCACAGTCACGGAGCCACGTCGCGAGTTCACCCCGCAGGTATCCGTCGACCGTCAGCCCGTGTTCGGCAACCGTGAGAGCTGCGGTCGTCTCGCCGTTCTCCCGGAGTGTCCTGGCCAACTCGAACAGCGTCTCCGGTGTCAACAGATGATCGATTCCGTACTCGATCGCGTCTTCGATCCGTCCGTCCCACACCAACATCGTTGCATGAGCGGTATCGTGCCCCGTTGCCAGAGAGAGGTTGAGATACCCGTCGATGTCCCCGCGGTTCTCGAGGACATCGAGACGGGCATCGATAACGCTCTCATCGTACCAGCCCGAGCTATCCTCCCAGAACTCGCCGTGGTCGAACGCTCCCTGCATCGCTTGCTGGATGCGATCGTCGTCCCATCCCTCGAGCGCTGCATCGGCGGCGGGTCCGAGCATCGGCCTGCCCATGAAGTGACGGAACACGGTATCACTATCCCACTCTCTGAGACGCCGTTCCCACTCTTCCCGTTCGTTCCCGTCCAGATCGGTCGTGAGGAGTGCCTCGGTGAACAGATCGCACAGGTCACCGATCGTCTCGTACACGGTGGGAACGTCGTGTGGTAACAGACCAGTCCAGTGCTCCTCTACCAGCACCTCGGTGACGACGCGAAGAACGTCGAGTGCGGTTTCTCCGTCGCCAGCGTCGAGGGCGATCCGCACCTGTTCGAGTAACTCGTCCAGCTGTTCTGCCATGCGCTGCGCTTCGGCGTAGGCGTCGCTGTGGCCTCGCTGGCCCGGCTTTGGAAGCGCATGTTCGGCCTGCGCACGAACCGAGTTCAGGTTGACCGACACCGTCGATGACGCCGTTGCCTCGTCGGCTACCGCACTGGTCTGGAGGCGGGTTTCGACCCACTGGGCGAGCTCCGGACGGCGGTCGACGAGTTCGACGAGAACGTCTTCCAGTGTCTCCCGTTCGGCCTGTGTGATCAGCTCCGAGATCGGTTGCCCGTGTGTAATCCGGTCGGGGTCACGGATATACGTCAACAGTACAGCGACACGATGTTTGCAGATCCCGCCGTAATCGTAGGGACAGGTACACGCTGTGTGGGCGATACCCGCCTCGTCGAACTCGATGGTCACCGAATAGGGCTGGTACTGGCTTCCCTCGACCTCCGCTCGCAACTGAGTACCCCGACGGACAACAGCATCGACTGCCCCACGCTCGTAGTACGATTCACCTCTCTCGTACGATTTCGAGCGGGTGAGGTCCCGAATCGCCGTCTCGGTCAGTGGTGGCTCTTGTTTCTCAGCCATTGGCTGTACGGAAACCTATGAAGAACTGGTGAAATGTACCTTGGGAGTCGTCCGTTCTCACGTCCGGATTATACTCCCGACGATCTGGCGAGAGACCTAGCCGTCTATCGGCGATCCCGTGTATGCACAGATGCCGGTTCGCGGGGAGTTGACCTTCGGCAGGTAGGTCGGCCGATCACAGTCGTCTTCGTGTGCGTCGGCACACGCCTCGCACAGCCAGGCGTCGGAGCCGCGTTCCCACAGCCAGGTCTGACAGACTTTTGACGCCGACCCGCCACAGGAGCCACACGTGATCTCCGGCTCGTGGTTTCGTGCGAGCAGCACGATCCCGTCATGTCCCGTCTCGATGGCGTCGGTTCCCCGTTCCGCGAACGCCTCGAGGTCCCAGCCGCCAATGTCGACGACGCGGATCTCAAGGGTGGTCGTCGAGCCGAAGTCGTATTCGTAGGTGAACTCCGCGTCAGCGTCGCCGCGACGAAGACCTTCGTCTCACAGGTGACGACGCTTGCACTGCTTGCCGTTGCGGTGGGACGCAAACGGGGGACGCTCTCGGCGGCCGGCACACGGGAGATCCTAGAGGACCTGCGTGGGTTACCCGGCGCGGTCCAGCAAGTACTGGACGAGGAATCGACCGTCCTCGAGGCCGCCGAACGCTTCGTCGGTTCGCGGGCGTACTTCTTCATCGGCCGGCAGCCTGGGGTACCCCGTTGCCCTCGAGGGCGCACTCAAGTTGAAGGAGATCGCCTACGACCACGCCGAAGGCTTCGCCGCGGGGGAGCTGAAACACGGGCCGCTGGCGCTCGTGACCGACGGGACGGTCGACCCCGGAACGGTAGACGTCGCCCTCGAGGTCTCCCCACTGGGTGACCTGACGCCGATCGTGGCGACCGTCTACTTGCAGCTGTTTGCCTACCATATCGCGGACCTGCAGGGGCGGTCGATCGATAAGCCACGGAACCTGGCGAAAAGCGTCACTGTGGAGTAACAGTCCGGATCGATCGTGTGCCCGGTCCCGTCGTCCGTCCTCGAGGCGTCGGCCCCTAGTCGACGAACTCGAGGGCCGCCCCGAGCTCGAGTGGGACCGAGCCCTTGCTGTAGGCTTCGATCCGGCCGTTCGGGCGGGCGCGGTAGACGACCGCCGGGCGGTGGCGGACGTCGGGTTGTTCCCCCCGGACGGCACGCCAGGAGTCATCACGGAAACTCGAGCAGTCGACGAAAAGCACTGCGCCGCCGCCGTGTTCGGCGAGTTGGCCGCTCGTTTTCGTCTCGGCGGTGTCCCTGACGGCCGCGACGGGGCCGGAGGCGCTGCGGTTGGCCGGCGGCTGTGGGCGGGTAACCTCGACCAAGACGTTCGTCCCGTCGTCTTCCGCCCGGTAGTCCAGCGAGTGACCCGTCGTGACCTCGATCTCGGGGGTGATCTCGTACCCCGCGTCGACGAGGACCTTGGCGGCGATGAACTCGCCCATCGCGGCGCTCATGCGAACGCGGTCGACGTGGTTGCTGGTGCCGAGTTTCCCCGACATCGTGTGTCGGTAGGGGTCGAGGACGCCGGTTTTCAGCAGGTCCTCGAGAAAGCGGGTCACCTCCCGGCGGCTCGCGTCGGGGAAGCCGGCGGCGTGTTCCCGGAAAAAGGCACGGGTCGACTCCCGGCCGTCTTTGGACATGAACACGGGCAGGAAATACCACGAGATGTGTGGGTAGTCGGCGAGCCAGGGATCGGCCTCGTGGAGGTCCGCGAGCAGTTCCCGCTGGGCCCACCGCGAGACGTGATAGGGGACTTCCCGCCACCCGTACTTGTCGGTTTTCCAGAGAGAACTCGGCGTTTCGGTGTTGCCCATCCAGTAGGCGTCGTCGTCGCGGCGGGCGAAAAGCGCCACGTCGCCGTTTTTCATCTCGAAGCGATGGGTCCGCCAGCCACCGTTGATGTCGAACTGTGGGACCACGGCGCGTGCGCCGATGTTCCCGCGAAGTGGCTGTAAAATCTCTCTGCGAACCCGCTTTTCACTCCAGGGCCGGGGCGAATATCGAAAGCGAAGCGGCCGTGCCACGGGCGACGGTACGGGGTGTGACCTAAAACCTCTTGCGACCGCCCGACGTTCATCGATTCTGAGCAACCGTTACATTGATAACAGATAGCACACAACTGATGGGTAGAGTTAGCATGTCAATGGGTGCTTATGACGAAGACGAACACGAGCGCCGTGAACGGCAGGCCTCGAAGGTCGACACCGACTTCGACGACGAGCGGACGATCTATCACGGGAAAGTCGAGTACGACTCCGGTGGCTCTGCGGAGGAGCTTCTAGACCAGTTCGAGAAGATGAAATCGAGCTAGCGCCACAGGCCGTCCCCGTTTCCGACGCCCCGTCGTCCGACGACCACGGCCAGAGTCGACACCGAAAGAACCGCCAGAACGTGCCCCGAGAGCACGACGAGCAAAAGCGGCGCCTCGAGGACGAACGGGACGAGCAGCAACTGTACCGCGGCGAAGACGACGGTGAGCGCGTCGACGCGGGCGTATCGCCGGGTCGTCTCGCGGTCGAACCCGTACCTGAACGCCCGCCAGAGCCCGGTCACGCTCGCCCACCAGCAGGTCCCGATGCGGTAGACGACGTCCCAGGCGATGAGCAGTCCCAGTCCGACCGCGACCGCCGGCGGCTCCGGACCGAACAGCCCGACCAGCAGTGGCGTCTCGCTCGAGGCCGGATCGATCACGAACAGGTAGGTCACGAGCGCGACGAACGCGACCACCGAGAGGACCACCTCGAGACTCGAGCCAAAGACCAGCCGACGGTAAGCCTCTGGCGTCTCGAGGTCCCGAACCGAGGCGCTGTACTCGAGCATGAGCCAGCTCCCAACGGTGGCGACGACGACCGCGGCGGTGCCCGCGGGGACGGCCCCCGGGAGGTCGTAGACGGCGGCGACGAGCAGTACGGCCGACTGGAAGCCGACGAACTGCACCGCGATGGCCGCCCGCTCTGTCAGGTCGATCCCCGGCACTGCGCCGACGATACTCTCGTAGACCCACGTTTCCCCGTACTCCGGACGCATTAGCTCCCACCGACGGATGGGGGGGACTCGAGGCCGTCGATCCCGCCTCGGCGTTCGGCCTCGAGTGCGCGCTCGACGGCGATCGGAAACGGCGTCAGTTCCACGTCGAGGACGTCCCTGACTCCCGGGTCGGTAACGACGACACGGTTGCTCATCCCGTCGATCAGCGGGTGGGCGACCGAGGCCGGGACGTCGGTGACGAGGTCGACCCAGTAGGCCGACAGCCGCGGCGTCAGGAAGGGAACGGGGAGGACGATCGGGTCGTGTCCGCCGAGTTTTCGCGCCGTCTCCTCGAGCATCTCCCGGTAGGTGAGCACCTCCGGGCCGCCGATCTCGTAGGTCTCCCCCGCAGTTTCGGGGGCCTCGAGGACGTCCACGAGGTAGGCGATCACGTCCGCGACGGCGATGGGCTGGCACTCGGTGTAGACCCACCGTGGGGTCACCATCACCGGCAGCCGCGTCGCGAGCTGGCGGATCATCCGGAAGCTCGCACTGCCGTGGCCGACGATCACCGCCGCCCGGAGGACCGTCAGATCGTAGTCCCCGCCCGCGAGCACCGTCTCGACCTCCCGCCGGGATTGCAGGTGTTCTGAGAGACCGTCCCGGTCGTCGCCGAGACCGCTGAGGTAGACCACCCGCTCGAGGCCGGCGTCGGTCGCTGCGCGTTCGAACCCGCGGGCTGCCTGGCGATCCCGGTACTCAAAGCCCCCGCCGCTGCCCATCGAGTGGACGAGGTAGTACGCGGCGTCGACTGCGAGGGCGTCGTCGAAGCTCGCGGGCTCGAGGAGGTCGCCCTCGAAGACGGTCACCCCCTCGGGGGCGTCGTAGCTCGCGGCGTCCCGAACGAGGACCGAGACGTCGTGGCCGGCCTCGAGGAGGGCGGGGACGAGGCGGCTCCCGACGAAGCCGGTCGCGCCGGTGACGAGTGTGTGCATGCAGTACGTACGTCCCTGGCGGGCTTAATGGGTAGTCCTAACGGAGAACGGAAAATCGGCTTCGTCGACCTATTCGACGAGGCGTTCGATCTCGGTCACCAGGATCCCGCTCGCGCCGCGTTTTTTGACCTCGGTGATCGTCTCGAAGACGTCCCGTTCGTCGACGACGGCGTGGACGGCGACTTTGCCCCCACCGTTTGCGACGTCCATCACGGTCGGTCCGCCGAGTCCGGGGATGACGTCCCGGACCTCCTCGAGGCGGCCCTCGGGGACGTTCATCATCAGGTAGCGTTTGCCGTCGGCGTCGATGACAGAGGAGAGCGCCGTAGAGACCTCCTCGACTTTCGGGTCCCCGAGGACGTCCTCGCGGGCGAAAAGGCGGACGGAACTCGAGAGCACGTCCCCGACGATCGCCAGCCGGTTTACCTTCAGGGTCGTCCCCGTGCTCGTGATGTCGACGATCGCGTCCGCCATCTCGACGTGGGGGGTGAGTTCGGTCGCGCCCGTCACCTCGACGATATCGGGTTCGATCCCGTGATCGTCGAAAAACTCGCGGGTGATCGTCGGGAACTCCGTGGCGACCGTCTTCCCCTCGAGGTCGCCCACCGACTCGATCGCGCCGTCCTCGGGGGCGGCGAGGACGAGCCGACAGCGCCCGAACTCCAGATCGAGCAACTCGGCGACGTCGTCGACGTCCCCCTCCCGGACCTGATCCAGGCCGGTGATGCCCATATCCGCCGCGCCGTCGGCGACGTACTCGGGGATGTCCGCCGCCCGGGCGAAGAGGACGGTGACGTCGGGATCGACCGTCTCCGCGTACAGCTTGCGGTCGGCTCCGCCCTCGAGATGGAGCCCCGCCCGCTCGAGGAGATCGATCGTCGGCTCGTGCAGGCGGCCCTTGTTGGGAACGGCGATTCGCATGCCTTTCGGTTGGGTTGCGTCCGGCAACTGTCTTTCCATTCGGGCGAGACGTCCCCGACGGATCGGCCAGTCGAGCCGGGCTGGCGTTCGAAAATTAGGTGTGATACCCAGCTGACCTTCCTTTCGAAAAAAAGGCAAGAAACGAATCGGGTTTCGAAGGCACAATCCGCTTGAATAGGGAGCCCGTACATCCCTCTATGACCACCAGGCGAGCACACGTCGAGATCACGGGGATGTCCTGTTCGACGTGTTCCGGCACCGTCGAGGACGCTCTCTCCGAACTCGAGGGCGTGAGCGAGGCGAGTGCCAACTACGCGACCGACGAGGGGACAGTCGAGTACGATCCCGGTGAGACGTCACTCGAGGAGGTTTACGGGGCCATCGAGGACGCGGGTTTCGAGGCGGCTTCCGAGACCCGCAGCGTGACGGTCATGGGGATGTCGTGTTCGACCTGTTCCGGGGCGGTCGCCGACGCCCTCGAGGCCCTCCCCGGTGTGGTGAGCGCCGAGGTAAACTTCGCGTCCGACGAGGCCCGGGTCAGGTACAACCCCGTCGACGTCTCGACGGGTGAGATCTACGCCACCATCGAGGAGGCGGGCTACGAGCCGGTTCGCGAGGACGAGGGTGACGGGAGAACGACCGAGCGCGAGCGGGCCATCGAGGGCGAACTGCGCCGCCAGCGCCGGCTGGTGATCGGCGGCGGTCTGCTCGCCCTCCCGTTCGTGCCGATGATGGTCGACATGCTTTTCGACCTGGCCGGGGTCGCTTCGCCGGTTCCGATGGCTATCGCCCACCCTCCCGGGTGGCTCGAGTTCGTCCTCGCGACGGTCCTGATGGCCACCCTCGGCAAGGAGTTCATCGTCGGGGCCTGGCGGGCGTTCTCCCACAATCGGCGGGCGAACATGGATACCCTGGTCGCGATGGGGACCTCCGCGGGCTATATCTACAGTACGGCCGTCCTCGGTGGCCTGATCGCAAGCGAGGGGCTGTACTTCGAGGCCGTCGCCTTCATCCTGTGGTTTATTACCCTCGGCAACTGGCTCGAGGTCCGCTCGAAAGCCCGTGCGGGGTCGGCCCTGCGGGAACTCCTGGAGATGGAAGCCGACGAGGCGACCGTCGTTCGCGACGGTGAGGAAGCACAGATCCCCCTCGAGAACGTGCAGGTCGGCGACGTGCTCAAGGTCCGCCCGGGCGAGAAGGTCCCGACCGACGGCGTAGTGTTGGAGGGACAAAGCGCCGTCGACGAGTCGATGCTGACCGGCGAGTCCGTTCCCGTCGAGAAAGGCGAGGGCGACGAGGTCATCGGCGCGACGGTCAATCAGAACGGCGTCTTGCTGGTCGAGGCGACGAACGTCGGCTCCGAGACCGCGATCCAGCGGATCGTCGAACGGGTCAAGGAAGCCCAGTCGCGCCAGCCAGAGATCCAGCGACTCGTGGACACGGTCAGCGCCTACTTCGTCCCCGCGGTGATCGTCAACGCGATCGTCTGGGCGCTACTCTGGGCTGTCTTCTCCGACCAGCTCTACGCCGTCGTGACCGCGCTTCCACTGTGGGAACCCGTCGGCGGCGGCCCCGTCCTCGGGGGCGTCCCCGTCCTCGAGTTCTCCGTGGTCGTCCTCGCCTCGTCCCTGCTGATCGCCTGTCCCTGCGCGCTCGGGCTGGCGACGCCCGCGGCGACGATGGTCGGCTCGACCCTCTCCGCGACGAACGGCGTCCTGTTCAAAGGCGGCGACGTCCTAGAGCAGGTCCGGGGGATCGACACCGTCGTCTTCGACAAGACCGGGACGCTCACCCACGGCGAGATGGTCCTGACCGACGTCGAACTCGTCGGCGAGCGGGCCGACGGGGGGACCGACGTCACGCCCGACGGCGGCGTCCTCGAGGCCCCCTCATCCGGCGATGAGGACCTCGAGAGCGTCCTCCTCGGTGGGGCGGCGGCCGCCGAATCCGGCTCCGAACACCCGATCGCGACGGCGATCGTCGAGGGGGCCGAAGAACGCGGCCTCGAGGTCGGCGCCGTCAGCGAGTTCGAGAGCGTCCCCGGCCACGGCGTGCGCGCCGAGACCGACCGCGGGACGGTCCTGATCGGCCGACGGAAACTGCTCGCCGAGGAGGGGATCGATCCTCAGCCCGCCGAGGAGGCCCTAGAGCGGTTAGAGCGCGAGGGCAAGACCGCGATGCCGGTCGCCGTCGACGGCGAACTTCTGGGTGTGCTCGCGGTGGCCGACGAAGTGCGAGAGAGCGCAACGGAGACCGTCGCGGCGCTTCGCGAGCGGGGGATCGAGGTCGTGATGCTCACCGGCGACAACGAACGGACCGCGAACGCCGTCGCCCGCGAGGTCGGCATCGACGTCGAGAACGTCCGCGCGGCGGTGCTCCCGGAGGACAAGGCCGACCACGTCGACGCGTTACAGACGGGAAAGGGGAACCTCGAGGATGGGGCACGGTTGCCGTCGGGTCGCAGGTCCGGCGGCGGTAACTCCGTTATGATGGTCGGCGACGGCGTCAACGACGCGCCCGCACTGACGGCCGCCCAGGTCGGCGTCGCCATCGGGTCGGGGACCGACGTCGCAATCGAGTCCGCCGACGTGACCCTGATGCGTGACGACCCCGCCGACGTGCTCAAGGCCGTCCGGATCTCCGAGGCGACCATCTCGAAGGTCCGCCAGAACCTCTTTTGGGCTTTCGTCTACAACACCACGCTGATCCCCATCGCCTCGCTCGGCCTGCTCAACCCCGCACTCGCCGGCCTCGCGATGGCCACCTCGAGCGTGAGCGTGATGACCAACAGTCTGGCCTTCGCGAGGTACGACCCACACGAGGACTACCGACTCGCGATCACGAAACCCCTCGAGTGGTTGCGGTCGTAGCGACCGACGGGTACCTCGACCTCGAGGCCGACCCCCCCGTGGTCCGGCGACCGACACCGACGCCGGCGGCGACGACCGGCGCGGGTAGGTCGCCCGGGACACTCCACCATCCTCGACGGTGGTCTCACTTCAACCCACGGCTCGCGAGGTGGTAGGCCATCACGCGCTCTATCCCCTCGAGGAGTCCATCGACGTCGATGGACTCGATCCGCGGTGGTGAGACACGAAGCCGTTCGAACCGCTGTTGCCATTGCTCTAAGAGGGCGTCCTCGACGTGGGCGGTCCGGATCGCTTCCTCGAGGCCGTCCCTGGTGGTGGGGTCGACCGCCGCGTTTCGAAGGGCCGCCGGCGACACCACGCCGTTTTCGACCGCACTGACGAAGACGCCCGCGCTCACGTCACCCTCCTCGAGTTCCCGCTCCCACGTCGTCACCCAGTTGCCGATGCGAGCCATCTCCTGAACCTCGAGGATCAACGACCGGAGAGCGCCGAGTTCGTCCATGTCGAACGCCGGTGAGTAGGCGATGTCGATGTCGGCGTACGTGAGCATCATCATGTTGTGTGCGCCGAGCGCCTGTGCCTCGGCCGTGTTTGCGATTTCGGGGTGGTCGTTCACTGTGACGGAGTACTGGATGGCGTGGATCACCTGCTGGAGGTCGTACTGCAACAGGGATGCGATCTCGTCGTACCGTGGAGCGTCACGTATCCGCGAGTGGAGCGTCCGCCAGACGGTCTCGGTCACCTCGGCGTACTCCAGGTCGAGGCCCGGCACCTCCCGATCGAGCGCGTCCTGAGAGGCCGGGAGTTTCGCCACCTCGGATAACGTCGTCGTGTCGTTTTTGTACTCGCCGATATCGTCGAGCAACATGACGAACATGCTCGCGAGAGCTTTGTCGGTTCGGGCGCGTGTCTCGTACGCGCCGTCGACCGAAGAGAGCGTGAAAAGCGGGAAGACGACGTGTAACCACTGGAGGAGAAACCGGTTCCGGTGGCCGATTTTCCTCTCGTACTCGTCGGCCATCTCGGAGACGATCGGCGGGAGGTCGTGTTCTGCGACGCGGTCCATATCGACATCGAGCCGTCGGAAGGCCCGTTCTCGAACCTGTTCGAGGTCCGTCCCACCGGACCGAACCGCCTCCAGGACGTCCTCGAGTGGCGGGTCGGGTCGGGGCTCCCCCTCCTCACGGCCCAGGAGGCTCTCGACCGTGGCCTCGAGACTCGCTTTCGTGAGCGGTTTCACGAGATAGCCGTCGACCCCGAGGGTTGTCAGATCCACACCCGGTTCGACGGCGGTGAGGACGACGATCCGACAGTCGAGGCCGCGGGTGTGGATCGCGGGGAGGAGTTCGTCCACGCTGAGACGTGAGGACCGACAGTTCACCAGGACGACCTCGAGGGAGTCGGTCAGCAGATCCAGTGGGGACTCGTCGTCGGTCGCCTGATAGACGTCGTATGAATCAGCCAGCCACCGCCCATAGAGCGTGGAGAGTCGTCGATCGTCTTCGACGAGGAGTATTTCGGGTCGTGACATGAAACCAATGCTGTTCTCCCTACTGATAAATTTATGCCGAACAGTGACGAATCATGTGTAAGTCGTCTATCACGCTCGGCCACGGCGCGGTGTGGTCCGGTGGTCCTGTGAGAACGAAACTATTCCCTCGCATACATAAGTTTTATCTGATACGTGGACAGTCAGTAAGCGGACGCTATGAAAAAGTCGGAATCCACGCGACAGGCTGTGAACCGACACCGTTCCCGTCGGGGGTTTCTCCATCGAGCGACACTCGTCGGCACGGGTCTGGTTGGTGCAACGGGTATGACCGGCGCCGTGAGTGCGGCCGGAACCCGAAACCGCGGTCGCGGCAAAAGCGGACTCGATCCCCGACCGGTCAAGTTCTCCCTCTACTGGAGCGGTGTAGACGAGAGCGAGGCTGCTCCGAACGACCCCGCTCACTTCGGCTACCCTGCCGACAGCGACGACTCCGGGGGCCTGCTCGGTACGTTCGTGGAGGAGACGGGCAAAGCGTTTTTCGACGTGACCGAGTTGCTCGTGACGCCGAACGGGCAGACGATGCACAACACGCTGGTTTTCTTCCAGGGAGTCTTACTCGAGGGCGAGCCAAAGCCGTACGTACTGACCAACCGTGGGGACGGGTTGTACCGATCTAACGGCGAGGTCGCGAACATCGAGACGAGGTCGAAAGACGAACTCGAGGACGCCCTCGAGGAGTTCGCTGTGGATCAGGACCTCGAGTTCGACGACCTCACGTCACAGTTCGACCCGTTGTTCAGCCTCGCGGGGAGGTCGATGCGAGCGGTGGGCGTCGACCTCGTGCAAACCAACGTCGACGACGACCGCTACGCCGAGTGGGGTGTGACACGCGTCGACTTCTACGATCGGTCCGGCGGCGGCCTCGAGTACCTCCAGTCGCTCGTCTATTCGATCTGGAACACGGAGGTTTTCGACGAGACCGACGAAGACGACCCCGGTCCGCCAACGCCCGTCGACGAGGAAACGGTCGCCCTGATCGAGGAGGGGCGACTGAACCCCGGCGGCCGGTGAGCTACCGACCCGGGCGGACGGAGCGCCCGGATAAACACCCAAGTACCGAGCGATCGAACGGACGGGTATGGCATCATCGCTTGCCGACGAAGACTGTGCGGCCTGTACGTCCGACGACGAACCGCTCACCGAAGAGGAGTACGCCGAGTACCTGTCCGAAGTCGACGACGACGTCTGGGACGTCGTTACCGACCACCATCTCGACGGGACGTATCCGTTCGAGGACTTCCGTGACGCACTCGAGTTCACCTACGAGATCGGGGAACTGGCCGAAGAGGAGTGGCACCACCCGGACATCCACCTGCAGTGGGGTGAGGTGCGAGTCGAAATGTGGACACACAAGATCGACGGGTTGCACAAGACCGATTTCGTAATGGCCGCGCGCATGGATCGGATTCACGAAAAATACGCCCCGGAGTGAGGGAAACGTCTGGGATAACGGGCGGGAGTCGTCCCGGGATCGCCGGAGATCACGGCTTCGTAGTATTTCACACGACGCGGTAAAATGGTCTAACAACACAGGCGGCGAAGTGGGATATACGAACCCATGCCAGAATACTCGTATGGTACCGCGATGGCTCCGGAAGACATCGAATCGTTCCTGCGTCAGGGAGGGTCCGGAACCCTGTCCCTGTCGAAAAACGCGATAGCGTACGCGGTACCGGTCTCGTTTGCGTACGACGACACCTCCCACCGGTGTCTTCTCGATCTCGGCTTTGGACCTGAGAGTCGGAAACGTGCGTTTATCGATTCGACTGAAACGGGTTGTTTTACGGTGTACGAGTGGAACTCACCGTCGTCGTGGAAGAGCGTGATACTGTCGGGGGTTCTTCGACGGCTAGCCGACATCGACCCGAAGAACGAACTGGCTTTCTACGAGGAAGCCGACGACATTCAGATTACAGTCTTCGACTTGCCGCCGGAGGATATCGACCACCAGTGGTACGAGTTCGTCATTACCGGCCAGTCGGGACGCTCCTCGACAGAACACACCGGTTCAGACGCCCCAGAAGGTGACGATACCGACGGACGTGACGACGGCCAGTAATATCTGAAGCGGGATGCCGACGCGCATGAAGTCCGTGAACCGGTATCCGCCGTGGCCGTACACCATGAGATTCGTCTGGTACCCGACCGGCGTCATCAGCGAGTCGCTGGCTGCAAACGTCACCAGCAGAACGAACGAAAACGGCTCCGCACCGAGTTCCGTGGCGACGTCGACGCCGATCGGGGTCATGAGTGCGACGCTTGCGAGATTGGTGATGACTTCGGTAATGATCGCCGTGAGCATGTAAAATATAATGAGGAACACGACGAGCGGAACGTACTCCGCAACCGGGACGATCTGATAGGCGAGGAGTTCGGCACCGCCCGTCTGTTCGAGTGCAACGCCGAGTGGGATCACACCGGCGAGCAGGAAAATAACGCTCCAATCGACCGAATCGTACACTTCCGGTGGCTTGACACACCCGGTTACCACCATCGCTGCCATTCCGGCGAGTGCCGTAATCATAACCGGAAGCCACCCTACTGCAGCGATCAGGACGACACCGACGACGATCGCGATCGCGATCGGAATACGGGTCGTCCGATACTCCGGTCGCACTATCTCCTCGGTGACGAGGTAGTTCGAGTCGGCGATCAGTTGCTCGATCGTCCGTTCTCGCGCCTGAACGAGCAGTGTATCACCGTTTTGCAACCGAACTCCCGACAACCGGCCTGTCACGGGTTCTCCCTGCCGGCGGATACCGAAGACGGCGGCGTCGAACCGACGCCGAAACTCCGACACGGTGATCGACTCCGAGGCGATCGCCGCTTCCGGAACGACGATGACCTCCACGAGCGGTGAGATATCGCCGTCCGGGTCCGCAGAACGCGCCTCGGTCGGCGGTGTCGACACGGTCTCGAGTCCCCGAAAGTCGGTCAACTCGAGGAGTGTCGAGCGCCGGCCGCGAAACAGGAGGTGGTCGCCCGCCCGGACGGTCCGGTCGTGGAGGTCTCTGTGGATCACCTTCCCACGGCGGAGAATTCGAAGCACTTCTCCCGTCCGTCCGAGCTGGGCGGTTATCTCCCCTACCGTCTTCCCGACGTACTTCGACTCCTCCGGGACGACCACCTCGGCAACGTACTCGCGGGCTTCGAACCTGCTCGTGGTACCCTCCCCCGGGTCGATGCGTTCCGGAATCAGTCTGTGGCCGACGGTGAGTAGATAGATCGCCCCGGTCAGCAAGACGAGGACCCCGAGATGCGTGAACGTAAACATCGAATACGGACGATCGATCAGGCGGTCGGAGATGTCACTCGCGAGGATACTCGGTCCCGTTCCGACCATCGTGAGCATCCCACCGAGCATCGCCGCGTACGAAAGCGGGATGAACAACTTCGAGGGGGACGTGTTCGTCCGCTCGGCGATATCGCTGACGAACGGGATGAGGACGGCGACCACCGGGGTGTTGTTGACGACGCTGGCGAAACTGCCGCTCAGGCCGATTACCGCTGCTATCTGGGTCCGTTCGCTGTCGTCTGTGATTTCGTTGACGAGGTCCGCGAGGAGTCGAATCGCCCCCGTCCGGTTGATACCCTCGCTCAGGACGAACATCGCCAGTACCGTCAACGTCGCCGGATTCGAGAACCCCGAAACCGCCTGAGTCGGGGTGACCCCCGTCCACGGTTCGAGGACCACGAGCACGACGAGAACGACGAGCGCCGAGATGTCGATCGGAATCGGTTCGAACACGAACAGGAGAAGCGCCGTACAGACGACGGCATAGACCACGAGTATGTCGAACGTCAATGGAGGTGTGCCACTACTCAACAGAGCCTCCATAGCACGACGTCAACCCCGAACGGCAAATACGCCTTTCTTCCCACCGATTACTATCACCTGCCCGGGACGTTCTGACTGTGTTACTCGAGGGCGAGACGCCGGTTCGGTCGGGTTCGCAAGCAGCAGGCATTTGCCTGCGCCGTACGCCAGTGTCGACGATGTACGATCACATTCTGGTCCCGACCGACGGCAGTGAGAACGCGTTGCCGGCGATCGAGCACGGCGTCACGATGGCAGCCCGGTTCGGAGCGACCGTGCATGCACTGTCGGTCGCCCCGTACGTCGTCACGCGCGATCGGATTCGATACGATCCCGAGGAGAGGGCGGAGAGTGCGGTCGAAGCGGTCGAACGGAACTGTCACGACCACGACGTCGACGTGACCACGGTGGTCCGACGGGGGGATCCGGCTCGAGAGATCCTGGCGTACATCGACGACGGGACCGTCGACGCCGTCGTCATGGGGACACACGGAAAGACGGGGATCGGCAGCGT
>LFCJ01001591.1_pt1 | contig 15973 bp, 17 predicted proteins | sample 643141 | NCBI WGS metagenome assembly LFCJ01 (sample SAMN03766243, study PRJNA286221) | soda lake metagenome | biome: soda lake; feature: Kulunda steppe; material: water; isolation source: sample B1-Br-g2 brine of Lake Bitter-1 | place: Russia: Kulunda steppe | collected 2010-07 | reverse complement strand
TGCGTTGGTCACCGACCAAACGCCAGTGTTTGCACTCTTGACTGAAGGGGCTGACTTCGAGAAAACCCTCGGCAACGTCAAAGAGGTCGAAGCCCGTGGGGCGCCTGTCGTGGCAGTCACTGACCGTCCTAAAGAGGTCGAGCGGTATGTTGATCACATCCTCGAGGTGCCAAACACGCACCCAGAGATAACGCCAATCCTTGCGAACGTTCAGCTGCAGCTCGTGTCGTACTGGGTCGCCAACCGACTGGGCCGATCAATCGACATGCCGCGCAATTTAGCAAAGAGCGTCACGGTCGAGTAAGAGTAGTTGGCAAAGATTTAGGTGACGTACTCTCTGTGGCTATTATTCAATCGTGAGCGACCACGGTCCATCCGCTTCGACGGTCACGTATCCGACTCCCTCAGCGTCCACCGTTGTTTCTCCTTCGAAGACCCCGATTTCGTTGAACACGAGATCGGAGAACAACCCCTCCTGGGGGAGCACCTCGACGATAAAATTCCCCTGTCCGTCGTGGGACCCTGTCGCCGTTGCTAACCCATCGAATAGATACGGCCCATCCCACGTCGGATTCTCTCCCTCGAGCTCGAGCGGGAGCGACTGGGCCACGTCTTCCTCGGCTTCCGGCTGGAGGATCGTCAGCTCCCACGCCCCATCTGCGTCGACATTCAGTAGGTGGGTTCCTGTGTCATCGAGCCTCGTCCCAGAAGCGCCATCGAACTCGCCGATCACGTTGACGAGTAACTGTTCTTTCCCGCCATCGGCTGGGACGAGTTCCACGATGAAGTTCGACTCACCATCGTGAGTCGCCTCGGCGATTGTGATGCCAGCCTCGAGGTCGAACTCGTCGGTGACTGTTGCACCTTCGCCGTCGATAGTAACTGGGTCCTCAACGAACTCGTGGGGATCAGCCTCGTCGTCATCTTGGGTTGTCTGTGCTGTCGCCTGGATTGTGCCACTTGGAAGCGCTAGCAAGCCACCACTAACCAGCAGGTACTGTCTCTGTCGCATAGGTGTCGCTCCCTCGAGTATGGTATTTAATGGCTATCGGTGGTCACCGTGACGGTAAGGTGAGGTGATAAGTGCTTGATTAACAGATAGTGCATGAAGTCGATGTTTGCACCTGTCTCCTAACCCGAGTGGTGGGTCAGTCCGCCGGTTCGTTTCTGAGTTGGGTAAACGAGCCAACTACACTCTCGTCGACATCTACACCCTCCACGACACTTGCTTCGTCGAGGACGCTATCGGATACCGTGGCATCTGCAACTGTCGCATCAGGGAAGATGACCGTTCGCTCGAGCGTGGCGTCAACCACCTCGGCTTCACGCATCACGTGGACATTTTCGCCGATATCGCTGTTCTCGATGATTGCCGTGGGATCGATCGAAGCCTCGCCGTCGAGTTGATAAGCAATAGACTCGAGGTACGACCCCGGCGTCCCGATGTCAAACTACGCACCGTCGAACGAGAAGGCGTGAACCGGTTCGTCGTCTTGGAGCCACTGGAGGAACCAGCCAGGCTCGTCCGGGTTGTTGCCGTTCTCGAGGTACGTCTCGAGGAGCTCAAGGGCGTCGGTGGAAGCCGTAGCAGGTGATCGAAATCAGCGAACTGTCCGGATCTTCGGGTTTCTCCTCGAAGTCGACAACCGGTCCGTCTTCGACGTCTACGACGCCGTATTGAGTGGCGTTTTCCGGTGTGCCGACGTCGTAGGCGGCAATCGTCGGCGTTTTCTGGGCCTCGAAGTGATCCAGGAAGTTCCCGATGTCGAAGCTGATGTAGTTGTCACCTGCGATGATCAGCGTGTCCTTGGAGAGTCCTTCGCGTTCGGCCAATTGAGCGAGCGCACCGACGACGCCGAGTTTCTCGTTTTCGTGAGTCGTCTCTTCGATCGAGAGCGTGGGTTTCTCGTACGGACGGTCGAATTAGGTAAGATTCGAACTCCACAGCGAAGGCCGCGTTCGTCGAGACGTACACGTCCTGGATTCGAGTGTCGGCCTCGAGTTCCTCGAAGACCCAGTCAATCACTGTGGTGCCGTCGATCGGTAGAAACATATTCGGCCGACGTCTCGTGAGCGGCCAGAGTCGAGTCGCATATCCGCCAGCGAGAACGATAGCATCCATGCGGAGTTCATGACTCCCATATTATGTATAACTCTGGCAATTTAGAACGCTGAGGGGAGTTAATCAAGTGAAGCTGCCGCTCGTGGCTTGCCGAACGCGGTTCGAACGATTACCGGTGGGGTTATGTGGATTCGTTTCACAATGTGCATTAGTTACCTCTGAAATGTCGTCTGACGATACTGAAAACCTCTCTCGGCGAGACAAAATTAACGCATTGCTGGATGTCGCACGGTTTGACCCGAAGTTCACTGTGGTAATTGTCGCACTCGGACTCGTGGCTGCAGCACTCGAAGGTATTGGCCTGAGCTTTATCCTGCCAATCATCGAGATAGTTCAACTTGACGATCCTGTTGCAGAGGCTGATGGGTTGATGGCGTACTTCGTTCTCGTCTATCAAACGCTTGGAATTCCGTTTACGCTTGGGTACGTCGTCATTGGGGTCTCGGCGGTCATGACTATCCGTTACACGACGAGTTTCGTGGTTGCCTGGTTCCGGGCTGCACTCACCAACTACTACATTCGTGACCTCCAAAACCGTGCCTACAGCAACGCCCTCGATGCCCGTGTCGAATATTTCGACAACGAAGGATCCGACGACATTTTGAACGCGATCATCACGGAAACGAAATACGGAGCTCGAGTGATTACGTACTGTGTTAGATTTGTAGAAAAGCTGTTATTGTCGCTGGTATATTTGCTGGTTGCGCTCATTATTTCGCCACTACTCACACTGATCGCAATCGCTATTCTGGGATTTTTGACGATATTCCTTCGCTGGGTCGTCGAACCCGGATACGAACTCGGTGAAATCGTTGCGGATGCGAACGAACGACGACAGGAGGCAGCACAGGCTGGAACGCAAGGCGTTCGCGACGTTCGAATTTTCAACGTCACTCAGGAGTTGTACGGGGATTTTACGGATGCAGTCAATCGCTATACGAAAAACAAGGTCAAACTCCGACGAAACGAAGCTGCACTTAGCAAGTTCTATAACCTCGGAGTTTCCGTTTCCGTCTTCGTGTTAATCTATCTCGCGCTTACGCTTGCTGACCTGTCTGTTGGTGCCCTCGGGGTGTTCTTATTCGCTATGTATCAACTCGGCCCCAAGGTGAGTGCACTGAATGAAACCTATTACAAGATTGAGAATAACCTGCCACACCTGGTTCGGACACAGGCGTTCATCAACGAACTTGATCAACGGGAGGAGCCGAACGAGGCGACGCGGGAGACGCCAGATACTGTTCGACACGTCGAGTTCGACGATGTCTGGTTTTCATACAACGAGGACGAAACCGTCTTGAACGGAATCGACTTCGAGGTCGAAAAGGGCGAGTTCATCGCGTTCGTCGGCCAATCCGGTGCTGGCAAGTCGACGATCGTCTCCCTGTTGGCCCGATTGTACGAGGTCGATCGAGGAGAGATCCGAGCGAACGACGTGCCGATCTCGGAGATGGACGTTGAGGAGTGGCGCGACCGGACCGCGGTCGTACGACAAAATCCATTTATATTTAATGATACGTTACGGTACAACCTGACGATCGGCAACCGGAATGCCACGGAGAACGAGATCGATCGAGCCTGTCGGATCGCGAAAGTCGACGAGTTCTTCGATGAGTTGCCTGACGGGTACAATGCGCAACTGGGCGACGAAGGCGTTCGGCTGTCCGGCGGGCAGAAACAGCGGGTGTCGTTGGCGCGAGCGCTATTGACTGACGCCGATCTGTTGATACTGGACGAAGCGACGAGCGATCTGGACTCCCATCTGGAACGGGAAGTCCAGCAGGCGATCGAAGCGATGGACCGAGATTATGCGATGATCGCTATCGCGCACCGGTTGTCGACTGTGGAAAACGCCGATCGCATCTATACGATGGAGGACGGTGAAATTATCGAGGTCGGCTCCCACGAGAAGTTGCTCGATAGTGAGGGACAGTATGCGAATCTGTATGCGATTCAGTCGCGTTGATAACTCGGGGGAAGATCTACGAAGTCGGCAATCACGTTTATTGACACAGAATAACGGCCGTCCTCAGTAAGTGGCCAGCGTAACCCCTGGATATCTGGATGACTCAATTCGGTCGCTAGCGAAAGCTTATTCTGTACTACGGGTTATTTTGATTATCAACGAATGCAATATCACATTGAACAGTCCACGTTAGAAGGAACTGTCGAAGTAAGTGGTGCAAAAAACAGCTATTTGCGTTTATTGGCGGCATCTTTGTTGACTTCTTCTGATGTTACACTGCATAATTGCCCAACGCAAATCCGCGACGGGGTTGTTCACTTGGAGATGAACAAAAAGTTGGGGAAGAGATACAATATCAGTGATGATACAAGTACAGTCCAGATTACTGAAGAGACAAGACCAGATTCCGTTCTAAAATGGGAAGACCGCAGTATTCGGAATACTCTTCTCATTTTAGGCGCCCTTACAGCTCGAACAGGAAAAGGCTCTGTGCCTTTACCAGGTGGATGTGATATCGGTGAAGGCCGTCCATATGATTTCCATGTATATCTTCTTGAACAATTGGGTGCAGATGTTACTGACACCGGTGATAGACTAAGCGCTGAAGCTTCTAATGGATTAGTCGGCGCTGATATTCATCTGCCAGTCCGTTCGACAGGTGCGACAGAAAACTCTATCCTCTGCGGGACCCTTGCTAAGGGTAAAACAACGGTCTGGAACCCTCATATCCGTCCTGAAATCATAGACCTCATTGATATGCTCGAGAAGATGGGGGCCACTATTGAGGTATTTGGACAGGAGCGGATTGAAATTCAGGGGGTTGACGAATTAGGTGGGTGTGAGCACACTGTTATACCGGATAATTTGGAAGCATTGACTTGGTTGGTTGGTTCGGCAATCACAGACGGGGATATTCAAATCGAGAACTTCCCATTTGAGGATCTGAGCGTCCCGCTAAAGTTCCTCTCGGAGAGCGGAGCGAAGATTTATCATCACGAGGATTCAGCAATCGTGCGCAATAGTACTCCATATCCACTCGAAATAAGTACGGGTCCGTACCCAGGAATCAATTCCGACATGCAGCCAATCCTTGCAGTGTATGGTGCGATGGCAAACGGCCAGACAAAGATTGTTGACCTTCGTTTCCCAGGGCGGTATGAGTACGCACAAGAACTTGAAAGAATGGGACTCAATTACGAGATTGAGGACAACCTTCTCGTTATTAATGGAGGAGAACCATTTACTGGAACGGATGTTGTCGCACTTGATCTAAGAGCAGGAGCAGCACTTGCACTTGCAGCAAGCGTGGCAGACGACACAACGACAATCCAGAATGCAGAACAAATAGAACGTGGGTACAACCAGTTTGTGAGTAAGTTTGCATCTCTTGGTGGCAATATCACAGTAGACGAAGCATGATGATTAATTCACTAGATGAAGTTCCTGGATTAAAAACGGATGTTCCTTTAGCACGATATACCACCTGGAAAGTTGGTGGTTCAGCAAGGTACTTTTGGGAGCCACAGCGAGAATATCTTCCAAAAGTTTTGAGATACTGTGATGAGTTCGACATTGACGTCTACTTTTTGGGAAGGGGTTCGAATACACTAATTGCCGACAATGGTATCGATGGCCTTGTAATCAGTACTTCGAACTCGCTTCAGAAGCTTTCTGTCGAAGATGGAGTTATTACTGCCGAGGCTGGCGTTCCGATGCCGACGTTATCTGCCTTCGCTGCTCAGCAAGGGCATGGTGGCTACGAATTTATGATCGGGATTCCGGGAAGCATCGGAGCGGGGATTGGGATAAATGCAGGACTGTCTGCTCATGGTCGAGAAGAGATACGAGATGTTCTCATTGATACAACATTATTAAATAAGGAGGGGAATACAATTAGACAATCTGCAGAAGAACTCGAACTAGGCTACCGAACAAGTAATATTCCGGAGCGGGAGCTTTTCGTTGTCTCTGCGCGGTTCTCTTCTGATTCACGTCTTCCTACCGAGAAGATACAGGATCGATGCTCGACAATTCTTAAAGAGAGGAAAGGCAAACAACCTCTCCAGTATCCTACTGCAGGTAGTGTATTTAAACAACCAGAAGGTGGACGAGCTGCGGGCTGGTACTTGGACGAAGCAGGATTAAAAGGGCATCAAATCGGTGGTGCAATGGTCAGTAAGAAACATGCAAACTGGATTCTTAACGTAGATAATGCTACTGCAGAAGATATTGTTCAATTAATGGAACATATGGTAGATACGGTTGAGCAGGAGTTCGGAATTACATTAGATCGGGAGGTAAAGATCCTTCCATGAATTCAGAATTCAAAGGTGTGTAAAGATGGAGGAAAAGCAGGAATCGAGGATAATTGGTAACAGTCTCGTTGAATCAGGTGGACATAAAAAAGTTGTTGTTATTACGGTCTGGTATAACCGAGCAGAGCATGTTGAAGACTCTATTGGAAGCCTACTAAATCAAACAACAGATAATTATACTATTTTCGCAGTAGATGATGGGTCAACAGATCATACTGGGGAAAAGCTTGAAAAAATGCTTTCAAAAGCTGAAGATTATAATGTCCCAATGCGTGTCTGGAGAAAACCTAATGAAGGTTTTGTCACTTCACTAAAGAAAGCCATTGAGAAGAAAACTGAGAATGAAATTATTGCGTTGCATGGGGCAGGAGACATTTCAAAACCTGATAGGATTCGGACACAGATATTGATGTTAGAAAGTGATGAGTCTGTTATTGCTACTGGTGTTGGTGTAGCGAAGATTAATCCCGAAGGGAGACATATAGGAGAAAAAATACCGCCCAGATGGCCTGAATCAGATCCGTTTACTGGTACAGTTCCACGACTAGGCACGCATGGTTCTTCTATGTATTACCGAGGAGAATATATGAAATCTGGCGGTTATAGGGAGCATTTTGTCTATGCACAAGATGCAGATTTATTATTGCGATTGAGAGAATGTGGTGCGTTTTTGAATACAGATAAAATTCTGTATTCTAAGTTAGTATCTGACAAAACAGTCTCCTCTAATTCAGATTGGAAGCAAAATTGGGAGCAAATAATTTATTCTGCTGCTGCATTGGAATCTGCTCGACGTAGGAAAGGAGGTGAACCTGATCCGATCAGTAGTATCGAACCTGGTGATTGGGAGAATATAAGGGCTGTAGCAAAAGAAAATGGGGTACATCATCGTGCAGTTAAAAGATCAAGACAACTAGCAGTTAGATGTATTAAAAACAAAGACTATGCCCCACTTTTTCCTATTATTCAATTCCTTGGCATAAGTGGGTCTTTCACTATTTTAATTAACACTCAAAAATATATTATTAAAAAAATATTAAATATATGAGGGGTAAGCCCCGCCCTTTCGAGTGTCAAGGATTCGTTCCAAATTCTGTCTGTCTTGTGCCAGAGTAGGGGTTCAAATTATCCAATCTCAGCACCTCACAATCAGCCTCACCTAACTGGCGCTGAAGCTTAATTTGCCGACGAATCAGAGTTGGCTCTGTTCCCTGTAGATCTACCCGACGACAAGAGACGAGGGATCGTCGCACTCGGCGGCAATCAGCCGCTGACGCGACAGTGTTGCCACCGGTCGATAGGTCGTCCTCGGTTACCGGTTACCGGTGGAGGCGATCATCCGATGGCCTATTCGATTCCACGCTGCCCGAGTCACCATATCGACGAATTCTTCGAAGGGCCACCACCAGAGGCGACGCCCGCCTCGGAGAGGCGTCGCCACATACTCCCAGTGCAAGTACCGCCAGACGTTCTGGCTCAGAAGGCTGAGAACGACGAACAGCAGCCGTATCGTTGGATCTTACGTCGTCGGCGAGATGATCGTTGACTCTGAGAGCCGGTAGCTCGCTTCGATCCCGAACCGTTTACTGTAGTGGGACCAGGCCTGTTGAGGTTCACCGACGAACAGCGCGTCGACGGGGTGAGTGATTGGGTTAGGTTTGAATACTCGTTTCGGAAGCGTTGACTCGAGTTTCCGGATTCGAATAGCGTACCGACGTAGCCGAGATTCAAAAGTGGCGCAGGTCATTCAAGCCCTCGCGGGTTGCGGCCGACGAGACTGGTGTCAAGATTAACGGTAAGTGGTCTTTGTTGTACGCTGCAATAGACCTCGACACAAAATTAATTCTCGACGTTCAGTTGTTCGGACGTCACGGCACTGATCCGGCAGCTGCGTTCCTGCATGGGCTCCGCGAGAAACATGATATTTTCGAGGCGGTGTTTCTCGTCGATCAGTTTGGCTATCGGACTGCCCTCGCGCGGTTAAGGCTGAACGGTCAGGTTAACTATACCGATCGAAACCTCATCAAAAAGTGGTTTCACACCCTCAAAATGCGTGTTGACCGTTTCCATAACTCGTGGATGTGCAGTCGGCGGAGCGCTCGAAGCTGGCTTGAACAGGTTGCACATTACTATAACCGGCAGAGATCGCATCAATCACTCGATGGACGTACTTTGGCTGAGGAGGTACTAAACTAGACAGTGCCCTCTTTGATAAGGAGACAGAAGGGTAACAAATCCGTGTTTTGTCTCAATTAAATTCTGTTGATGTATCAATTGTTTCGACCTCAACCCCACGATCTTCAGCTTCCTGAACGAACCGTTTTGAATTTTCACGCATCGACTCAATCTCGTCAATTGCTTTTGACCGACTAAGACCTTCTATCGTTGGGACTCGCCCGCGAGGACGCGCATCTTGACGGTCAAGACAAACGTCTGCAGGAGCATCAATGAGAACGAATTTATCAGGTAACGGAAGTCGATCCATAATTCTTGAAGCATCCCAGCCATCAAGTGGCATCAGACGTAGATGAAATTGGTACAACCCGTCGTCAATTATGTAGGTTTCATTATCGGTTAACCGGTCAGAGTGTATTTCGAACCAAGCTGCTTCACGAAGAATGTAGTATAACACATCGTTCTTGTCTTCATAATGCCGAATGATTGGTGCAATTGTTTCTAAAAGCCCCGGGTATTTACAGAGAAACTGACGTTCATACTGACCTCTAACACGAGAAACCATCAACTGTATGAGCCGATTCTGAAGACTTGGTGGTAAGTTTGTAAGTATAGGCCGGCCCGGTATGGATTTTAAGAAGCACCGATGCCAATCATTTCGGCCTGCATACACCTCCGATGAATTATATTCATTAGACACGTGCGTTGATTTTCCCGCCCCTGGCGGACCGATCAATTCAATTGTGTGCATACAAACAGTACACCCAGAGGGAGCATTTGTCTATCGGAACACGACTTTGAGTCAAGTCGCATCCCGGACCGTGAAACGGAGTGGAATTACGAACGCTGCTACCACCGTAATCGGGAAAAGATCCGGTTCTATGTACTAGCCCCCCAGCGATGGTAAAGAACCCAATAGAGTATGCGATAATGAATAGTCGTGGGTATACAATATGGGTTAGAGAACGGACGTGGAACCACAACTTGTGATATGAGTTCTGAATTTGAATCATCCAATCTCTGTCGGAGTGTTCGCTGTTTGGTTCACAACTGTTTTTTTATTTGTGCTAAATATGGCTGTACAACCCTATAGGCACTTAACCCCGGCCGTCCGAAAATCGATGCAAGAAAAATCAACAGGTAGTGAATCGAGTCGATCGTCTTCTTCGGAAGGTAATAGTTCGCCTTGGCGAATGCCACGATGGCAGCCAGCGACCAAAGACGCTCCTGTAGAATCGTCTCGCCAAGCATCTTGTGACAGCGAGCGAGCGTCTCTACCCGTATTTCTGGGTACTTGTCATAGAGCGACCCGTAGTCATGGACCAATTGAATGCGGGTACGACGGTTGACAACAGACGAACCGATACCATCGCCATGTATTGACCGATGAACGAGCGGTTCGCCAATATAGTCAAATTCTGTTTGAGTACATAGTTCCAGTTGCAGGACAATATCTGTGGCTGCAGGATAGGTTTTCAGTGGGAACACCTCGTCCAGTAGATTTCGTCTGGTCAGCATCGTTGTCGTCTGGCATCGGTACAGTTGGTGTCGCAGCGTGGGTTCAACCACGTTCCCACGATTATCTTCGGGTGGCAACCGTTCCGTTCCTTCATCATCAACGATCCCGCAGTACACCGATCCGATTGTGGGATTGTCCTCAAGGAAGCAAACCTGCTTCTGTATCTTGTCTTCAAACAGCCAATCGTCGTCATCGTGAAATTGGATGTACTTGCCGGACGCACAATTCATTCCGGTGTTCCATCCAGCAATTTGCCCCTGGTTGGTAGGGTGTGGAATATATTCGACTGAATCATATTCAGCCACTATCTCCTTCGCGTACTCTTCTCCAGAATCGTCAACGACGATCAATTCAATATTCTGATAGCACTGGTCGAGTACCCACTCAATCGCTCTTCGCAGATGCTCGTCTCTGTAGTATGTGGTTATGATCACTGAAACAGGTGGAGAGTTCATAAGCCGATATGTACAACAGGATGATTCCTGTTTAAATAATTGTTCTATCCATCCTGTCAATTCTAATTATGAATATAAAAGCCATCTATATGAGATGTGAAATATTCTATCCCAAGAAAATATATAATAAGGCTATGTAGAAATACAAATATTTGAAACCACGGCGATTGAAAACACTTCGTGATGAAACCCGATTGTAGACGATACAGAATATTATCGAAGGGTTATAAAAATCCCAAACACACCTAAATATAGAATATTTAGTAACTTGGTACTGAGCAATGTGGTCCACGTACCCAAATCTATGGAATCTAACTAGGTAGTTTGAATATAAGCCCGAATCCACTTAATCCCACCCACGATGAACATTCTCTATTGCCTCGGTGAGTTCCCCAAGCTCTCGGAGAGTTTTGTACTCAATGAAATATACGAACTCACGCAACACGGTCACAACGTAGCCGTCTGCTCTTGGCGACGACCTGACGGCAACATCGTCCACGAGGAGTACAGGGAGTTGACCATTCCGGTGAAATATATTTCCACACCCACTGTCCGAGACTTCAATAAATTCTTGTCGACGAAATTAATCCACCCTCGAATTCTTGGCGAGACATTCTACTGTGCGCCCCTAAAGAACCACGCCGCGAATATTTACCGTGCCAAACGGGTAATCGAGTTTGTCGAATCGCTCGACTGGGATCCGGATCATATTCACTCGCACTTTGCGACACTCTCAAAGTTCGCCGGCAAGTACGCTGCAACCTATTTCGATATCCCGTTCACGGTGACGACACACGCAGTCGACATTTATCGAGAGCCTGTAAAGGAGTACACCGGTAACCTGCTTCGAGGTGTATCACGGATCGTCACGATCTCGGAGTATAATCGCCAATATATCCAGCAAAAGTTCGATGCTGACGGTCCAATCGATATCGTTCGCGCGGGAATCAGACCGGAGAAGTTTTCACCGACAGCCGCTACACAGCCGAATCGGATTCTGACGGTCTCTCGGATGGTCGAAAAGAAAGGACTGTTGTATGCACTCGACGCAGTCGAAATCGTCTCAAAGGATATTCCCAATCTTGAGTATCACATCGTTGGATCAGGGGAGCTAAAATCCGAACTCGTCCGGAAGGTGGAAGCGCTCGGACTCAAGGATACCGTGTCGTTTCTCGACAACGTCTCCGACCAGCGGCTAATAACCGAATTTGACGAAGCCCGCTGTTTCCTGTTGCCCTGTGTGATTGCGTCCTCCGGCGATCGTGACGGTATCCCGGTCGTCCTGATGGAAGCGATGGCGATGAAAACGCCTGTGGTCTCGACGACAGTTTCGGGGATTCCGGAGCTGGTCGATCACGAGCAAAACGGACTCCTGACCGAACCAAGGGATGCACAGGCGACCGCGGACGCGATATTGAGCCTCCTGGACGACGAGTCAGATTGGGACGCCTATGCGAAAAACGCACGTCAAAAGGTGGTTCAGGAGTTCAACATCGAGACTGAGGCCCAGAAACTCGAAGCAACGTTTCGAGCCGCAGGAAACGACACCAGCTTGATCACATAGTGTGCTGTAGAGGTTCGCCGCTGATCGATTAGACGGCTCAGCCCAACTCTTGGGCGAGTTCCTCGGCGGCCAGCTGAACAGCGCTATTGCTTTCGTATTGCAGTTCCCAACCTGATGCCAGAAGCCTCTCGACGGAAAAACGCATCTTCGGGACGTCTCTGGTCCAGCCGCGATCACCTCCGGTGTATTCGATTCGTGGTTCGACATCGAGTACGTCACTGACGACCTCGGCAATCTCGTCCACAAAAGTCGTCGTTTCGGTTCCCAGGTTGTACTTGTGAACTGGCCCTGTTTTATTATCCGCACTTTCCACGACGTGGGCCATCGCGCCGTCACAATCCGATACGTGCATGAATGATTTCTCTTGGCGCCCATCGTCAAGGATTTCCAGCTTCTCTGAATCGCGGCGGAGTTTCTCGATAAAATCAGGGATGGCCGCGCCACGGAGCTGTGATCCGACGATATTTGCAAACCGAATATATACCCATCATCTCGTGTGAGTGAGCATACGTCGTCACGAGCCCCTCCTCTCCAAGTTTACTCGCTCCGTACACGCTAATCGGTTCTGGCGGTGCGTAATCCTCGGCGGTCGGCCGTGGTCTTCTCCGTAGACGGTCGAGGAGGATGCGAACGCGAAATGGTCCACGCCAACAGTGTGACACCGCTCGAAGAGGAGGTGGGTCATCGAGGTATTTTGCTTGAACTGTCCGCGCGGATCGTCGTCGTTTGGATCCTTTCGTGCTGCCAGGTGAAACACGAGATCGAACTCTTCGGTTACGGTGTTGTTAACAGTCTCCGGATCTGTGAGATTGGCATCTATGAGTGAAACATCGTCGTGGGTCCACTCTCTGTTGCTGTTGGAATAATCATCGACGATGACGACACTTGCCTCCCGATTGAGGGGGTCTCCGCTAGATGTGATCCAATGAATCCACCACCTCTGGTGATCAGATTTTGTCCCCCTGACAGATCCATACGTCGGAGAGTCACTAATCGATCACATATATCGCGAACCTTTGAGGTACTGGTCGCGATATTTTAAAACAGTACTATTTGAAGTGAACTATTCAAATTCACTGATTGGATCTTTGAGGCTTATAGGTGATTTGAACCTGTTGGCTATCTATGCCCTCCGGATCTGTCAGTACTTTTAATTTAATTTGTCTATGAGCCGCCGCAATCGATCCCTGTATCGGTGGTGTTATGTACTGGGGTAAATCTAAGTACGGGTAGTAGTTGGAAAAATATCATGAGAGTTTGAAACTGTGTCAAGGCGACAGAAGAGCGAGGCACTTCTCGATGTCACACGGTTCAATCCGAAATTTGCTGCCCTTATTATAGTGCTCGGAGTGGTCGCCGCGGTTGTTGAAGGAGTGGGCCTGAGTTTCATTTTACCGGTCATCGAAATCGTCCAGCCCGATGACCCTACTACTGAGGCGGAGGGAGCCATGGCAGTATTCATTTCAGTATATCAGTTCCTCGGGGTTCCGTTTTCACTCTGAACAGTTGTCCTTGGAGTCGCAGCGGTGCTGACTATCAGGTATACTACGAGCTTTTTCGTCGCTTGGTTTCGTGCAATACTCTATAATCACTATCTTCGTCATCTTCAAAAGCGTACCTTCGACAACGCGTTGATGGCTGAGTTCGCCTACTTTGACGAGGAGGGAACCGATGATATGTTGAACGTCATTATGACTGAAACGCGGTATGCTGCTAACGTCATCAAATACTGTGTTAGATTCTTGTAAAAACCATTTTTCCACTAATCTACCTTTTAATCGCGCTGATAATTTTTCCTTTTCTCACACTTGTGGCAGTTGTAATTCTGGGTTTACTCACGGTTCTTCTTCGAGGTGTTATTGAACCAGGATTTGAACTTGGAGAAGAGGTCGCTGGGGCAAACGAACATCGTCAAGAATCTGCCAAGGAGGAACCCAAGGCATCCGTGATATCCGTCTTTTCGGTCTGGCGCAAGAGATTCATCGGGATTTTGTGAATGCAGTTGATCCTTACACAAAGTATGAAATAAGACTTTGGCGCTTTGACCTTCGCTACTTTATGGATTAATGAACTACGTGTGTTCCTGTTTACGATGTTTTAGATGGGGCCAAAAGTTAGAACCACCAATGGTTATTACAATATAGAAATAATATCCAACATCCCGTGCGCACACAATATTTTACAGAAACTTTAAGAATCAAAAATCACGGAGGTCGACCCGTGGCGTACCACGGGATGTGACGGAGATCGGCTTCGATGATGTGCGATTTTTATACAATAGTAGTGACGAAGTCCTGCGAGGGGTTGATTTTGAAGTTGAGAAAGGTGAGTTCGTTGCGTTCGTCGGTCAGTCTGGTGCGGGAAAATCGACAATTGTCTCCTTAACTCTCCGGATGTACGAACTTGACTCTGGGAGGATCCTTTCCAATGGGATTCCAATCACGGAGTTTGACATTGAAGCGTGGCGAGAGCGCGTTGCAGTGGTTAGACAAAACCCGTTCATATTTCCAGATACGCTCGAATACAATCTCACGATTGGGAACCGCGACGCGACACGGGCGGATCTAGACCGTGTGTGTCGGGTTGCGAGGGTCGATGAATTTATTGACCAACTCCCCGATGGTTATCAAACACAACTCGGTGACGGGGGTTAAACTCTCAGGAGGTCAGAAGCAACGAGTTGCTCTCGCTAGAGCCTTACTCTCAGATGCTGACCTTCTGACACTTGATGACGCGACCAGCGATTTGGATACCTATCTCGAACAACAGGCCCAGGATTTGATCAAACAGATGGACCGAGACTACGCGATGATCACGATCGCGCACCGACTCTCGATAGTTGTCAACGCCGATCGGATTTACGCGATGGACAGTGGGAAAATTATACAACAGGTTAAACAAGAGGATTTGATAGACCGTGGAGGAGAATATGCCGATCTTTACGCGGTTCAGTCGTGACATCATAGCTGGTCACAACGTGATCTAAATACTAAGCTCAATTGACAATAAATTCCGATGAACATAGCATTTATCCATCCCAGTGTACCACAAGCGGAAGGGTCAGGCGCAACACACTCCGCGACTAAAATAATCACAGAACTATGCGACCGTGGACACGATGTCACCGTATTCTGTACGAAACCGTTTGATGATCAGTTAAGCCGACCGTATCGGATGGAGCCATTACACGTTCGTCGGGATAAACTCTCAAACTTTTCCGAACAGATTAACCGGGCAATCGTAGATAATGTTGGTCAATTTGAGGATTTTGACCTCGTTCATAGCTATATGATGCGGTCGATCCAGGGAGTAAGTACAATCGGGGAAAACACCTCGGCTGCTACTGTTGTCACTCTAAACGCTTACGGCGGAATCTGTCCCCGAAACGATCTGCTTTACAACAATGAAGACAGGTGCGACCAGGCAAGTTTTACGAGATGTCTGGGCTGCACTGCCCGCGAGAGTATCGTCCGATCGAACCAGGAACAAAACAGTATCTTCGGGACTGCAATTAGGTCGGGCTATCGGTTCCAAAACAGGGTGCGAAACTACCGGAAAGTCCGACACGGATTGGCTAATGTCGAGCATATTGACCGATTTCAGGCGCTTTCTGATCCCGTCAAACAATCCTACAGTGAGTTTGGATTCGATAAGGCCCGAATCAAGGTCATTCCGAATATGATGGACGACCAGTTCCTTGTCGATCACACGAGTGACTTCTCGGAACCATTCAAGCTCCTCTACGTTGGCGCATTACGAAAGAGGAAAGGAGCTGATCGTCTGGCCGAGTTGATCAACAGGTACCGGTCTAAATACCATCTCGACGTTCGGCTGACGATCGTAGGTAGTGGAGTGGC
>LFCJ01001590.1_pt1 | contig 15982 bp, 10 predicted proteins | sample 643141 | NCBI WGS metagenome assembly LFCJ01 (sample SAMN03766243, study PRJNA286221) | soda lake metagenome | biome: soda lake; feature: Kulunda steppe; material: water; isolation source: sample B1-Br-g2 brine of Lake Bitter-1 | place: Russia: Kulunda steppe | collected 2010-07 | reverse complement strand
GTGCATGTGCGTGTGCGTGTGTGCGTGTGTGTGTTTGTGCGCGAGCATGCGTGCGCTTGCAATTATGGGACTCATGCATGTGCATATTGCGTGCGTACTCATGCGCAGATTTGGGCGCTGCCAACCAAGCCGCACGTGAGGAAGCATTGTCCATGACCATGGAAAGCTTCCTGGTGGGTGAACACTAGCCATGGAGTTTATTGCACTGCGTTCTGGTCCTTCTTTACATGCAATATTTTATCTTGCATTATGGAAACTTAAATGTATGGGTGCAGGCACGCATGTTTGTTTCACCTGCATGTTTGTTTGTTTGCTAATGCGCAGGCCTGGGCGCTACCGCACATGAAGTGCTGCATCCAGACCAAGATGTAGATGAGAATCTGCAGGCACTAATGCTTCTTGAGAGTCTGCCCCCGTTTTGAGCTTGGCATGGGGTCTGAAGGTTGTCCTGGCCAAGTAAGTTGAAAAACAAACACTGTACACCTACCTTTGCTTGCTTACATGTTTAACTGTTTTGGCTCGTTTGAGCATAATAGAATGGTTTTAATACCTGCTCCTGGTTCTGCTACAAGAGATCCTACTGTTGATGCTTCTTTTATTAATTTGTTGCTACTGCTGCTTTTTTTTGTGCTCCACGGCTTGGCTCCTATTGATGCTCCTGCTCCATAAATGCGCTTCATGCTGCTGTTTAGACATGCTTATGTTTCTGCCGCTTTGCAGCAACAGCTTGTGCTTGACATAATGCTCACGCTGCTGCTGCTCCTGCTGATGCTGATGCTCCGTCCGTTGATGTTAGTATTATTGCAGCTATTGCAAGTACCCTCGTTGTATCGATGCTCACACCTCTTCATACTTATGCCTTAGCTGCCGCTGCCTTTATCACTATTCCTGCTTCCTTTCAAATTGTGACCGTTGCCTTTGCATGTATTGATAGCGTTGCCTCAGCACTCATGGTTAAGCTGTATTTATAACAACTTCTACACAATTTTTAGGTGTATCACCAAGCTCTTCACCTTTTTGTCTGTAAGGAATTGTGTGCATGCACTCATAACCAAGATCACGCTTTTCACTCACCAGGTTGCAACTAGATAAGCAAGCACGGCATTGTGAACTATGGCCAATTGCTATGAATGCCTGATGCATCCTTTGAGATAGTAGATCCAGATTGTGGACAGAACTTGGATCATGGATTTGTGCCTAACTGCGGGTATGTGAGAGGAGTATTATCAACTGTTTTGGTGCTTCCTGACTATGTGAATGGCCAGTAGTGCTTAATCCTTGGCTGTACAGCAGAGCATGAAATGTATGACTCTGCAAAGGTCAGCAAAGGTGCTGTAGTAGTAAGTGTGCACATATATTTCTTACAATGAAATTTGTGTGTAGTGGTGAAGGACATGCAAGCAGTTTTTGAATGGAGCGCTTACTTGGACAATGCGCTTGACTGTTCTTAATGGCTTTTGATAACCGTAGCCTCTGCAATTAATTACCGATGGGTTATATCCTCTGGCCCAATCAGCTGGTCCCAACATGGACCTACTAGGTTAGTAACGCTTTCCTTGATATTTTGGTAATCATTTACTGCATGCTTAAAAGAGGGAAAGTACATTGGCAGAATAGGCAGTTTAAGTATTCATTCCCTAGAAACAATGAAAGAGGTGGGGAAATGTGGAGGCTGCCTGTCTATTAACGGCAGTAAAAAGAAGACTGGTAACTAGAGGAAAAGGGGCCACCTGGGGCAAACGTACCACGTGACCACCAGGGTAATAGGTAAGGTCCTTCGGGACATGTGTTATAGGTTAGGTTATGTGGCTTTACCTGCAGATCGAGGACGGCTTAGCTGAAGCCAACCAGGCCTGCAACCAGAATCAAGTAAAGAACAAACAAGACGGTGTTCTGAAACCTAGGCACAGCAATCCAGGCAATCATGCACACACAATGCCAGTCCAGGGTGATAGAAGAGAAAGAATCCGATAAGGATCAGGAGGGTGACTAGCAATGCCCCAATCCTGATTCTGATAATGAGAAGTGGCATGAGTCTCCTCAGAGCACTGCCCTAGACTTGTTATGTCTGGTACAAATTAATCATAAGCATACTATGTAGTAGTAGTCAAGCTTTCCGAAAGACTTCTGAGTCAGTAAGTTTGGTGACTTAATGAAGCTTGATAGTAAGCTTTGTCGCTTGATGAGGATCAATTCCAAGACTCTACACTGTGCAACCTTATCATGCTTAGTGACTGCTTCACACCAAATAGCATGACCATAACTTGAGAGCAGTATATGAGCTAATGGCGTGTGTGGACTGGCTGTGGACACTGAGTGTATACAAAGCCAACAACAGTTCAACAGTTTAAAGTTTGCCAGTAATGAGACTGGAGTCTTTGATACCTTTAACCTTACCCACGTGATTTCTCTCTGGTCAGCCTGCGGACAGGCAAAGTCAGCACTTCATGAAGCTGCTGTTCGATGCACTAACAATGGACTGTGCAGGATGGACTGGACTGGGGCGCTGCTGAGCCTGTTGCCTACCAAGGGCTAGAGCTGCAAGGATTGTCCACTCTCTAGGGCACACCATCATGCCATCTTTCTTCAACAGCAATTGGACTTTCTTATTTTCTGGTTGTTGCTGGAGACCTAAGGAAATTTGAATGTGATAATTTGCATTTATGACATTTGAGTGCAGCAGCTGCTTGAGTAGTATTTCTTTCTCTTCTTTCTTTCTTTCTTACATTTGAGTTTTGTGCAAGTCATCCTCATGATTTCATAACTGTGTGTTCATTTTTTGACAGTGCTTCCAAAGTCGTGAGTCACTGGTGGAGGGGGCATCATGCCCGTATGATACGGTGCTCAGGTTCTCGCCGGCCCCTTTCCCTTTTTTATGTAAAGAGTACTTCTTACCGCCTACCCACTTTTTTCCCTATATGCTTTTTTCCTTTTCCTTTCTAACAAACTATTCTACCTTTTCTCACATGTACTGGCGACTTTCTAGATCAAGGTCCTATTGATATTGCAAGTTGCAGGCCTGAGAGGTTTCCGGCGGGTGCAAGCTGCAGGCAAAACCCCACCATCAGATAAGGAAAACGTTAGTGAGGGGGGGGACTGGAAGGTCTAACTTAAGCCATTTGCTCTTCCTTGACCTGAGCTGCCTTCCCTTGGCAGATACAGCTATGTAGACCTCACCTTATCAATGAAGTACCTTTTCAATGAAGTAGGTGGTTTTTGCTTCTGTGAGTGCTTGTTATGCCTAGGCTCAAACACAGCCTGCTTTAACTCTCACTCTGTTCTATGTGTTGGCTTTGGTTGCACGCCTGATAGGCTTCATCTTAGCTACCCTCCTTGCCAGGTGCAATGATGTAACCTTTACCTAGAAGGTCCTGCTGAGCTGCCATTGCCAAGCAGGTGCTTACATGCGTGTGTGAACAATATACTTTTTGCTTTAACATTGTACAACTTAACTGTGTTCAACTGCACAAACAGACTGGCACTCGTCTACCACCAAAAAAATAAATTCCTTCCGGAGATCAAACAGAAACTTTCCTTTCTAGCTTGAAGTTCCGGCCTGATAAGCTTCAGCTAAGCTACCATCGTTCACAAGGCACAGCTATGATACCTTACATGTGTATATTCAGAGCATCAGGATGTCAAGGAGCATACACTTGTGAAACCTCAGTAAAACCTAACCTTCCTTTGAGGAGGTGAAGCACAGCCAGGAAAAGCGTTGCAAAATCTGTCCTCAAAACAAAACATGCTAAATTGAAAACCAGGTCCTGAAATATAAGAAATGTCACAGAGTTTGTGCCCACGTCATTAGTGACAAGGGTACACGCAGGTGAGCGCTCCCACAATCACCCGCATGAGCTAATGGATTTCCATCTTGATTCTGTCCCAAAGTTAATATCCCCAGTGCACTCAAAACGTGACATTGTATACGTTAGTCTGTGCCTGTTGATGCATGTGTACTAAATCTCTCTTTTTAGCTGCATGTTTATAAATGTCATCAATGATGACTCATCATGTCATCTTCATGGGGCATTCCCTCTAGACCAATTCATTTATAACTCAAGATCTAAGAACATGCTTGCAAAGTCTATCAACTAGGAAACGGAGTAAGCTCTGTCCCTGCATCCTTTCATCCCTATGCGCATGCATTTAGTAACAAAATACAATTTGTGTGTGGCACAGTGACATTTATTTTGGAGGACTTCCAATTTTGCGTGAATGACTTACCCTGGATGCCCACCCTGACCACAGAGGAGGACTGCCAGAGGGCATGCGTGCACCTGAGCTGGCACCCAAACAGAGGCCACCGCTGCGTTCACCACCCCTCCAAAACCCGATAGCCAACACGCCAAGCCAAATGGACAACTCTCCGCTTTGGACCCGTTCTGCGGCCTCATTCAAGCCCACATGTCAGGTGTCGGGTGCCTGGTGCCAAAACCCTTGCCCTGACGAACCCCTAGGGCCCTGGCTGCCTGCCTCATCCCCTCAGCTCGCACGGGCCTGGATGCCCACCCTGACCACAGAGGAGGAGTGCCAGAGGGCATGCTTGCACCCGAGTTTGTGCCCAATCGGAGGTCACCACGTTCACTGACCCCCACTGCAGGTAATTTGATTGAAACGAAATGGAGATCCACATGGGTGGGCCCCAGCTGCGCCCTCATGACCAGGCTCCTTCTCCTACATCTCCTGACCCAGCCAATCCACCATTCTCTTCATTATCAGCGCTGGGAGCAACAGGTCGGGGAAGAGTATGGGAGAGGACGCTTGGGGGGTAACGGTGGGGGGCGATGCAAGCAACTTTTCTTTTTTCAAAAGATGTTTGCTTGCACGCGCAAATGTACTTCAGAATTTGTCTACTCATCTAGTAGACAACTTGTCTACTGGCCTTAGTAGACAACCCTTGGAGACCTAGGTGTTTGAATTGCTATGATGGACATTTCCGAGGGGGGAACGGGTAATGGTCATAAATTACATGACAGGAAAAAGCGGTGCTGTTGCAGTGCCCAATGCTGCTGGATTGCTGTACTTGTACTCCTAGTAGTCTTCACAGCACTTTACTTTCTGCTTGGAGCTAAGCTTGTAGAACTGTCAGCCCTGCCGCGACCAATAGGACATTTGGGAAGTCCAAAACCTTGGAAGATCCTGCACCGGCAGACGAAGGATCAAAATGGAGATGGAGATCGACCGAGCATCCGCTACGGTCATACAGTGACCAGGTGAAAATGTGGTGGGCAATAAGAGGTGAAAGAAGGAGAGGTGACAACATGCGTGCAACTACCTCATAGGAGGATGCTGCCAGAAAATGTGCCCTTTCTTTGCACCCCAGCAAATGAGAGAGTTTGCTGATAACTCTGTCTCCTTACCAACTATTGCTTTACCTCCCCCTCTGTTTATTAGTCATCGCGGCAAAATGCTCGTCACTCACGGTTACTTCTTCAATGCGGCTCAAAATTGGGTAAGTACATCAGATCCCCCCAGCCGAATGAGTGCGCCTGCTGTGAATAACAAAGGATCTGTCAAATCTACAGCATCGCTGCACATCCTGGTGACTGGTGCATACACTTGCGCGCGCAAGCATACATGTGCACGCGCACACACAAACAAACACACATACACACACAAGCATGCACTCACACATGCATGCATTTGCACAGACTTGGAAAGCAAGACATTGCCAGGCAATGGTGCTGTGAGGATGCTGACGCATAGCCTTGTACTTTCTCTATTGCTCGCTTTTGTCTGACTTCATTACTAAAAACGGCCTAAGTGTTTGTTTCAGCGTGAGTATAATCTGGAAAGGCACGGCGTGTGTGCTTTACTGACACTCATGAGATCATGCTTGTGTCCAATTACATGGTTTCATAGCAGCTTCTAAGTGAGGGCGAGGTAGCCAATGAAGCCCAAGTTACTGGCTGGCTTGCGATTCCAGGCAACTTGGCTGTCAGATACGTGGGCCATGGACATGGCCAGCTCACAGTGGTCCCTCCTCAGTCCAGGTGGGAACCTCTCGTGAATTTTAGGAAAGTTGTGGTGGGGGACCTCTCAAGATATGTCAGAGGGAATGCTCAAACAACAAAGGTGGGTCTGGCATCCCCTTGGGCTGCCAACGCAGCAAGAACAAGCTACCTAGCTAGATGAAGCACGCTCTTTCCTGTGCATGCGCATTCATTTTGTTTTGAATCATCAACCCTACCTAGCTAGATGAAGCACCCTTTCGCCTGTGCGTGCAAATGCGCTTTGATTTGAATCATTAACCCTACCTAGCCAGATGAAGCACGCTTTTGCCTGTGCATGCAGATGCGCTTTGTCTTGAATCATCAACCCTACCTAGCTAGATGAAGCACGCTTTCGTCTGTGAATGCAAATGCGTTTTGTTTTGAATCATCGACCCTACCTAGCTATATGAAGCACGCTTTTGCCTGTGCATGCAAATGCGCTTTGATTCAAATCATCAACCCTACCTAGCTAGGTGAAGCACACTTTTGTCTGTGCATGCAAATGCGTTTTGTTTTAAATCATCAGCCCTACGACAGCCTGCTGCCCCTGATGTCTGGCCCTGCGTGTAGGATTCAAGCTTTTGTGATGCGCTGATAAGCGCTTGAAACACTTGGCACGTACCACTAATCATTTCACTTTCCTTTGTTGCGCCCCTTCTCATTCAGACACAACTGCTTGTGCTTGCACTCTCAATCGTGCTTCCTCGCGTCCTTTCCAAACCATGCATTTGTGAACAAGCTTAAAGAGCTGTCTGCTGTCTTGCCTGCTTGATCATCTGCTTGCTAATCTGATCTTCCCCTGTTCACGTTGTGAGTCCTGTGCCAAATGTGTCGCATGCCAGCTTTTCGGCCATGCTGTGTTACAGATGGCATTTTTTGCACAAATGCTGTTTCCTCTCTTGCACAATCCATCTTTGTCCACCATATCCTTGTGCACTCCAGAATTCCCCCGCAAGCACCCCTCACAGCGAAAGCGCATGCATCCCCTGCAAGCACCCTTCAGAACATGTTTGCATGCACCATGGCTTCCGCTCACAGGTATTAGCCAAGCTGAGGCGATGCGGGCATACATCAAGGGGAAGCCAGCTCAGCCGTGCGGGCGGTTTGGCCATGGCACAGCTGTGTCAGGGAACACCCTCTACATGTATGGAGGCCATGACGGGGGCTTCAGCAAGACTGGGCGCCAAAACTATGACCCAGGTGGGGCGCTATGGCATCCCCCTGATTGGGCACACCAATATGAGCATGCATGTGCGTGTGTGCATGTAGGCATGTGCGCATGTGTTGACAAGGGTCACAAGAGCTAGCCGGGTGTGTCTGGCTGCTGCCAAGCAAAAGCTTGGCCTGCACAGGGTGCGCAGAAAGAAACCTGTTGCCGCAAGCCCAGCAAGCACGCACTGTGGCGCCCTCAGGTAGCCAGGAGGCTTTGGCTCTGGAATAAGACATGACAGCATGGCCTGTTCATTCTGGGTCTCTTCATTCTGGCTCTGGGATGGGACATGACGGCAAGGCCTGTTCATTCACGGGTGGGGCATGACAGCAAGGCCTGTTCATTCACGGGTGGGACATGACAGCAAGGCCTGTTCATTCACGGGTGGGACATGACAGCAAGGCCTGTTCATTCATGGATGGGACACGGCAGCATGGCCTGTTCATTCACGGGTGGGACATGGCAGCAAGGCCTGTTCTGTTCATTCATGGATGGGATACGACAGCATGGCCTGTCCATTCACAGATGAGACATGCAGCAAGGCCTGTCCATTCATGGATGGGACATCACAGCAAGGCCTGTTCTGTTTTTTCATGGATGGGGTATGGCAGCATGACCTGTCCATTCAAGGATGGGACATGACGGCCAGGCCTGTTAATTCACGGGTGGGACATGACGGCCAGGCCTGTTCAATCTGCGGCGATGCCAGTGGCCCTGCCACGTTGCTCTGTAGCACCTGTTGCCATATGCAATGTTTTCATGGCGCCGTGCAGCGTGGGTGCCCAACTGTTGCCATATGCAATGTTTTCATGGCGCCGTGCTGCGTGGGTGCCCAACTGTTGCCATATGCAATGTTTTCATGGCGCCGTGCTGCGTGAGTGCCCAACTGTTGCCACGAACACCATTCTGACGCAACGCTGCGGTGGCACCCGACTACCCAGGCTATGACTTTGATGAGCTGTGGGCCTTGGATCTCGCCAATGGAAGCTGGTCTTTGATGAGCACCAGGCCCGACCCCTCATTAGTCTCTCTTCCAGTCAGCAATACACAGGGCGAAGGCAGTGGCAGCAGCAGCAGTCCGGGCGGGCGCTACCTGCTTGCGAGCGCTGTAGTGGAGGGGGCTTTGATCATTTATGGGGGAAATAAAGAGGGACAGGGAGACGTGTGGTCTCTCGACTTGACCAAGGTAAGGGCATATGGCTAACAGGCACTGAAACATGGACACTTATGTTTCTTGGACAATGAAAGGACACGTGGCTTACAGGCACCAAAACATGGGCACTTTTGTTTGATACAGCCAAGTTACAGGCCTACAGGGAAGCTGCCAGTGCTTGGAAGCAATGATGGAATTTGGCAAGGCAGACGGTGCTTGCATTGGGTGATGGTGTCTGGATGAGCTTTTGCTGTTTGGCGAGGCAGCTCAGCAGACAGGCAAATGATTGTGCTGGTAACAAAGTAGATTTGTTTTCAGCTCCCATGCTCATTCTTTGCATGCTAGTGTTGTCACAGCCTGTCAGTGTGACTTCCGCATTTCCGCAGCATTTGGTGGCCCTGCCACCTGTCTTGCACGCTAGTACAGTGAATCTATGCCCGTTTTTAGACAGTCGCTGGGTTGGATTGTCTATCCATGCACTTTGTGGCAAAGATAATTATATGTGTCAGCTGCACACAGCCCAGCCCATGAGGTGGAAACTTGCCGCACTGCTCATGAGCTGCACATCTATCAGACCGCGCAAGCTAGTTGTTCAACTGCAAGCACACGCGCTACTTTGCTAATGAGCTGACACACACGTATGCAAGCTCACAAATATGTATCCGCAGGATGAGTACACGTGGTGCCGTTTAGCTCCTGAGGTGCCACGCAGCAGAGGCGGTCCTGGCAGGCGTGTGGGTTCTGCGCTCATCCCCATATCCTTTCCAGGGGCACCAAGGGGCTTCCTGCTGCATGCAGGGCGGAACACTGGCAATCTAGGTGGAGAGCCTGCGCTGTTAGGTGGGGCCAAAATTGCTGAACGCTGGGTATAGCACAGGCAGTCAAGGAACTGAGGGCGCGCTGCTTGGTGATGCAGGATTGCTGGATGCTGGGTATAGCACAGGCAATCAAGGGAGTGTGCGCGCGCTGCTAGGTGGGCATCAAAGGGCGTTCGCTGCATGCTGGGCAGGCAGGGCACTGGCAGCTGAGGTGGCAAGACTCCGTGCGCGCTTGCAGGCGACGCGTGGTTCTTCGACCTCAGCAGCGGCAAGTGGCGGCAATTGGAGATGCAGGGATCTGCACCCAATCCTCGACGGTACCATGGCCACACGCACACTCACCTCGCCATCCCATCAGGCTTGGGTGCCCCGGCATGGGGCACAGGGCACAGCGCCGCATGGGCGCCTGTGGGCGTGGTGGTAGGGGGAAGCGTGGACTCCCCCTCCCACGTCTGCTCAGGTGAGCACCTCTGTGACTGACCCAGAGTGCTGCACGCCCCGATTTGAGTGTCCGCTGGAGCGCAGCACATCCTCTTGTGTGCATGTGCGTTTTGTGTGTGTGCTGGAGTGCGGCGCATCCGTTTGTGTGCTTGCGTGTGCATGTCTGCCTGGTGTGTGCATGCATGTGCATGTCTGCCTGGTGTGTGCATGCGTGTGCATGTCTGCCTGGTGTGTGGCGCATCCTTCTGCCTCTGGGCAGGCGCCCTGGCGGGGTGCTGCTATGGTGCTCACTGCCATGCCCCGCCACTATGTGCTGGCTCCCGCACTCACCACCACTGCAGAGTTGCTGCTGCTGTGCTGCTGTGCCTGAGACAGATGCGGCAGGAGTTCTGTTCCCTTAACAGGCCCTGCCTCGATAGCAACTTCAACAGGTCTAGGCAGTAAGCGGGATACACGCGTGAAATGTGGCCAACTACCACTCTTGGTGCGATAAACAACACAGCACATCACCATTCCATGTGCAGTGCAGTGAACCAAATAATCCATGAAGTGTGTGCAGGTGATGCAAGCGCTTTTGCCCTTGACTGGGCCTGTGCATGTGACGCAAGCGCTTTTGCCCTTGACTGGGCCTGTGCATGTAGCGCAAGCACTTTTGCCCTTGACTGGGCCTGTGTAGGTGATGAAGGGCTTTTGCCTGGGCCTGTGCAGGAGAGGATCATACCTCCCTTGCTGTCTAATATTGACTTCGAACTTTCTTGACTTTTGACTTTGCAGGCGATGCATGGGCCTTCACCCTCGACTGCAGGGTGCGGAGGATGACTTGGATTCGGTTGCCTGACCTTCCGTACGCCATCTACGACATGCATGCGGCGGCTCACAAGCATGAGATTTTCACTTTTGGAGGCCATCTTTGCAGGGACTCCAAAAAAGACTTACCCTTCTCATACACCAATCAGGTATGGCAGCAGTTACCCTGCTTTGCAGCAAGCACAGCAAAAAGTTGCTTGCCCTGAAACCTCATGGACATTTTTGCTACAAAATCCTGCCTTCAGACTTTACCCAAACACCATGCTGGGCTTTTGGGATAAGCAGGTTTCCTGGCCATTACAAGCACATAACAAGGAGTCAACTTGTGGCTAATCAAGAGGGTGCGCTACTTCCAGAGGCACATGCTCTGGCTACTCACTCCATGTAGGCAAATGCGCGGGCTACAGACTCCGTGCAGGAAAAGTAAGCGCGGCATGGAGAAGGAATTGAGGGAGTGCGTGGTGGCAACGCTGCTGGGTGCTGCAAATATTTGTGCGCAGGTGTGGAAGCTGGACCTTGCGCCACACGTCCTCCCACATTTGACAAGGGACAATGCTTGTCTCATGCAAGATGGTGGGTCTGCCAATGGACCACTGCACCTCAGGAGCGCTGAGCTGTGATCGAGATGCAGGCATCAAAAGTTTAGGCCGTTGTTGCTCACAATTGTCCATGTTCCCAATTCAGGATGCCCTTCTCTGAATGTACAGCCATGGTGTTCTGTAAATAGCAATAACCTGTTGATAGAGATCAACAAGTGGAATTGGTTTTTTTAACTCTGTGCGTTTGAGATGCCTAGACATCAGACAGATGAAGTGACGATTTGTAGTTGATGACTGGTGATTGTAATGTGAGTAGCAATCGGCCAAAGAGGATGGCACGTTGGAAATATTAGGAAGTGAAGCATTCTTTGAGGCATGTTTCTAAGGTTTAAAACTTCCAAATTAGAGGTACCATGCGCAGATGCATGCCCACGATGAGACAACAGTGGTCAGAAGTGAAGCATGTAATAAACTTGCTCTGCAGCCCAGTCTGAGGTCCAAGACTTCTCGGCTTGCGTATGTAGCGTTGAATGCACAGAGTTGCACCAAAGCTTGCACTTCAAAGAAAGTTTCCTTTGTACATAGGGCTTAGGCACTGTATGACCCCTCCACCAGCAAAACAGAAACCAAATAATTCAATGGGGATTGAAACGCATTAATCCCCTTGGGCTGCCAACGCAGCAAGTTATGATAACCCTGATCATTCCAAACCGGAACTCACACTTAAAATTTCTGACTGGAAATCTTGGACCTACACGGATGGTAGATGCCATATCCAAGAAGGAAAAACAGCTATTGGGGCAAGGGTCTACCACCCCAGCTCGTGCAACTCTAACCTGGTTGAACCAAATAATGCTGGTTTAACCAACACCATGGGGAGAGCAGAACCGGCAGCTGTAGCTGTTGCTATCACTCACGATCATATCCATATTGCCACAGACAGCCTTATCTCACTCCAGATAGAAAAGAAAGAAAAACTACGCAAGCAGCACTCCGTCAAATAAGGCCGCGGTACTCGACCCGAAAAAAAGTGAAAAAATCGCGGTCACACACGAAAATTTTTCACCCCCAAAATTCTGAACTTTTTAAACCCCCAAAGTGCACTTTTCATTTTTTCACTTTGGGCGAAAATGGGGGGTGGTCTTGGGAGGCCCCCAGCGAGGGTCCCGATCGTGCAAGACCCCTGGAAACCCCTTGCTTGGGGTTTTGTATGTTGGAAAGAACACGAACCTTGGGAGAATGTCTAAGGAGATAAGGTTTCCATACATGGTTTACACAAGTTATAATAATTATTTATGCAGCTGCAGCACTAGCCGGTGATGATTCTCCAGCCTGACGATGCACCTAGATGATGACTCGTGTTTGTGTTCGCCAGGCTTACACTTGTGGGGTGCCAAATGTAGTGAGGAATGTCAGGCAAATAGAAAATGGGATGGATAGTCATTGCTGACATTTCCTGGGCCTTAAGACTGTCAGTTTGAGGAGCACTTGTGCGCAAAAAAGGCTTTCTTTGCGTGCGTGAGGACATATTTACAAATGAAGGCAACTGATGCACCATGGCCACATGCACAGGGGGAAAAAAGAAGTTTTCAAGTGTGTGCCAACCACGCTCTATAAATTTTCATCCTGTCCTGACACTCTCCCCTAGCTCAGGGTCGATTGACTTTCATGCAAGGCCTTGCAATCCATAAACCGAGTGCTTAAACGAGGGCGTCTGCAGCATTGCAGGCTCCTTATGAATAGTGCAGTCTGTGTTGTGTTGCTGCCTTATTGCGGCATGAGGACCTGTCGCAAAGAGCTCTTTGGATCCTATTGCTGGTCTTGGGAAGTTAGGAAACATTAGTGTGTGGTTCCAACAAAAATGCTGGAAGAGAACAGTGGTCATGGGGGGAGCAGGTGGAGTGAAAAAAGTTAGTGAAAAATTTTGTGCGTGACCGCTAAAAAAAAAGTTTTTCACTTTAACACAATTTTTCGCTAAAAAATTGCATGTTGAAGTGAAAAACTTTGGATTTTTTGTGTTTGTGACCGCGGCCTAAGGAAACAGTTCTTCTACCCAGAGAAGCACTGTCACCATGTCCAAGGAGACCTCCTAAATATTTTCTAATACGAACTTTATAGAGTAAAATCTCATGCCGGAAATGAATGCGCAGATGCCCTTGCCAAATACCAAGCCTGCCATGAAAATGCAATCCCTGCTGAAACAGCCATTCGCACTGCAGGCCCTGGTGGCAATCCCTTCTTTGATGTTAGCTGGTTAGCTGTTGCGAAAGTTAACCAATAAGAAACCTGGAACTGAAGCTCCTTGGTATAGTACAAGCCTAACTTGCCTTCCCGATCCCCAAGCCTCATTAAAATCCCACATGCACTTGAACCATAGACTGGGTTATGCCAACTCAAAGACATGGTATTATTTTTACCAGAGTCTGCTTCCACACTTCCACAAAGGTATAAGCAATGCATTTTGGAGCAAGTCCAATCCCTACCTACAAACGGAACAATATATTTTTTTGCTACCGCACAGGCACCCTTTTCTAATCAGAAAGATGTGCGCTTAAAAGAACTTGAAGTCCACCAGCCTTTAGTGTCCACTCTGTCAACAAGCATCTAGTGCTACACACTTCTTTTCATGATGTCAACACACATATGTCCTCCTTGTGCAATTTGACACCCCAGCCAGAGGCTGACATAAGCCAGCATGCTGTATTCATGCGTTGGCTGTTCCCATTCTATACAACTAGGTCAACATGGACAGTCCATCCATCTAAGCTGGAAGATTGACTTGAGCGTCTTATTACAATGCTGCGTGCAGAAGAGGTGCATTGGGGCACGGCCCACACACCATTGGCAGTTTTGTGCGCAGTCACAGACAGGTCACTGCAAGACGCTCATTGCGTACACCGAGGTGTCCCGCACAATAGTGCCATCTGCCAGCGTTGCACTGTGCTCGAGGGAGATGTCCAGGCTGCGGTGCTTGCTCTTGTTGCGGGCCATGCTCAGCCGGCCCCTGATCTCATGCGTCCATTTCATGCTGTCGCCGCCTGCAGCACCTGCAAGGCAAGCATGGCAAGAATGACTGTTCACATGCGCGCAGCCTGTGCAACCACGTGTGCATCAAATTGACGCGTGCATCGAACTGACATGTACATCAAACTGATGTGTGTATCAGACTGACGTGTGCATCAAACTGACAGAGGGCCTGGACGCAGAATGCACCAAAAGGCGCTGCCCTGTTGCCTCTGAAGGCAGATAAAAGTGGTACTTTCAAAAAGGAGCTGTAAGCTCTGTTCCTGGCTGAGTGCAATACCTACAAGCTGCTGGTGTGCAAGAGAGCCAATACATAGCCTGTGCTCAGGTGCACACATGGTGCAGCAGAGAGCCACGTCATCATTTCAAACAACTCATTCGTACGCAAGCCAGGTGCAATGCAATCCACCAATTGCATTACCCGATGCATTCAGCCCAACGCAGTTGCGATGCATTAAGAATCCACCCTCAACCCACCTCAAGTAGATGCAGCAACAGATCCTACCCCTGACCAGCAACAGATCCCACAACTGAACACTTAGGATTTCTAGAGCCTGCAGCTGCAAGATCATTTCAAGCCTGCCCACCGACAGCCTACCGATACCAGCCGTGCACACCCAACCCCGCAGTCCCTCCCACGCATCCCATGCTTGCAGATCAATCATGACACGAGAGGGGGCAGCTTCAGTGGCGCCGCTGATGCAGGGCGACCCACGCTATTCAGCAACAGACGCCTACAAGCAGTGCCTACCCTGCCCCATGCATGCATCCCCCGTATATGCCTGGGGCCAGGTCCACATGGATTGTGCATGTACTGGAGGGCCACATGCTGCTGCATGGGCAGCACTGTCTGCGCCCAGTGCAGCCTGTGCAAGCCAGCAGCAGGGAAAGTGGACGCGCAGCATCACCCCCACACTTTGCTCACCTCACAAGTTGCATCACCCTCGCTCCTTGCTCACCCCACATGCAGCAACACCCTTGCTCCTTGCTTACACGCAGCAACACCCTTGCACCTTGCTTACCCCACATGCAGCATCACCCTTGCTCCTTGCTAACCTCACACGCAGCATCATCCTTGCTCGTTGCTTACCCCGCACGCAGCACCATCCTCACTTCTTGTTCACCTCACAAGCAGCACCACCCTCACCCCTTGCTTCCCCCAATCGCAGCATCATCCTCGCTCTTTGCTTACCCCTCACGCAGCATCACCCTCGCACCTTGCTTACCTCACATGCAGCACCACCCTCGCTCCTTGCTCACCCCAATTGCAGCATTGCCCTTGCTCCTGGCTTACCCCACATGCAACATCACCCTTGCTCCTTGCTTACCTTGGGCCCTGAGCGCAATGGGCTGCTTCAGGGGCAGCACTGTCTGCGCCCAATGCGTGGTTGGCGCAAATGGCGAAGTGGACAGCACCACCTCAGCTTCAGGGCAGCGCGCGGCGGAGAACAATGTGTCAAACCACAGCACGATTGCGTGCACCTACAAAGGCACCCAAAGGACGTGCAAGGCGTGCTTGTCACATGGGGGGAAGGACAACTCACAAAAAACAGGCTGGGGATTGAGCAACAGCTTGGGTTCACATTGCTGCGTCACGTTCACCTCTGTCTGTGTTGCGTGTGTGCGTGTGTATGCGTACATGCATGCAAACTTTGTGTGTGTGCACCTTCACTTGAGAGCAAGGCTCTATCACATTATATCCCACCTCATGTACGCCAGTCTCCTGGGTGCCTGGCCATGTGAAGTCTCTGGCCTTGAGCACAAACTCTGTCGTGAAGTCCTGCTCCTCTGGCCTCATGGTGCACAGGTCCAAGGACTGCAGGTCAAGTTAGTGCACGGCACAGGGCATGTGGATGTGCGCCACTGGTCCAAGGAGTGTTGGTAAGGAAGTGCAAGGCAAGGCGATGCAGAGAGTATAGATCCAAGGTAATGCACGGCACAGATCCAAGAGTATGCATGCACGCAAAAATATGCTGAAAGACAAGCCCCCCCCCCCC
>LFCJ01001589.1_pt1 | contig 15983 bp, 15 predicted proteins | sample 643141 | NCBI WGS metagenome assembly LFCJ01 (sample SAMN03766243, study PRJNA286221) | soda lake metagenome | biome: soda lake; feature: Kulunda steppe; material: water; isolation source: sample B1-Br-g2 brine of Lake Bitter-1 | place: Russia: Kulunda steppe | collected 2010-07 | reverse complement strand
GGTTGCCGGCGAGTATGACGCCACGTTGGCCCCTGAGACCGGTCCAGCCCAGTTCATGACGCATCTGATTCGGCTGTCCGTTGAGGCGAGCGATGAGGATGATGGACGGCTCGTGACCGACCAGCTTGGGGCCGGCGAACGCGAGTGGGTCGAAACCGTCCCCTCCGTCTATCAAGAAGTCAACGGCACCGACGTGCTTGCCGCCGAGGTCGATCAGGGGGAGGTTCGGGCACTCCATCTAAACAAGCAACCGCAAGTTGCCTACACGCCCGTTTCACCCCACGAACGGACGCTCGTCGTTGGCGGAACGCTCGGGGTGGCGGTCGGTGGCTTTGCCCTCTCAGTTCTCGGCTGGAGTGGCCTCGCGGTGTGGCGGCGAGTGCAGCGACTGCGGTCGGACGCCTCAAATTCAGCCCCAGCTGCAGGTGCGGCAACTGGGTATTCCGGTGGTGACGAGCGAACGACCCTCGAGACGGCCAAGCGACAAATCAGTGATCCGGCGTGGCTCACTGGAATCACCAGCAAATCGCTGGCCGTCCTCTCACTTGCGTTCGTCGGGCTGTTTCTCGCCGGGTTTGCGATCGACGGCCAACTCGCGTTCGTCACGATGCCAGCGCCGTTTGCCCTCGCGCTCGCCCTTCCGTGGCTGATCGCCGTGCTCGCGCTTGGGACCGCCGTCGGAACTGCCCTCGCGTGGCGGGAGGGATACTACTCACGGCGGGTTCGGCTCCATTTTACTGCCCTCACACTCCTTGGAATCGGATTCGTCTGGCAGCTTCATGAGTTGGGGTTGCTTGGGCTGTGAGCCGTTTGGGACAGGAGCTCTACCGGTAGGGCTTCTTTCACTTTCAGCTTCCGGCCGGCAGTTTATCCGCGCCGGCAGCGGAGCGATCAAGATGCCAACACTCGAGGTCGACGACGGAACACTTTGGTATGACGTTCACGGCACTGAGGAGGGACAGCCGCTGGTCTGTTTGCATGGCGGCTGGCAAAACGGCGAGACCTGGGCACCCCAGATCGAGCACTTCGCCGACGAATATCGGATCATCACTTTCGACGTTCGGGGCCATGGCGATACGGGCGCAACCGACCGGTGGCGCTACTCTGTCGAGTTGTTTGCCGACGATCTCGAAGCGCTGCTCTCGGCACTCGAGATCGAGCAGCCGATCCTCTGTGGCCTTTCACTCGGCTCGATGGTCGTCCAAGCATTCCTCGATCGGTATCCGGATCGGGCTGCGGGGGCGATTATCGCTGGTCCGCTCCGATCGATGCCGCCGGTCGACCTGCCGCCGGGCACCAAAGCGTTTGCCACCCCGATTCCGGCACTGGCCACCTCGCTCATGATGGTCGGGTCGGAAACCACGTTTCGGACGCTACTCGAGTCCGTTCGAGTCCTGACTGGCGGCCGATGGTTAGCCCTCGAGCCGTCGGTCCGGTCGAACGCCGTAGCGGCCGCCGAGGATGTCTCCAAACGCGAGTTTCGGAAGGTGTTCAGTGCGTTGTATTCGTTCGATCCACCGACGCTTTCAGGGGTGGAGACGCCAACGCTTGTCGTCTATGGCGATCACGAAGCCCCACAGGTCAAACGCCAAGGGCAACAGATCGCGGAAACGGTCCCAAACGGGCGTCTCGAAGAAATCGAAGCCGCCGGACACCTCGTTAATCAGGACCAACCGGCAGCGTTCAACGCGGTTGTGGCCGACTTTCTCGAGGGGCTCGGTCGAAACACAGCGTAACCAACGGTCCTACTCGAGATGTGAGTACTCGAGTTCGTAGTCAGCCTCAATCGCCTTCAGAATCGGCTCGCTCGGGGTTCCAACCGCGCGAGTCCACGTCTCGAGGCCGCCGTCGGTCAGGGCGAGGTAGCTGTTCTGTTGCCAGGCGTCGTCGAGTTCGGGGTAGTCAGTGCGGTAGTGGGCTCCGCGGGATTCGGTTCGGCGGCGGGTGCTCTCTATGAGTCCCTCGGCGACGGTGAGCATGAAGGCGAGGTCGACGGCAAACTCGAAGTCACGACTCGTTCGGTCGCCTGCAACAGCGAGATGGGCGACATCTGCTCGGACACGATCCAGCTTTTCGAGGCCAGTCTCGAGTCCCGCCTCGTCGCGGAGAATACCGGCGTGATCCCAACAGATGGCGCGGATGCGGTCGATCAGTTCCTGTGGGCGGACCGTTTGTGCCTCATCACCACCGCCGTCGGCGTGGGTGAGTGCCTCGAGGAACCCGAAGTGGTCCTGTGCGAGGGCAGCCATCGAGTCGGGCAGCGAGGTGGGGGCAGTTGGTTCCTGGTCGGCCAGATGGCTGCCGACGACCGGCCCGAGGGCGACGGTTTCGGCCAGTGAGTTGCCGCCAAGACGGTTTGCGCCGTGGACGCCGGCGGTGACTTCGCCGACGGCATAGAGATTGTCGACGGTCGTCTCACCGGTGTCGAAATCAATGGAGACGCCGCCCATCGAGTAGTGGGCCGTGGGGGCGACCTCCATTGGCTCCTCGGCGATGTCGACGCCGAGGTCGGCGAACCGGCCGTACATCTTCGGCAGTCGCTCTTTGATCTCCTCACGCGGTTTGTGAGAGATGTCCAGATAGACGCCACCGCGCTCGGTGCCGCGCCCCTCTTCGACCTCCTTGGCAATGGCTCGAGCGACCACGTCTCTGGCATCGAGTTCCATCTGATCCGGCGAGTAGCGGCTCATGAACCGCTCGCCGTCGGCGTTGTACAGCCGACCGCCTTCGCCCCGAACCGCTTCGGTAACGAGTCGCCCGCTCCACTCTTCGTCCCACTCCTCGCGATCGACCATCCCTGTGGGGTGAAACTGGACGAACTCGAGGTCAAGCACCTCTGCCCCTGCGTCGAGGGCAAGCGCTGGGCCGTCACCGGTGTTTTCGTCATCTCTCGAGGAGTGGCGGTTATAGAGGGCAGCGTAGCCGGCAGCGGCGAGGACGACGTACTCGGCGTTAATTTGGACGAAGTGGCCGTCGTCCATATCGTAGCCCACGGCACCGTAGGCGCGCTCGCCATCGGAAAGAATCTTACTAATTAGCAGGTTCTCCCGGTAGGGTATCTCGAGGTCCTGTGCGCGGTCGATCAGCGTCGAGAGCATCGCTTCGCCGGTGCGGTCGCCGACGAAGCAGGTTCGGCGGAACGATTGGGCACCGAAGTAGCGTTGGTCGGTTTTTCCGTCCTCGGTTCGGGCAAAGGGCATGCCCCACGAATCGAGTTCCCGAATTCGGTCGGGCATCACCTTCGTGACAAGTTCGACGCCGTCGGGATCGTTGATGAAGTGGCCCTCTTTGATCGTGTCTGCCGCGTGGATTTCCCAGGAGTCCTCAGGGTCGAGACTCCCGAGGGAGGCGTTGATGCCGCCGGCTGCCCAAGTCGTGTGGGCCTCGCCGTGGTCAGTTTTGCCGAGGACAAGCGAGTCGACGCCGCGTTCGGCGAGTTCGATTGCAGTACGAGCACCGGCTGCGCCAGCCCCGATAATTAAGACTGGAACGGACAGCTCCTCGTCGGGGGCAGTTGGTTCCGGCTCTGTTTCTGGGAAGGCGTGCTCAAACGACGGGAATAGTGCGTTCATAGGAGGGATGTTCGACAGCTAGATATCAGGGCCGAAGCCGTTTGAACGCACGGCCTACATTCAGCGGCTTCTCTCGAAAAGCGCATGCAAGCGGCGGGGTGGGGCTGGTGATAGTTGGGAGCGAAACGCGTCCCTTTTTGTTCTCACTCGTGTGTCTCACTCATTCGGTCGCTGAAATCCCAGCCGTAACACACCTCTGGCTCAATCGTGATCGTCACCTCTTCGCGGTCTTTGGTCAACAGCTGCCGAGCGAGTCCGTTCTCGGTCGTCCCCAAATACCGCTCGAGCAACTCGCGCAACAGGACCTTTTCGGGGTCGGGCTCGATCACGGCCGTGCCGTTCCCGCGGACCCCACGGTAGGGCGGCTCGTTCGTCGATACCTCAAAGGAAACCAGCGGATCGTGCTCGAGGTAGGAGATCACATCGGCGTCGCGTTCGGTTGCACATTCGAGTCGACCATCGCGGTAGCGATACCACAGTGAAAGCATCCACGGTCGGTCAGCGGGCGTTCGACATCCCAGTCGGAGGGGGACCGTTTCCGTCTCGAGATAGGTCTCGATTGCGTCGCGCGAGAGTGAGCCACGAATGTCCATGCCGGTGGTTCTCGACGGAAGGTGATAATACGTTGCCATCGGGACCCACTACTCCTCAAGCGTCTCCGAGTCCGGCGGGCCGTCCCAGTCGGTGGTTAGAGAAAAGACGCCCCCGAGAACCATGCCAAACAGCAGGTGTCCGAGAAGGCTTTCAACGGCAATGCGCGGGAAAATATCGACTGTCTCACTGCCAATGAACCCTGCCAAGGCTGGAAGCAAGAGCACTGGAAGAATTGTCCAGAGGGCGAGCCCGAACGCACCGCCGGCGGTTACAAACCTGGCAAACTGACTGTCCTCTGGCCAACTCTTCGTTTCGACCTGCGTCTGCAATACGCCTCGAGCGAACGGCCGGGAGATGAGCGCGCCGAAGACGAGCCCAAGAAGCCCTCCGTGAACGAGGTGGATAAGCCAGCCAACGATACCGATGGTCTCGAGTCCGTAGGCTGAGGGAATCGTCGAACCGATGACGCCGGGTTGGACCAGCCAGAGGAAGCCACCGAAGGCGGCGGCACCGGCAATACCGCCGAGCGTTCCGGCAACGGGCCAGCTAACAGCAACGCCGTGGCTGGTTTCGGTCGCGTAATCAGTGCTCATTTCGGGTGCCACTACCACTGCGGTCATAAAAATTGTTTGTGAGGTGATATTATTGGACAGTCAGTAAGCGCCGATAGTTGGGCGGTGTGACCGATTGGAACCGACGACTAGTCACAGAGTTGGATAATCGAAACGTTTGCTATCCAAGCCCTGCTAAAAGACCTGTGGAAATTTCCTGTGACCTGCTTGGGTGGCCGCCGGATGGACCGACGCTGCAACTCGATTACCGCCAGTTTAGTTACGCCGGCAAATTCGTTATGACTGGGACGGGAAAGGCGGTGGCTCGAGTGCAACCGAGTGGTTCTACATGCGAGACAGGAGACGGTGATGCCGGCGATTCGGCCACCGATCAGCCTGGACCCATCGTCGGCGCAGTTGCGTTCAATGAGGATCGAACGGCCTCTGAGACGCTCTGGCTTCGATATATTACCGTCCGAAACGACTACCGCGGCAACGGCATTGGCCCCCAACTGGCAGCGTTCGTTCGTGACCGAGCACTCGAGGCCGGCTACGAACGACTCCGAATCGCCGTCAACAATCCTTTCGCCTATCAGGCACTCTCTCGGACAGGGTTTGGCTACACCGGACGTACAACGGGACTCGCCGAACTCGTCCTCGAGTATCCACATCCGTCACCGGACGCAGACGAGCGATACTATGCCGGCCTTCGGGAGTTTCAGGAACGTGATCTCTCGGCAGCCGAAGAAACCTTTGTCGAAGACCGACTCGAGGGCACGCCGCCGGATGCTTGTCGGTGAGATGGCTTCGTTACCGCTGCAGACTTGATGAACAGCGAACCCGACTTGGCGACTGTCACCGAAGACGGGCCCAACAGGTTCGGCTACAACCGATCCCGGAGCCGCGTCCGATCCGTCGACCTGTCCCGGCCGTCCAATCGGTCTTCGATATCATCCGAGCCCAACTGCAACTCGAGTTGGCGTTCGAACTCCGCTTCGCTTATGTCGCCGTTGACGTACCGGGTGTGCAGTCGGTCGACTGGGTCTTCAGGGGTGTTGACGGATCGGCCGAGTGACTCGTCGGTGGTCTTGTCCTTCGTTCCGCCGTATAGCAGTCGGAAGAGCCCGTAGGCCCCGCCGATGAGGAGGGCAAAGAAAGCGAGTGTCACGAGCAACGAGAGTATCGTTGAGACGATCCCAACCAGAACGCTGAGGATCGTTGCGATCACGGAGAGGGCGATCACGACCACCACGAGGACACCGAGTCCTTTCAGGAGGGTGCTTCCCAAACGCGCCATATCCTCCGTAGGCTATCCCAGCACAAAAACGTAGTCGTCGTCGCCCTCAAAACATAGTTGTCCTCGCCCTCGCTTTTGCAGTCCGTGAGGACGGTGACCGACTTCTATAGGCCGGTTCACGCCGTCGGCGGCTCGACAGTGCCCTCCCCGTCGTTTTCCTCGAGCCACTCGTCATATTCTTGGGGCTCGAGAACAACTACGGTGGCGTCCATTCGGGCGTGACCGGCGCCACAGAACTGGGTACAGTGGACGGTGTACTCGCCGGTCTCATAGACGTTGGTCTTGATTCGGGTGAACTCCTCCGGATAGGCGTCCTGTTTGAATCCCAAATCGGAGGCGAAGAATCCGTGGATGACATCCTCCGAGGTGAGCCAGATGGTGACATCCTCGTCGGCAGGGATCACCACCGCGTCTTCAGTCGTGATATCGGCGTCGCGATACTCCGTTTCCCAGCCCCACTGGTAGCCGGTGACGAGCACCTCGAGGTCGTCGGTTTCCGGCGGCGTCTCGGGATTGGTTTCTGCCCCTGCAAGTTCCGTCGGGTGGCCGGGAGACATGTATGGACTCACAAGGACGGTGTACCCAGAGACACCGACAAAAAGCAGGATAAGTGCCGTTGCCGCCGTCCACGTAATCTCCAAGGCGGGGTCTTCGCCCGTCGGTTTCGGATCGTCGTTGTCGTAGAACTTGACGGTGGCGTAGACAAGGATAAGAAGGACGAAAATCGAAAGCGGCAGCGCGACGTACAGCAGTTGTGTATTCAGCTCTTCGAACAGGTCACGGTTCGTTGACTGTGCCGCAGCGACGCCGGCAAACAGACCAGTAGCGACCGTCAATCCGATACCCGTCAGTCCAACCCGCCGTCGACCGCTCATTGCTCACACGTTCAAGGGCCGATTGTATATATCGCTGTCACGGCAACGGTGACTGTCTCGAGGGGACGAACGCCAAAGGGACGCCTAACCGGTTAGCGCCGGTGACTGTTCAGAAGATGTCAGTTCAGTTTTATTAGTGACGCCATGGAGGAGGTGGGTATGTCGAGCCGAGCGTGTCCGGTGTCTTCGGCCGGAGGGCGTCGATGAGCCGCGGACTTATCCAGGTTTTCGGTATCGCGCTCTTCTGTTTTGGCTTCCTTCTCTTTCTGGGCTATGCTCGCCAACAAAGTGACCGGACGAGTGCGACTGCAGACGGTGGCTATCCGGTGATCGGTCGTCAAGAGATTGCTCTCGAGCGGGTGCAAGCAGAGGTGCTGCGGTGGACGACGACAACGAACCATCGGGAGATTGGGATGCTCTACATCGTTTTTGGAACGATCGCAGCGCTGTGGGGTGGGTTCGATGCGATGATGATGCGAACCCATCTGCTGACGCCAGCGGCGGATCTGTGGACCGAACAGACCTACAACGAGCTGTTTACGATGCACGGCATTACGATGCTAATCTTCTTTCTCGGGCCCGTCTTTTTCGGACTCGGGAACTACTTTCTCCCGCTGTTGATCGACGCCGATGACATGGCGTTCCCGCGGCTAAACGCCGTCGGGTTCTGGATGTTGCCGCCGGCGCTGTTGCTCGCCAGAGCGGGGATTATCGCCGAGATGACCGGCTCAGTTCTCTCGCTTATCGTCCCGGACAATCTGATCGCGTTCCTGCTGGTCCTTCGGGAACCGGCACTCGGTTGGACGCTGTATCCACCCTTATCCTCGGGCTCGCCGGACCCACAGATCGATTTTCTCCTCTTAGGCCTCCATTTGAGTGGCATCGCTACCACGATTGCAGTCCTCAATTTTATTGTCACCATCGTCTACGAGCGCGGTGAGGACGTCGGCTGGGCGAGCCTCGATATCTTCTCGTGGAATATGCTCGTCACCAGCGGGATTGCACTCTTTGCGTTTCCCCTCCTCGGGAGCGCCGTTCTCATGTTGCTGCTCGATCGCAACCTCGGGACAACGTTCTTCGCCACCGAAGGCGGTGGGGCGATCCTCTGGCAACACCTGTTCTGGTTCTGGGGCCACCCGGAGGTGTATATCGTCTTCCTCCCGGCAACCGGCTTGATGAGCCTTATCCTCCCCAAATTCGTCGGCCGCCAGCTGTTTGGTTTCAAATTCATCGTCTACTCGACGTTTGCCATCGGCGTCCTCTCCTTTGGCGTCTGGGCCCACCACATGTTCGTTACCGGGATGGACCCCCGCGTTCGGGCGAGTTTCATGGCCACTTCAATCGCTATCGCCATCCCAAGTGCGATCAAGGTCTTTAATTGGATTACAACAATCTGGAACGGCGATGTCAAACTCGCCGCCCCGACTATCCTCTGTGTCGGCTCAATCGGCCTCTTCATTATCGGTGGCGTCACCGGCGTCTTCCTCGCGGTCGTCCCAATCGACATCATCTACCACGGGACGTACTACGTCGTCGGCCACTTCCACCTCATCATCATGGGAATCATCCCAATGATGATGTTTGCCGCGAGTTACTACTGGTATCCGCTGCTGACGAGCCGCATGTACGATCGTCGGCTCGCACTCTTTCAATCCGTCCTGCTCGTCGCCGGCTCCGCCCTGACCTTCATGACCCTGATGGTGCTCGGATTCCTCGAGCTCCCGCGCCGGTTTGCCGTCTACCCCGCCGAGTATGCCAACCTGCAGGTAATTGCGACTATCGGAGCCTACCTCATCGGCATCAGCGTCCTCATGTGGCTGTACAACATGCTCTGGTCCTACTGGAACGGCCAACCACTCGAGTCAGCGGATCCATGGGAACTCAAATCCACCGGCCAGTTCACCCGCGAGTGGCAATGGTTCGAGGACCGACTCGAGCGCGAGAAAGGGATCGCTCCGAGCGAACCCGAAACCGTCCGTCCGTCCTACGTTCCCAAACCGACGGAGGAGCGTCGGCCGTTTTTCTATCGGATTCGTGAAACTGGCGCAATTTTCCTGCAGGATGCGTTCGCCGGCGCAATCGGCGGCTTCATCGGCACGATGTTGATGTCCGGCGTGCTCTTTGCCGCCGTTATTCTGGGCTTTTTCGATCTCGCAGGCTTTGCCGATCTTGCAACCCTCATCGGCCTCCCACCCTCGATTGGTCTGGGCTACGGGATCTTTATTCTCGGGGGGATGACCACCTGGGCGCTGCTCTTTCTGGCCTTCGCCGAATACCTTCCCGGCGACCTCTCGCTGGTCAGTGGCCTCTGGTACGCCACCATCGTTTCCTTTGGCTTTCTCATCTCCTTCTACACCGACCAGACGGGCCTCGAGTTAGTCGGCTACATTGTCTTCACCGTCGTCGCCCACTGGATGTATGGCCTCGGCCTCGCGGGCACGATTGAGTATCTCGAGGGACGCCGACCGGCGCCACCGGCGGAGACGGATATGGAGGGTGGGGGGAACCCATGAGCGACGCCCCGACACCCGACGAGGAGTCCACCCTTATTACCTACGCCGTCCCCTTTCTTGGCGTCTGTTTTATCGCAATCGGCATCGCGAGCACCGTCATCGGCGGCTACGTCGTCATCCAGGACGCCGTCGGTCTCTGTGGCCAGCCGACGATCGTCGTCGAAGAGACCGACGACCCACGCCAAGGGGCCCCAGAATTGAGCTACGATGGGCTCTCCCAAGCCGAGCAGGCCGCCGTCGACGAGGCCTTAGAGAGTCCACTCAACGAGGGGCAGATCGAGGGTGACTTTGCAAACGAAGCGGCCCTGCTCGAGGGGGCGGTCGTGACGATCGACGACCAGCAGTACCTCGTCACGATTGCCTCACTCGACAGCTGTCACGAGGCGAATCCGCTGCTCGCACCGATCGGTGTCGTTGCCATTTTAGTCGGGGTTGCCGGCGTCCTTACGCCGCCGATCTACCGGAAGATGGAAGATATCGAAGCGTGGATGCAACGTGACCGTGAAGAGTGAGGGTGAGAAGGTCCACCTCAAGCGAACAACATTATTTATATACAATAACAAACATTTTACGGAAATGAAAACACCGGACCGGTTGAGGCCCGAAACGGCAAACAAACGACGCTCACAGGCCAGACAAGTACGTTCTGCAGTCCGTAAGGGTGTCATTTCTCGCCGAGCGTACGTTGGGTTCGTTGGAATCGGAACGCTCTGTACGTTCGCCGGCTGTATAGAACAAGTCGAACAGACGCTCGACGAATTCGAGGACGCAGCGGTCTCTGAAGAGATATACCGGAATCGTGATTCGTTCGAGTTCGACGCAGCGGACGGGGACGATATATTCATTGACGTTCGCGTCGTCGACGAAGGAGACTCGAGGGGGAGGCTGTGGCTCACCGATCCGAACGGGACCGAAGTGATTGACGATCGCATTCGACTGTCGACAGACACTCGTGAGACACACACCGCCGATGCAGACGGGACGTACCTCGTCGGCCTCGATCCCGGTGATGCACGGCTTCAGTTGACTGTCAGCGTCACGGCTGCAGAGGAGTGATCGGAACCGTCACAGGACATCCCTGTAGAAACGCACTCGAGATCTTCTCTCGGTTGCTCGGCTTCTTTTATTATGGGGAATAGTCATCCGGGGAGGAGACACGCCGAAGTCTCAGCCGGTCAGACGACACCGACCGGTCACAGCACCGCGCCGACGTACAGCACGACCACAAGGAAGAGCCAGACGACGTCGACGAAATGCCAGTAAATCGAGACGGTCGCAACCGACGTATCCCGATCGGCGTTGTACGCCCCAGTGAGTGCACGAGCGAGCAACACACCCAGCGCCCCGACACCGATCGCAACGTGAATGCCGTGTAAGCCGGTCAGACCGTAAAACGCGCTCCCAAAGAAGCCCGTCGTCTGGGTAAAGCCCTCGGCCACAATGAACTCGTAGTATTCGTAGATCTGTCCGCCAAGGAAGATCACGCCAAGGGTGAACGTGGTTCCTAAGAGGGTGAGAAAACGCCGGTCGTTGCCCTCGTGAAGCGCCTTGTGTGCGAAATGAATCGTGACGCTACTGGCAACCAATATTGCGGTATTGATCACCACAAGCGACCCGAGCAACGGCGGTACCTCCTGGGGCGGCCACGCCCCAACCCGCATCACAAAATAGTAGACGAACACCGCCCCGAACGTTGCGACATCGGTCACCAGAAAGAGGACCGTCGTCGAAACATACGTCTCCCGGGACTTTCGGGCTCCGGATGCCACCTCGAGCGGGCGAATATAGGCCTCGAGCAGCCAGCCGGCGGTACCGCCGATGAGAACGGCAAAGCCGCCGATGGCCAAGGCGACACCCACAAGCGGCGGGATGGTCCCGGTTGCCCGGCCAATAAAGAAAATTCCGAAGCCGGCGTAGAGGCCGCCGGAGCCGAGTGCCGCAAGCAGCGGCCAGCGACTGCGGTGTTCGTGTTCGTGCCCGTGGTCATCGTGTCCGTGACCGTCTCTGTGTGGTGGCACGGGCGGCTCGGTCGCCTCAACAGTTGTGCGTGTCCCGTCCTCAGACATAGCGACGGTACACGAACCAGTGCCAAAAAGCCGCGTGGCTCCGTCACTAGTAGGGTGAGACTACTGTCGAGACATGTCCATCAGTAGAACGCGACTGGTGTAGGCGGTTGCAGCGATAGCGGTCACGCCTAGTCGCGATAGTTCGTTCACCGTTTGATCGACGGGTACTCGAGCGTTCTCACGAGGGGTTAGGACTCCCGCCGCATCGCCCCGTCGATTTCTTCTTGGGTCATGTCCTGTCTGATTAGGTCAGGGAGGAACATGTCGTATCGCCACGCGTCGTCCTCTGGAACCAACAGGAAGTAATCGACGTCTTCCCCATCGCCAATTGGGGTCGATACGGTTACGTGGGCGTGGGCTTCGACCAACTCCGGCGACTCGCGTTCGATCGTTATCTCATCGATCGTCCACTGCATGCTCTCGAGTCCGCCGAACTCTTCGAACACTTCTTCTTCAATCTCGCCAAACTCTTCGGTATACGCCTCGGTCGACAGCTCGTTTGCCGTCTCCAGATCGCCATCGTTGTACGCTCCGTAGAACTGTTCAACGGTTGTGACGGCTTCCCCGTCTGGTTCGTCTCCGTCTCCGGGTTCGTCACTGTCCCCGGCTTCATCGTCTCCTGTACATCCTGCTATTGCTGCGACCGTAACCGCGGATGCGGTGAGTAGTGTTCGACGTCGCATATGCTAACTGTTTCGGGTTAGTATAATAAATGTACGGATTCTATCGGTACTATCCGTAGTAGCACACCATACGCTGGGTGATCGAGCGGTATCGTTACTACCGGCCCCTCCAAGGAGTGCTGAAACAGGGGAGCTTCCCATCGATGTGTGATAAGCGCTCCACCCGTAAAACGACGCTTTAGGGGAGTTAAACCCGATATTGGAGTTGGGATACACATTTGGGCACCGATAGCTATCGTGGTATCTCGTGACGGCTGTACCTCCAACCGATACACTAACAAAAACTAGTTAGCTACAAAAGTTTATATGGGGTGTCCAAGATACGGTATACTATGGACACGCAATTGTCACGCCGAGATGCGCTCACTGCGCTTGCAGCCGGCGGCATCACCGCAACTGCGGGATGTAGTGCTATCGGAACCGATGGGTCTGACCAGGAACTCAGTTCGACCGAGACGCTCGTTGAACTGGCTGAAGTCCTCTATCCCTCCGAGATCGAGACGACCGAGGAGTTCATCGAAACGTACCTGTTCGGACGGATCGTCGACGAGGCATCCTATCAGGAGGACCTCGAGGCCGGCCTCGAGACGCTAAACGAGCTTGCACTCGAGGAACACGGTGAGGAGTTCGCTGCGCTTGTGGAGGACCAGCGCGTGGCGTTGTTCGAGGCGACCGACCTCCGATCGGGTGACTCCGTAGCGGACGGCTCCGATATCGAACGCCTCAACTATCACGTGATCGACGAGTTGCTCTTTGCGTTCTACGCGTCGCCGACGGGCGGTGAACTGATCGGCAACCCCAATCCGCGTGGGTGGCCAGGTGGCTATGGCAACGTTCCGGCGGTGGATCAATGACCCAGCAGACAGCCGACAAGACACCCGTCGAGGACGCCGACGTCTGTGTAATCGGGGCCGGACCCGCCGGTGCTCTGCTCTCACACTCGCTGGCCGAACGCGGCCACGAGGTCGTGATCCTCGAGGCCGGCCCACGATTCGACATGGACGAACGCGTCGACCGGATGAAAACGCAGCTCCGTCCGGACCCGGATCACAGCGAGATTTGGGATATGGGTGGTGACCGTGACGCCTACACCACCTCCGGGGCGCATTCCTGGAAGCTAAACCAGCGACGCGTCAAAGGCGTCGGCGGCACCAGCCTCCACTGGGGTGGGGTCGTTCCGCGATTCCACCCGAAGGATTTCGAGATGGAGAGTCGCTATGGCCTGGCGAGAGATTGGCCGATTAGCTACGAGGATCTCCAGCCGTACTACCGCCGGGCCGAACGGGCAATCGGTGTCGCCGGTCCCGACGAGTCAGCACACCTCCCGCCGCGGGAGGAGGGGTATCCGATGGACGCATTCGGACCGAGTCACTCCGATCAGCGGTTTATCGAAGCTGGGGAGGCGCTCGATATCGCGGTCGATCAGATGCCGATGGCGATCAACACAGGGGCCTACGACCGCAACGAGTGTGCGGGGTACGGGACCTGCCAGTTTGTCTGTCCCTCGGGTGCGAAATACACCGCCGATATCCACGTCCGCAAGGCCGAGGAGGAAGGGGCTACTCTGTTGACCGAAGTGCCCGTCCAGCGGTTGAATCACGGGCCTGACGGCGAGGAAATCACCGACGCAGAGTACAAGACACCCGACGGTGAGACCCACCGACAGGAGGCGGATGTCTTCGTCCTGGCAGCGGGGGCCTTCGAGACGCCGCGACTCCTCTTTCTCTCGGAATCGACTGAACATCCCGACGGGCTCGCGAACTCGAGTGACACCCTCGGGCGGTATTTCATGGGGCACCCGCCGGCCGGTGTGCTCGGAATTATCCCCGGCGAGAACACCCACCAAGGGGAGTTCGGCCCCCAGGTCTCTGGCGCGATCCATCAGTTCTACGACGACAACCCACCCGAGAACGGCTCGGTGAATCTGTTCACGATCAACGCCGCCGGTCCTGCACCGGCGACGATTGCGCTTGGCAGCTCCGAAATCGGGGATGAACTGCTCGAGTGGGTCGACACCCAGTTCGGGAGTACGATTGGGATCAACATGAGCTGTGAGATGCTTCCCCGGGCGGACAACAGGATCACCATCGACGAGTCGACGACCGACGATCACGGCAACCCCGTCCCGGACGTCTCGATCGAACCCGGCGAGTACGCCCAACGGGGGCAGGAGACCGGCCTCGAGGTTGGTTCTGCGCTCATCGAAGAGATGGGCGGGACCGTCTCGTATGCCGCCGGAACGATGACCGAAGAACACGACGAGTTGGCTGATCTCGCGAAGGGTGGCTACCACCCGATGGGTGGGACCCGGATGGGCGAGGACCCAACCGAAAGCGTCGTCGATCCGAACCTGCAAACCCACGATCTCGAGAACTGCTACATCGCCAGCGGCGGCGTCTTCGTCACCGGCGGGGCCTCAAATCCGACGCTGACGATTATGGCACTCTCACTGCGAGCCGCCGATCACATCCACGAATCGCTGTAAGTGCGCTTCGGCACCGCCCACCGTTGGAGCCATTCTCAAGCCGGCGCTACTCCGACTCATCAGTTGGATCGTGGGGATAGAACATATCGCCGATCGACTCCTGTGGCTCAGGAGTGAACTTCTTCCACGAGCCCTTCGGGAGGTGCGTGATCGGATCGATCTCGAGGTCTTCGTCGTCGGCTCCAGTCTGGAGCGCCTCGATGGTCTCCGGCTCGAGTGGAAACGCGCTCAGGGCGTCGACACCGCGGTCTTCCAGGTAAACCTCCTTTTTCCGACCGGCCTTCTTTACGGAGACGTAGCCGTTCTCGGTAAGTGGAGTGATGATGTGTGATTCGAGCAGTCGGTACCGGCCCTCGTCGGTCTTCGCTTCGGTGTCGGCGATAAACGGCAGCGCCTCGTCTTCGGCGTACCTGATGAGTTCCTTCTTTGTGACGCCGTCTTTGCCGTAGAGAAAGCCGAGAATCTGGAGCTGTTCGGGTGATGGGCCCTGCAGTTCGAACACCGGCAGTTCCGAGATGGACCCTGGGGTTTCGAACAGCGGTTTTTCGGGGGTCGTGACTTCCTCGGTTGTCCTCTCGTCGTCCGCCTCGAACGGGTCGACGTAGAACGGCGTCGCCTCGGAGGTCTGGGCGGCCATCATTCCCGCAATGGCAGCAACGTTGGTGCCCGTCGAGACGTTGATGAAGACATCGTCACCCTCGTGATCTTTGACCGCCTGGGTGAACGCTTGAAGTGTGCTGTCGAGGTCGAAGGGATTTGCCTCGCGAAACTCCACCTCGAGTCTATCCATCGCCTCAAGTTCGGCGAGCATTTCGTGTTCGAAGTCGGTGAGATACGCCGGGTTTTCGGGGAGGATACAGACCACTTTGTCGGCTTTAAGCTCGTACAGTGGCTCCACGACACGGGCGACTTCCCAGCCGAGTGCGAGCACGTGGACCCGGTCGGTGACCTTCATTACGTCCAGTTACTCAGCCTCGAGGTTTGTAGCTGTCGCCCCGGTAGCTAACTGGATCGGGTTATCGTCGGCTGGTCACAGTGTACCGTGGTGGATTAGGCTACGCATGCAGATGTAAGCGCCTGCTGTGGCGCTACCAGCGAGTTCGGACGACGGCAGTTCTGAGAGCACACAGCTCGTGTCAAAAACTAACGAACAACAGTTAGCTACGGGCCCGGTCAACGATGGGTGGTGGTGATCGCCGACTCCGGAGATTACACGGATACGGCGCGAAAGCTCACGACTGCAGTAGTGGGAGGATGTCAGAGAGCGTACTCCGCTTCACGCAACTGAACGTAGCCACCGTTTCGGTACTCCCACTTGCGCTTTTTGTAGCCGAACGCGATTTTGGC
>LFCJ01001588.1_pt1 | contig 15984 bp, 20 predicted proteins | sample 643141 | NCBI WGS metagenome assembly LFCJ01 (sample SAMN03766243, study PRJNA286221) | soda lake metagenome | biome: soda lake; feature: Kulunda steppe; material: water; isolation source: sample B1-Br-g2 brine of Lake Bitter-1 | place: Russia: Kulunda steppe | collected 2010-07 | reverse complement strand
CAGGCCGATGGTCGGATGGGAGTGTCCGACTAACCCACGGGAAGCCTCGGGGTCGTACGGAAATCTTTGATTTCCGTGATGACGAGAATTTCCGATTCTCGAACCACTTGACCCCGAGGCGGTTCACGCCTCGAGTGTCCATCGATGTTATGTATCGGCCGCTCATACTGGCCACGCGTGCCCGATGATGCGACGCTGAGCGATTTCCAGAGCGACGACCGACGACTCGAGGAAGATACCGACGACGCTGGGGACGGTGAGAAGACACCCCAGCCAGTCTACGCCTGGGGGAGCTACCGGTGTTCGGCATGCGATAGCGCGGTCCCCCGCGTCTGGAACCAGGAGGGGACGTACGTCTGTCCTGCCTGCAAACGATGGTAAGCCCTCCATGCGGTCGGTCGATTGCAGCGACTGCAGGAAGCTGTCTCCCGAACATTTATATCCTCGACGTGGGTCTGTAGGGATGCAATGGCGAAAGGTACGGTCGAGTTCTTCAACGACACTGGCGGCTACGGTTTCATCGAGACTGACGATGCGGACGAGGACGTGTTCTTCCACATGGAAGACGTCGGCGGCCCTGACCTAGAGGAGGGCCAGGAGGTCGAATTCGACATCGAGCAGGCCGACAAAGGCCCGCGCGCGACGAATCTCGAGCGGCTGTAAGTCGACTCAAACCAGAGGTATCGTTTTCAGACTGTTGACTGCCCAGCCGCGGCTGTCCCGATTGCCGCCGGGCCAACACATTTGTTGCCGGGAAATGGAGCGACAGGTACTCGTGGCATCTGTCGTCTTCGAACACATGACTGGCACAACACATATGTCTCGATATCCCCCAACGAAGGTATGTGCCGCGCTCGAACGCATCTACAGGTTCACGACCGCCCTCCCCGTGTCCGACCGCAGGTGAGCGATGAGCGACGCTGACCCACCCACTCTGACCGACGTCACCGAAACGCCACTCCCACTGTCGGCCGTCGCTGACCTCGCCGAACGAATCGAGACAAACGTCGCAGACGTTATCGTCGGCAACGAAGCCGTCGTCGGTCACATCGTAACGGCACTGCTCGCACGTGGACACGTCTTACTCGAGGACGTTCCCGGCGTCGGCAAGACGATGCTGGCCCGTTCGATTGCCCGCTCGGTCGACTGTCGGTTTCGACGGATCCAGTTTACCCCAGATCTGCTCCCGACCGACGTCACCGGCGTCAACGTGTTTAACGAAAAGAGCCGCGAGTTCGAGTTCCAGCCAGGCCCAGTCTTCGGAAACATCGTCCTCGGTGATGAAATCAATCGTGCGCCGCCGAAAACCCAGTCAGCGCTACTCGAGGCGATGGAAGAGCGTCAGGTCACCGCCGACGGCGACAGCCACAACCTGCCAGATCCATTTACCGTAATCGCCACCCAGAACGCCGTCGAACCCACACGAACCTACGAGTTGCCGCTGGCCGAATTCGACCGCTTTATGAAGAAACTCGAACTTGGCTATCCCGATCCCGACGCGGAGGCTGTCTTACTCGGCCGGGCCGTTGGCACCCACCCGATCGAGAGCCTCGAATCCGTGACCGACCGGGAAACGCTCGTTCGGGCACGCGAGACGGTCGCGACAATCCGGGTCGAAAAGCCGGTTCGGTCGTATATAACTCGACTCGCAGGCTACACCCGCGAGCACGCCGAAATCGGGGTCAGCCCCCGCGGCTCGATTGCCTTACTGCGCGCCGCTCAGGCTCGAGCCGGCCTCGACGGCCGTGAGTACGTCATCCCCGACGACGTCCAGACCGAAGCGCCGGTCGTCCTCCCCCATCGGATTCGAACGACCGGCCGCGAGGACGCCAAGACAGTCGTCTCGGACGCCCTCGAGCGAATAGCCGTCGAACCATCATAGATGCGACCAACGATCAGAGCCTGGAGTGTCGTCGTCGTCGTCGTCGCCGCAGTCGCGATGAGCTGGCAGTATGGCCCCCGCTCGCTCAACGCCGTCGTCACACCGCTTCTGGTCGTCCTCGGTGTAGCCATCGTCTCGATGGCACTCGTCGATCGACCAGTCGTCGACCGACACCCAATCGAGCCCGGTTTCCCCGGCGACCGTCGCACCGTCGCGATCACCGTCACGACAGATTCGGCGATCACTGCGACCGTCCGTGATACCGTCGGCTCCGGGCTCGAGACCGACACGAAGCCGGCCGTCGAGACCACCCTCGAGGGCGAGTCTCGACTCGAGTACGAGATCGATCTCCGCGATCGGGGTGAGCAGACGGTTGGGCCGCTGTCGATCACCGTCACCGACGTCTTCGGGCTCGTTTCCCGTCGGTTCGAGTACGAGGCGACGACGGATGTCCTGGTCTATCCCCGAATTTATGCGATCGACGGCGACCTCGCAGGCGATGTCCGCGCGCTCGTCGAATCCACCGGCGAGACTCGAGACGAGTTCGACCACCTCCGGGCATACCAGCCCGGCGACCCCCGACGAGCCGTCCACTGGAAGGCAAGCGCGAAACAACCGGACGACGACCTCGTGGTCGCCGAACGCGACGCTACCGACACGGCTGACTCGGTCACGATCGCCGCGGCTGGCTCGCCCGACGACGAAGACACCCTCGCAAGTGCAATCGCGACGGTCGCGACCGTCCTCACGGAGGTGAACGTCCCCGTGGCGCTCGAGACGACTGCGTGGGAGTCCACCCCACCAGACGCTACCAACTACCGCGACCTGCTCGCTGCGTTAGCGGTCACAAACGGCAGCGACTTAGAGAGTCAACATCCGGAGCGAGCCGACGTGGTCGTCCGGGTCGATGGGACGAAGCCAACCGTCGTCGTCGGCGACCGCACACTCCAGTTCGAACAGCGCCACGCTGCGACGGTACAGACTGACTCGGGACAGGCTGTCGACGCCATCTGTGACGGTGGCGACCGACAGTCGGAGGTGCGTTCGTGAGCACCGACACCGGCCGATCGGCGAAGACGATCGAACTCGGCGTCGACGGGAGCGTCGGCTCCCGGACGTTCCGAACGCTCGCACTCGGCAGCATCGTCGTGCTCACCGCGTCTTACGTGAGCGTGCTGCGGGAGGTCACCCGCGTCGTCGGCGGGACCGAACTCCTACTAGCGCTCGTTGGGGCCATGTTCGTGCTGGCGACGATCGTCGCACGGGTGGTCCGGCCCCGAACCGCGACAGCCCTCGCCATCGTTGCCGCCGTCGCCGGCTTTGCTTACTATCTCGAGGCAGCCGGCACGGACATCGGCGTCGTCAGTTCGGTCGCCGACGAGATGGTCGCCGATACGCTGACGCTCGCGACCGGGCTGCCGTTGCTCCAGATGATCGAAGCAGGCGTCTGGACGCTCGCGTTTGCACCCGCGCCCGTCTTTCTCTCGTGGTATCTCGCACTCCGCGGTCGGTACGCGCTCGCGGTCGTCCCCGGAACGCTCGCGCTGTATTTTCTCGTCCTGACGGGCGATGCCGAGACGATCGTCACGTTGCTTGGGACGCTTGCAGCGATCGGCGCGGTCGGCTTCGGCGAACTCGCCCGCCGGGGCGGTTCGGTCGGTCAGGCGGATCTGGTCGCGATCTGTTTTGCCATAATCGTTGCCCTCTCGCTGTCGGTGACGTTCGTCCCCGGCGGCCCCGCAACGCCGGCAACGGCTGGCGGCACCGACGACGGCACTCTCGAGGGGGCGATCGACGCCGCTCCCGAACGATCGGGGATCGCCGGCTCGGTCGACCTCTCGCCGGAGACCCGATTTATCGGGACCTCGGAGCAGCCCACATACTGGCGGACGGGCGTCTACGATCGGTACACCGGTTCCGAGTGGCTCCGATCCGGCCAGGAAAGCGAGTTCGACGGCCGACTCACGCCACCGCCCGGCGAGTACGAGACAGTCGAGCAGACCGTCCGGGCCGAAAGCCCGCTCGGGACGATCCCCGCCGCCGCCCAGCCGCTGTCGCTCGAGGGTGATCCCATCGAAGATGCGACCGTCTCGAGTCACGGCCAACCCCATCCCGAATCGACGATTCACGATGGTGGGGAGTATACCGTCCAAAGTGCCGTCGTCGACCCACCCAGCGACGAACTCGAAACGGCTGGAACCGACTACCCCGAGGAGATCGAAGCCCACTATCTCCAGCAACCCGAATCCACCTCGAGTGCGTTCGAACGACGGACGGCCGAGATCACCGCCGACGCCGAGACGCCCTACGAGACGGCCATCACGGTCGAACAGTACCTCCGGGAATCATACGAGTACTCCCTCGAGGTCGACCAGCCCGACGGTGACGTCGCCGAAGCCTTTCTCCTCGAGATGGACGAGGGGTACTGTGTCTACTTTGGGACCACGATGGTCCAGATGCTCCGTTCTGAAGACGTCCCCGCACGGTACGTGACGGGCTATACGTCCGGTGAAGAGATCGACGACGATACCTACGTCGTCCGCGGGCTCGACGCTCACGCCTGGGTCGAAGTGTATTTTCCCGGCCACGGCTGGGTACCGTTCGAGCCCACTCCGCCGGGAGACCGCGACGATGTCCACCAGGACGCCATCGAAGAACCTGACCCCGATGCGTTCGAACCCGACGACGAACCGGACGAACCGACTGAGGACGAACCCGGCGCACCCGAACACGTCCAGAACGACTCAGCCGACGATGCAGGCGACGACGACGTCCCCGAATCCGAAGAGACCGAACCCGAACCCGAACCGCCGGCAGACACCGATTTCGACACCGAACCCGACGACGAGTTCCCAATCTCGATTCCTCGAGAGACGGTCGCACTCGGTGCCCTCTTCGGTCTCGGCCTCGCTGCCGCCATCCGCCGGAGCGGCGCGACCGGCCGGGCGAGACGACGCGTTGGGATCTACTGGCACGGTAGACGCAGTGAGCCCGACCAGGACGTCGAACGCGCCTATCGCCGACTCGAGTCGCTGCTCGCCCGACAGTACCGGCCGCGTCGGCGTGGGGAATCCCCTCGCCGCTATCTGACCGCACTCGCCGACTCCGCGCCCGAGGACTCACTTCCTCACGATCCTCGCCTCGAGTCCGTCCTCGAGGGGTACGAACGTGCGGTTTACGGTGGCGGCGTCGACCGGGAGACCGCAGAGAAAGTAATCGAACGCGTCGATGAGCTAACGAGAGAACGATTGCCCGTCGTCGGCCGACGGTGAACTGAACTCCCGTAGCGATACGTGGGCAGTAAACTGCCCTTCCGTATTGATACCTGGGCACCCCAACGCAGTCGCGTGGGTCACGGCTTGGGCTACTGCTCGTCGATTTTCCCACAGTATTTGCACTCGAACGTCTTCACGCCGCGTCCGATCTCGATCCAACTGAGTTCGTACTCGTGTGGACAGACACCCTGAAACACACGTCGAGTTATTTCGACCATCTTGTGGCATATTACCCAGACTGACGCACATATACGTTACTTTGGTCATATTTTACCCCCTTTGATCGATACTAGTCCTTTTATCTGGGATGATTGGCACTTCGAGTGCTGGTCGGTGATACCCAGCCCAGTCGACTCCCACGGCAAAGCGGTTCGAAAGAACTCCCCCGCGTCAATAAAAAGAACCGCACGAGAGCGCCTGGCTCCCGATAGTGTTTAATATGGTCATTTCGTACCTTGGGACGTAATGTCGGAAGTCTGCTCGACGTGCGGGCTGCCCGAGGAACTCTGCGTCTGTGAGGACGTAGCCAAGGGCCAACAGCAACTCAACATCCGCATTGACGAGCGCAGATACGGAAAAGAGGTAACGATCATCGAAGGATTCGATCCGAAAGACGTCGACCTAGATAGTCTGTCGTCGGATCTCAAATCAAAGTTCGCCTGTGGCGGGACTGTCGAGGATAGCCACATCGAACTGCAGGGCAATCACACCGGCCGCATCGAAGAGTTCCTTCGGGACCGCGGCTTCAACGTCGCCTAATACTATCGGACGGAACTATGTGAAGATCTTCGCCACCTCGGGGCGGCGAAAATCTTTCACGACGTACGTCCGGCAGTATAATGCCCGCAATGTCCCAAACCGGCTTCCGAACCGCGCGGTCATTTTCGACGCCGTTGGCGATACCGCAAGCAGAAGCTACTACCTGGTATTAAATGGACAGCTCTCTAACAGGCCAGTAATGCCCTCCCCACCGGACGAAGCGCAGTCCGATTCACACCACTGCCCGCAGTGTGGCGTGGCCGTCGCCGATGCAGCTAGCTACTGTCCACAGTGTGGCGTTTCGCTTGCCACCGATAGCCAGCCAACCCACTGTAGAAACTGCGGTGAGCCGTTCGACCCAGCCGACTCGTTTTGTAGTTCCTGTGGTACGGCGCGATCACAACCGGCAACCGGAGACGCCACCGGGGCCACCGACTCGAACGAACGCGACTTTCGACGGCAGGTCCAGACCTACCTCGCAAACGGCTGGGAACTGAAACACGATTACGGCGACCGCGTGGTGTTGGTCGACCGGGATATCGGCTCGCTCGGCATCCACGTCGTCCTCTTTGTGCTCACCGGCGGCCTCGGCAACCTCCTGTATGGCTGGTATCGCTACTCGAGTCAGGCCACGACGGTACGACTCTCCGTCGACGACGAGAATCCACCATCGCCTCACGAGGCCACCGAAGTGACACGATCAGACGACGTGGTTGCCCACCCAGTAACCGACGACGGTGCAAGCGAGTTCGCCACTATCGCCTGGTATGGACTCTGTGCGCTGGCCGTGTTGTTCGGACTCTATCTGGCGTTCGTCGGCGCGATGATCGGTTCGCTGGCGTTGGTCGGAATTGGCCTCTTTTTCGGACTGATGGGAGTCGGCCTCACGCCACCGGTCAGAGAACGAATCGATCGTCGCCACAGCCTCACCAGTTTCGGGCGGGTTCGAACCGTCGACAACCGCGTCATCGGCCCCGACGAACAGTGCAACGAGCGCTGTACTGCCTGTGGTGGTTCGATCGAAACCGGCCTCGTTCGACGGCGTCGGGATGAAACGGTCGTTGCCGGCTTCCCAGTTCGAACCCACGACCTCTCATACAACCACTACTGCAGCGAGTGTGCCAGGGCGGAATTTACCAGCCAGGAACGCGCCGATGGTCCACTGGACGAACCTGTGCCATCGTCGGATACAACCGAGACAATGACCGAGACGGGCCGGTATAACTCGAGCGAGCATCTCCACGAAGACTCGAGAAACTGACGCTGTTAACAGGTGGTGTTTTCCCGAAGCAACGGTAGTCCTGAACGGGAGAGTTCCGAACGGTAACGACGAAGACAAACGCACGCACAACGAGGATCGACTCGAGGTATGATGGCGACCACCCACGTCTTCGCTGCGCTTGCGGCAATCACGCCGGTGGCCATCGTTGTCCCTGAATTTGCGACGCCGCTTGCTGTCGGTGCGATTCTCGGTGGTCTCGCCCCCGATTTCGATCTTCTTTTTGAGCACCGCCGGACGTTTCACTTTCCGGTTGCCGGCGTTCCGGTCGCCGTCGGTGGAATTACACTCGCCGGACTCGCCCCCACAGCGGTGACTGTCGCGTTCGCAGCGTTCACCATCGGTGCGTGGCTCCACGCGGTAAGCGACGCCGCAGGCGGTGGCCCGGAGATGGACCCGTGGAACGATCCGAGCAATCGGGCCGTCTACGACCACGTCCGCGGCCAGTGGCTCCGGCCACGACGCTGGATTCGCTACGATGGCGCACCCGAGGACACAGCCATCGCAATTGCGCTCTCGTTCCCGGTGCTTGTCGTCTTCGACGGCTGGATCTCGGCAGTCGTCGCCGCCGGCATCGTTGTCTCGCTCGGATACACACTCGTTCGGCGGCGACTGGTTGGCTGGCTCCCAGACTGGCTCGAATAACCGAACTTGCAGCTGCCGGGTCGAAGTCGGAACCCTGATAGCGTCGCTCTCTAAGCCAAACGTATGGTCGATCAGTTTTTCGCACAGACAGCCCATCTCATCTTTGCTGCACTCTGGGCAGGGAGCGTCTTCTACGTCGCGTTCGTCGTCCTTCCGCTGGCTCGAGACGGTGCGTTCAATACGACGGCACCGCTTGAGGTGATCTCTGCGAAACTGACGACGATTTCACGTATCAGCGCCCTCGTCTTGCTTCTCACCGGCGGCCACCTCGCGGGGACCCGATACACGGCCGACAGCCTCGTCGAGACGACCAACGGCCAGCTTGTCATCGCGATGGTCGTCCTCTGGGCGTTACTGGCGATGTTCGTCGAAATCGGCGCAAAACGTCTCGAGGCGGGACTCAACGGGAAGAAACTCCGCGAACCCGCAGCCGACGCGCTGGGACTGTACCGGGCTGGGGCGCTCGTCGGTATCGCCTTGCTCGTCGTCTCCGGGGCCATTACGAGCGGCTTCGCAGCCAGCCTCTGATCGCGTCATCGAGACCACAAATGCGACGTTTTTGGTTTTCAGCCGACAGAATCGAACGTTCTGGCGAAAGATACTTAGTCAGTTGCTGTAAGGTACTGCGTAATGTTCAGGCGGAACGATCTGGCGCTGTCGTTGCTTGCGGTCGGGGCGGCCGCGGCCGCCGGCTACCTCGTTCGGGCCCGTCGAGCCAACGACGCCACCGGACGCTCGAAAGCCGACGTCGGCGCGCGACTGCTCGCAGACGATGACATCCCGACCGACGCGACGGTCGTCGACGTCACCTCACGGCAACTCGCCGACATCCCCGGTGCCCGACGGGCGATCGCTCGAGCCATCAAAAACGACGCCCGCGAGGAGTGGGAACACGTCACGATCGAACGCGACGGTGCGTGGTCGGTCGTCGACGCCGTCCGCGAGTCGCTTCCGTACTACGACGGCGGGGACAGTGAGTACAACGGCGTCTACGTCAACTACGGCGGCCGAATCATCGTCCTCGATGCCATTGGCTGGGCCAGACTCGAGGAACCGCCGTACTGATCGGCACCGATCTCCCTCGAGGTGTAAATCATAACCACTACCACCCAGCGTCGCCGAACGGCGGGCATGCAACTGGGCGTAATTGGACTCGGACGGATGGGACAGATTGTCGTCGACCGCGTACTCGAAGTCGGCCACGAGGTCGTTGCCTTTGACCTCGACGCTGAGGCGGTAGCCACGGCTGCTGACGCTGGCGCTGAACCCGCCGAATCGATCGGTGATCTCGCAGATCAACTCGGCGAAGACAAACGCATCTGGCTTATGGTGCCCGCCGGCGCACCCGTCGACGCCGCCCTCGAGGAACTCGAAGACCACCTCGACAGCGAGGATATCGTCGTCGACGGTGGGAACTCGTATTTTGAAGATTCGATTCGGCGCGCCGAGTCGACCCCCGCGGCGTATCTCGACTGTGGTACCTCCGGCGGCCCCGCCGGTGCCGAACTCGGCTTTTCGCTCATGATCGGTGGACCCGAGTGGGCCTACGACGAACTCGAGTCGGTCTTTACCGCCGTCGCCACCGGTCCCGACGGCCACGAACACATGGGTCCGGCAGGTTCGGGCCACTACGTCAAGATGGTCCACAACGGCGTCGAGTACGCACTGATGCAGACCTACGGCGAGGGCTTTGAGCTCCTCTCTGAAGGCCGGTACGACCTCGACCTCGAGGCCGTCGCGTCCGTCTGGAACAACGGCGCGGTTATTCGTTCGTGGCTGCTCGAACTCTGTGAAGAAGCCTTCCGCGAGGAGGGCTCGGACCTCGGAACGGTTGCCGACCGAATCGAAGGCGGTTCGACTGGCACCTGGACCGTCCAGGAAGCGCTCGAACAGGAGGTCCCGCTCCCGCTGATTTACACCGCACTGGCCGAACGCTTCGGCTCTCGAGCCGACGACGGTCGCTTTTCTCGTCGGCTGGCCAACCGACTCCGATACGGTTTTGGCCGCCACGAGGTCCCTCGCCGGGATTGATACTATCGGACGGACCTGTGGTGATCTCCATTTCGTAGCGGCGATTCACGACGGACGTCCGGCAGTATGAGCAAACCAGCAGACGTTGGCATGTTCGGCGAGTCTGTTGCTCAATACGAACGAAGGAAGCCGACATCGTCGGGAGATTGTCACGTTCAACGCAAGCGTCGAACGCACCGTCTCGAACGGTGTGTCATCGACCACCCGAAAGCGAACAAGGGCTAGCGCTCAGAGTGCCATCTCCTCATCGTCTTCGCCGTCCTCGAGGTCGTCACCATCCTCGAGGCCATCGTCATCCATCCCATCGTCTTCGTCGTCCTCGAGGCCGTCATCGTCATCATCCTCGAGGCCATCGTCTTCGTCGTCACCATCCTCGAGGCCATCGTCATCCATCCCATCGTCATCCATCCCGTCGTCTTCGAGGCCGTCATCGTCACCATCTTCGAGGCCATCGTCGTCCATCCCATCGTCATCCATCCCGTCGTCTTCGAGGTCGTCCTCGAATTGGTCATCCATTCCCTCTTCGTCGAGGTCCTCTTCGTCATCGGCACATCCGGCCAGGCCAACCGCCAGTCCTGCACCCATCACGGCGGTCAAGCGTCGTCGCGTCAACGTTCGTTTTGACATGCTGCATTCGGACCCACTACCTCAGAGAAATAATGCCGGGTGATCAACCGGCCGAATTACTAACAGTTCGGGACAGTTAAGCCGAATTAACCGTGGTAGTATCTGCTTTCTTCGGCTGTACGTACCGTCAGCTATCTCTAGGTTTTATGATCGGCGAAACAGTGTCCCGTCGCGTCGTCACCGTCCGGTTATCCAGTCGATACAGCCGTGAGCATTTAGCCCTTCGTCTGGAAGCTTCGGTATGGTCCTATCACGTCCCCAACCGGACGGCGATTCGCGTACCGTTCGTTCGGACGCCGACGGCGAGGGACCGCGGTCCGACCGGGCCGGCCGGCGGCCGTTTGCAGCCGCGACCGGCGCGGGTATCCTCGGCTCGTTGGCTGGCTGTCTCTCGCTGTTCCCCGGCGAAACTGACGACGACGAAACCGACGCGTTCGAGTCCAACCCGATCGACGACATAGCAGCCGACCCTGACGACGCCGATAGCGTCGACGACCTCCCGTTGTACGATGTCCACACCCACATCATCCCGGTGCAATCACGGGGCAACGACCCGCTGTTCGTCGACGAACTTGTCGACTGGATGGACCGAAAGGGAATTGACGTTGCAAACGTCCTCGCGCTCGACTCGCCCGAAGCCTACCCCGTTGCCGCCTCGAGCTGGTGGATCGTCGACGAAGTCGCCACCTACCCGAATCGACTCATCCCCTTCTGTACTGTCGACCCTCGATCGCTCGAATACGGCGAGGAACCCGTCGAGGAAGTCCTCGAGAGCTATCTCGAGGCAGGAGCCCGTGGCTTTGGCGAACTCAAAGCCGGCGTCGGAATCGACGACGAGAGAGCCGACACGCTCTATGAACTCTGTGCCAATCACGACTTGCCCGTTCTCTTTCACACCGACGAAACCGCGATGACCGACACGATCGGTCTCTCCGGTCTCGAAAGCGTTCTCGAGTCGTTTCCGGACGTCAATTTCATCGCTCACGCCCACGGATGGTGGATCCATATTTCCGACGGTGTCGACACGATGGATCGCACCGGCGCACACGACGGCCCTGTCGAAGACGGCGGACGGGTGCCCGAACTCCTCGCCGAGTACGACAATATTTACGGTGATATTTCCGCAGGTGCGGGCTGGGATGCCCTCAGCCGAGATCCCGAATTCACACAGGAGTTTTTCGAAACCCATCACGAACAACTCATCTTCGGCACCGACTACCTCTTTCCCGACCAGCACGTTCCACAGTTTGAACTCTTCGACAACGTTGAGCTCGACCTCGAGGCGTGGGCCGATATCCGATACCGAAACGCCGCGTCGCTTCTCCGATAGGGCCACGACGGTGGTGACCCGCTTACCGGAACCGTCGGTAGGCCCGCAACAAAAGCGAGACCGCCGTCCCGAAGCCGGGAATTCTCGAGGAAACCGCCGCTGCCCCGAGCAACAGTGCCCCGGCTTTGGGCCGCCCCTTCGTAAACTCCATCGCCGCGTCGATGACGGTCGTGATGACGCCTGCGTTTTTCAACAGATCGCTCCGATTGCTGTTGGCTGTCGAAACCATACGCGACGAACGACAACGTCGATAAAAAGGGATGACCTTGCGCGTGCGGTGGGTGTATCGAGGTGGTTGTTGCTCACTCCTCTCTTTTCTTAGGGCTCGCTACCTTCGCCGTTTGCTTTCTCGAGAAATTCGTCACCTCATTGCTCCCCTTTCGCTATCGGGGCGCGGATCAAATTGCCCCACTCGGTCCAGGAACCGTCGTAGTTGTGGACGTCTTCGTAGCCGAGCAGTTCCGAGAGAGCAAACCAGGCGATCGCCGACCGTTCGCCGACGCGGCAGTAGGTGACGACCGACTCGTCGCCGTCGATGCCGGCTTCGGCGTAGAGCTCTCTGAGTTCCTCCGGTGGGAGAAAGCGGCCATCGTCCTGTAAGTTCGTCGGAACCGGAACGTTCGAGGCACCGGGGATGTGGCCGCCGCGCTGGGCGGTTTCGTCGAGTTCCGGTGGCGCGATGAGTTCGCCAGAGAACTCCTCAGGCGAGCGAACGTCGACCATCGGCAGGTCGGCCTCGCGGGCCTTGTCGACGTCGTCTTTGTACGCGCGGATGCTCTCGAAGGGACCGCGGGCGTTGTACTCCTGGGCTGAAAACGCCGGTTCGTCTTCGGTCAGTGGATAGTCATTTTCGACCCAATAGTCTTTCCCGCCATCCAAAACGCGGGCGTCCTCGTGGCCATAATATTTGAACTCCCAGTAAGCGAAGACGGCAAACCAGTTGGGGATGTGACCATCGCCGTAGAAGACGACCGTCGAATCCTCGGTGATGCCGTGTTCGCCGAGCAGTGTCTCGAAGTCGTCTTTTTTCAAAACGTCTCGCTGATCCTGATCGGAGAGGTCCTCCGCCCAGTTGAAGCCAATCGCACCCGGGATGTGTCCCTCGCTATACAGAGAGGGAAACTCGTTGTCCGGCGGAGTCGGGCTCTCGATTTCGACCAGTCGATACGCCGGATCGTCCGACTGGAACTCCTCGAGATGGTCCTCAACCCATTCGGCCGTGACGAGTACGTCAGTGTCGTAATCGCTCATACGAGTGCTTCTCACTCGAGAAGCCACAAATAGCTAACAGCAGCGGTGGGTGTCGACGCGACCTGTGACGAGCGGGGCCTGTCTCGAGGGCGTCGATTTCGACTCTCTCGAGTCTCGGATCGTCGCTTTCGAGAAACGTACCCGTCAATTGTCGGTATCCCTTTCGTTCGGACTTCCGGCAACGAGTGCCCCAGTCGCCGAGGCGGCCGAACCTGTTCGATTTGTTTAACGTCGTCGACCGATACGCCTACCCGTCGTGGCGGTGATAGCACGTGCATGCGACTCGCGAGACTCCTGACGCCCAATGGGCCCGTTGCCGGCCGGTACGATGACGGCACGGTTGTCACCGATACCGGCAGCTACGAGGTCGGCGTCGATGGCCGATTGTTGCCACCGTGTGAGCCAACTGCACTCTACTGTGTCGGCCGAAATTATGCCGAAACGATAGAACAGATGGAGTACGACCGACCCGAGGAACCCGACTTTTTTATTAAGCCGCCGGCGTCGTTGCTCGGAGACGGCCAGCCGATTCCCTATCCCGACTTTACTGACGAACTCACGTACGCAGGCGAACTGGCAGCGGTCATCGACGAGCGCTGTCGCGACGTCGCGCCAGAGGCGGTCCCGGAAGTCGTCCGCGGCTACACGATCATGAACGATGTCGACGCATTAGACCAGCAGGGACGAACAGCCCGGAAGGCATTCGACGGCTCGGGCCCCCTTGGACCGTGGCTCGAGACCGACCTCGATCCGACCGGGCTCGAGATGTACACCGACGTCGCCGGCGAGCGCCGACAGGAGGCCACCACCGAACTCATGCTGTTCGACCCATACGAGGTTATCTCGTATCTCTCGAGGCGATTTACGTTCGAGCCGGGCGACGTCGTCGCCTTCGGCAGCCCCGCCAACCCGGGCCTGATAGCGCCCGGCGATACCGTCGAGATCACCTACGAGGGAATTGGGACGCTGCGGAATACGGTCGCCTCGGAGAACGGTTCCGTCGACAAAAACGACTACTTTTGCCGGTAGCTCGAGGCTGATCGGCAACCGTTAAGTGTACCGATCGGTTCGAATCGAACGGATGGAGTTTGACCCCGCGTGGCCGGTCGAAAGCGTACGCACGCGTTGGCGTGCCCTCGAGCGCGATTGGCAGAGTGTCGTCATCGGGTCGGTGATCGTTGTGCTGGTCGTCCTCTTTGAGATTCCGATTCCGTGGTGAGATGGGACCTCGCCTGCCTGGAGTTGCCGTTCTTTGTGGTGGTGCAGTGCTCGCCTGGGGACTTTCGGTTTCCGTCGGCGTCAACCACCTTCTTGTCGCGATTGCGATCGGGTTCGTCCTCGCAAATATTGTCGGCATCTCTGACTGGTTCCGACCCGGGATTCGAACGCACAAACTATGGCTTGCAACCGGAATCGTCCTGATGGGTGCCTCCGTGACCCTCGAGACGGTTCTCGAGGCAGGGGGTGTCGTCTTGGTCGTTATTTTCGCCGTCGTTGGATTTGCAATTGTGTTCGTCGAATTTCTCTCGCGGGTTGTGTTCGGACTCACAGACCGGTTTGGCTCGTTGCTCGCAGCAGGGACGGGAATCTGTGGCGTCTCAGCGGTCGTCGCGGTCGCCGGGGCGATACGTGCCCGCGAAGACCAGATCGCCTATGCGGCGGCAACGGTCCTGTTGTTCGATGCGATTACGCTGGTCGTCTATCCGATCGTCGGTGATCTGCTCGGACTCTCCGATACCGTCTTCGGCATCTGGGCCGGGCTCAGTATGTTCTCGACGGGACCGGTCGTGGCGGTTGGCTTTGCCCACTCGGAGCTTGCCGGACAGTGGGCGACGATTACGAAGCTCACCCGAAACGCGCTGATCGGACTCGTCGTGCTCGTATACGCGAGTTACTACACTCAGACGGGAGCTGCTTCGAGATCATCGGCCCGGATGCTCTGGGAGGAGTTTCCCAAGTTCGTCGCTGGCTTTCTTGCACTCGTCGTCCTCGCGAGTGCCGGCGTCTTCTCGCCGGCCCAGCAGGCCTCGATCGAGAACGCCTACAACTGGCTGTTTTTGCTCGCGTTCGTCGGTCTCGGAACGGAAATACAGCTCACGGATTTGCGAAATACCGGCCTCGAGCCCGCGCTCGTCGTCCTCATTGGGTTTCTGGCCGTCAGTACCCTCTCGCTTGCGCTGTTGACAGTCCTGTTTTGATCTGCGATCAACCGAACAGTAACACACTTTTGTCCGCGTTCCATCCTGGCTGACGTGTCTTCGGATGGAGCCCCCCGCGTCGAGGTCTATCCCGGCCGCGAGGTCGTCGTCGAGTTCGACCCCGACCTCACCTTCGAGTGTGTCGATGACTGTACCTGGTGTTGTCACCACGGCGTCTTACTCTACGATAATGATCTCCTCGAGTTGGCCAAGCGAGCCAACTTAGCGGAGACGACCACCGATTTTCGCGGCGAGAAGTTCGTCACCCGCGAGCAAAAAGACCGTACCGAGCACGTCGCCGACGACGGCCACGCCTGTGCGTTCTTGCGCGAAGATGGCCTCTGTGCGCTTCACCTCGAGGAAGACTGGAAACCAACCCGATGTTCGGTGTTTCCACTCGGCGTCTGGCTCGAGGATGGCGACCTGCACGTCGGCATTCGGGACTCGGCACACGAGCACTGTGAGGGACTTACCGTCAGCGATCGGCGGGTGATCGACAACCTCGAGGCGTTTTTGCCGGAGCTTCTGTGGGACCTCGAGAACCCGGATTCCGATCGAGAGTTATAGATATCTGATATGATTTTGGTCGCAGGGTCCGTGTCAACACGACTCTCCGATCATTTAAACGTGTGTGCTGCGTAGTTGGTGTATGTCAGAAAACTCCGGACGTCGGAATCTGCGAATGCCAAACAGCGATGAAGTGTTTG
>LFCJ01001587.1_pt1 | contig 15985 bp, 16 predicted proteins | sample 643141 | NCBI WGS metagenome assembly LFCJ01 (sample SAMN03766243, study PRJNA286221) | soda lake metagenome | biome: soda lake; feature: Kulunda steppe; material: water; isolation source: sample B1-Br-g2 brine of Lake Bitter-1 | place: Russia: Kulunda steppe | collected 2010-07 | reverse complement strand
TATCCATCCAGCTTAGCCCACACGGTATCATGGCCCGCATGGTATCCATCCAGCTTAGCCCACACGGTATCATGGCCTGCATGGTACTTTGGCCCCGCTACAGGTGGCACGTGGCAGTCACTTGTGGGGCCCATCTGCTTATTTGCACCGTCCAAAACATTGGCCCGGGGCAGCGCACCGCCGCAGCTGCCCTGATCCAAGACGGGGCATGCACAAAGCGCCCGCCACTTTTGTTGCTGAGCCCAGAGGCTGCATGGAGCATCCATTGCCTTGGTGCCTCTTGCTTTGTTGAGCCCAGGCTGCATGGAGCATCCATTGCCTTGGTGCCTCTTGCTTTGCTGAGCCCAGAGGCTGCATGGAGCATCCATTGCCTTGGTGCCTCTTGCTTTGTTGAGCCCAGGCTGCATGGAGCATCCATTGCCTTGGTGCCTCTTGCTTTGTTGAGCCCAGGCTGCTGCTGCTGCTGCTGCCTGCGCAGATTGATGGCTTGGAAGAGCCTGAGCGATCAGCTCATCAGAAGTTGACCCAGAGGTGGCTGGACGCCCTGGACAAGTGGTATGACACCCCTGCTCAGGTGTGTGGGGCAATCAGGCTTCTGGTGGACAGGTGGACAGGTTGCAAAGCTATCCGGGCAGAGGTGGGGGACATGCTGAATGTGCCGAGCGGCTCAGCACCCTGGACGACAACATGTGGTAGGGGATGCGCAAACTGTGCCAAGCAACTCAGTGCCCTGGACAAGCTGTCTGATGCCGTGGCTGAGGTGAGGAAGCCTGTGATCTTATAAGGCAAGTAGAGGTCAGCGCATGGCTGGCGCGTGCTGTGTGTGCTTAAGGGCAAAAGCACACCTGTTCTGTACTCATGCGCACCTTACGCAACGAGAGTTGTCGAGAGCCACTCGAGTGTACGTGTGTGTTCTGATTGTTAATGCATGTTGTGTGTGCGCTGCCTGCATTCCCAGCACTAATACAGTGACCCTGAGAGACTCACGTGGCTTTGGGCTTTGGTCATTTTGGTTCATACTTGCATGCCTGCGCAAAGCAACCCGCGCATTGTTTTTGGCCAGACAAGGCTAGTAGAGTTTCAGTGATATAGATCAGAGCGGAAGAATTCTGGATGCAGAGGTATTGGGGGGGACAATTGGTCACTTGTACATGGCAATCAGTCATTGGAGAGCACACGTGGCTGCAGGAAGGAGTGCCCAGTTTGCAGGGATACTGGGCACACATGCGTGCGTTCAGGGTGAAATGCAGCCACCTTACTCACTCTTACATTCAGGGTGAAACGCAGCCACCTTACTCACTCTTGCATTCAGGGTGAAATGCAGCCACCTTACTCACTCTTGCATTGGTTTCCTGTGTTCCTGGGGTTGCTGCTGCTGACAGGTGTGTGCGTTGTGGTGTCCAGCTGCTTACATGCTGGGTGTGTGAGTTGAGATTTGCAACTGTGTACGCTGTGTGTGTGTGCACGCTGAGTGTGCGTGTGCACGCTGAGTGTGTGCTCGCTGCGTGATGCGCAAAACTGTCTGCATGCAGGGCACCGGGTTCATGGCCTTGCAAAGCTGCGCCAACCACAGCTGCGCTCCCAACGCAGCGACGGAGGGCGAGGGCAGCGGCTTCACCGCGGTGTACGCCAGGAGGCCCATCAAAGCTGGGGAGGAGGTCACGATCACGTACATAGAGGAGGATGAGGATGGCACAGGCAAAGCCATGAGCTACAAGCAGCGGCAGGTGCGTGCCATGGGGACAGGGCTCTGGCGCGGGGCATGGAACGGGCGTGTGGGGGCCAGCCTGGAGGAGAGGAGAGTTGTGGCCTGGGTGCCTGCTTATGCTCATTGTTTTGGAAGTTCATCTGCCCGCTGCATCAATTGGGGTGTCAGGGTGGGTGGGGTGGGTGGAAGGCTGCGCTCCAACCAGTCGGGCTGACGCAGTTAGATGGGCACCTGTCTTGTGCGTGCATGCATGCAACGCCCCCGGTGCATTTGGAAGGCGCATCTACATCTTTGGCAGACTCCTCTTGTGGAAGCGTTGTGGCAAACACTGTGTGTGAGAGGTTCGTGCAATGGCCACATTCCTTGGGTGCGTACCGTGTGCGGTGGTGAGACTCTTCTGCCCGCGACCGCGACCTTTGCAAAAGGACACCAGCCGCCCAGAGCCCCACAGCCCCACGTTCTCCCCTCCCTGACACCCTGCGCGGCGCTGATCAACCAGCTGCCAGCACATGCATGCACGAAGAAGCAGAGGTGTTACCTCATGCAGGCAGTGGCAACATTCCTTGCATCATTTAAAAAAAAGGGGCAGGAAAAAAAGGCCACTTGGGGCCGAGGCACGGCGCTGGTCGACCAGCTGCTATGACCCCACCGCGCGCATTCACGCATGGCAAAGCAGGCATGATGCAGCTTACGTATTCGGTAGCTGTTTCAGGTCTCTGATGTACAATTTTGCCTCTGTGTGCAGGCTGCCCTGCGCGACTATGGCTTCAAATGCCAGTGCACCTTGTGCCAGAGAGACGTTGCCAAAGTTGCCAAGAAGCCATCGAGGGGCGTTGTTAAGACGGGACGGAGATAGCGCGTGCAAAGCAGCATAAATACACCCCTGCAATTAGCAGGCGTGTCAGGCGGCATTCGGATGCCTTTTTATACAGCGCGAGCAGTTCAAATAGTGAGAATTCTGCACCAAGATCTGGTCGCGCCAGTACATACATGAGCAAGCTTGCCTGTGATCTTCAGGGATTACAAGGGTAAGGCCTCCAGTCAAGAAGTGCGACTGCAAGCACATATGGGCTATAGCTTACCTGTGATCCTTAGGAAGCAGGGCATGCCATTCAATGATGGGATGGTGCTACTCCTTTGCATCCAGGTACTGTGATACTCAATAGGCAGATGCCGCTGTATGGTGGGTTGAAGACTGGCATTGAGTCGAAGAGATGATTGTCTGTGTGCAGTGGTTTGGAGGGATGTGTGTATTGGCCGTCTATGTCCTGCAGAATAAGCTTTACCTATCCTGGATTTCTTAGACATTTTAGACACCGTGGTGTGGCACAATACTGTGTAGGTAACTGTGTAGAGCCACCAGGCGAGCTTGTACGCAAGAGTTGCAGCTATTTTACGCTTGTTGCCTCTGTGCCACAGCACCTTGTTTTTCAATTTTTCTAGGTTTTAGGTGGGTTTTAGATACTTGGCAGCAGATGCAGCTGTTGGCCCGTAATACTTAGGCGGCAGAGTTGCATGCCAGCAATCAACAGCATGAAAATAGGAAGGTGCACCAGTGGAACCAACTCCCTGCCACAAAACAGGCAAGGATCGAGTTGATCTTGTTTTGAAGGAAAGGTTACCTAGTCGTGTCCGCTGTATCTGGGCAGCTAAGCTGAAGGCTATCAGGCCTGCCATCTGAATCTAAAGCTAGGAACTTCCTAGCTTCAAGGTAAATAGAAGGAAATTATGTGCAAGAATGGTGCGCCAAAGGGAAAGTTCATAAGTTTACAAGTTTAAGTTTGACCTTCAGCCAGGTAGTTTGACTGATCAGGTTGCTGGTGAACACCAGCCATCAAAAAAACATCCATACTATGATGGAGCTTAGTAAGCTCTGAAATAAAACGATAGGAATCATTAGTTTGTTTCTGGAAAAAAATTGAAGACGTCTTCAGAAAAAGCTTGAGAGAAATAAGAAGCTCCAGTCTAATTGACAGTAATTTTGTGAGCCATAGGTAAATCATGAAACAAGTCTGCAAATTGAAGCCTCAACGAACACATTTGCATGCAACGGCACATAAAAAGAGCGTGTTTTTCATCTTGAATTGCCTGCAAGCCACACTTATCACAGGTACCATCATGATGTTCCTAGCTTCTTGTCTCGACTCTCAGCACGTGGGCCCCATGTATATTCCGGGAATATAACCTGAAACGTGCCACACTGCGCTGTGCCAAACAGTGTTTGCCTGCCTATATCCAGATGTAGATACCTAGGTACAGAAAAAGGCGGTCCATCAACAAATTCAAGGTAAATAGAAGGAAATTAAGTGCAAGAATGGTGCGCCAAAGGGAAAGAGTTGGTTAAGTTAGGTTACACAGCTGTACCTGCCAATCGAGGGCAGCTTAGCTGAAGCCCCCTTGCCTACTAAAAAATCCAAATCGCCAACCACTCCTTTTTTGCACCAGGTGTCACAACCAAGACAACCCAGCAGAGGCGTACGCAGAGTCCACGAGCTAAATACCAGCATGAGGGAGATACACCTTGTTGAGGTTAAGTACTGTGAAGATACACAGCGTGGACACCAATTAGAGGCCTCTAAAAAACAACACGAGGTTCTTTGTAAGCGCTTGAAGGCCAAAAAAGTCATCCTTCACACAAATCTTGTTGGTGTGGGAGGCTCTATTTATACCTCACACACTTTGAATCACCTAAAAGAGCTCGGCCTTGATACACAAAAAAGCCCATAAGACTGCCCTCAGATTACGTGCTCATTCTGTGCTCTATGCGCACAAACTGACAACTACTAGATGCGCTTGTCACGCCGAGAGACTGCTGCATCCAAATTAGACTCGCGGCATGACCATAGCTCTTGAAAAATCCAGTTGCTCCCAATGTCTTGGTCCGGAGCAGGGGGCAGCTTGTCACCCTCTAGATCCTCATTAGTTCTTCCTTCTCCCTGGTGGAGGAGGCTCACGGCTCTTCGGGCCAATGTGTCTCCTTTTCCTTAATTGATGCAGGGAGTGGTTTCAGTGCCTACATAGTTATTCTTTTCTTTTCTTTGAAGCCAAACGGGCTTGCAACTGAAACCAACAAAGGTGAGGTAAGGTTTTCAAGGCTGTAACCGCCAAATGAGGGCAGCTTAGCCGGTAGTGAGCCTTCAGTGAGGTTCAAATCCCGAACCCGAGGGTGAATAATCAACTTTCCATCGCAGGTGCCCCGCCGCCTGCTTGACTTTCCGGAGCCAAACCAACAGAGGGCAAGTAAGGTTGTGTTCCTGAAATCTAGGCACAGCATTCTTGGCACTCATGCACGTACAAGGCCAGGCCTTTGGTGTCTGTTTGGCTGATAAACTCTCTTAGCCTATTTGGGCTACTAGATGGGGTTTGGAAGAGATGGTGGTGCTTGATGCGCAAGTTTGCCAAGTCAGCACCCGGCCAATGTAACTCAGTCCTCTTGAAGAGGAGCTCTTCTTTTTGCACACAGTGCCAGTTGCATTTAGTGCAGATTCTGAGCTCGTAAGGAACTCTGTGCTCTTGTTGCCGGAGCCGCTTGATATTCAGGTTGTGACCAGAGAGTCTGACTCTGGGGAGAGCACGTTAAATATGGTTAGGGATATTTTGTAGGAGGTATGAAGGTAGAGTTGGCTTGGTTGCACGTTTCTGGATGTCCCACCAGACAGTCTGACTCCCAATGGGCACTCCAAAATGTGTGTGGTATGTCCTCAGAATTCTACTTGAACCATGCGCATCATGTGGGTGAAGTTGGTCTAGATCTCTCCATTATCGTATGATGCTTACGCAGCAACGGTGCAAAGTCACTCATGTTGATTTTGGAACGGCCGGGCTCTTGATAGCAGAAACATGTACATCAGCTGCAGGCATTTTGCGAAGCCCAGATAAGACCTCAAACGTCCAACTTCCTTTTTGTGTGCCAGCCGCAAAGCAGGCTCATTGATCTTGCTCAGCAAGGCATAGTTGGTTGTCAATAGGCTGATCCAAAAGCGAGCAACAAAATGGAACCAGTAAAAGTATAGGGGCAGCTGACCTGTCTCTCTTGGTAGGCAATGTGTAATCGTGCTTTGTTTCGCACCCAACAACATCTCTTTTAAACCAGAACAACCATAAACTTCCTTTTTTCTTCATGAATTAATCGTTTTTTATGAGCAGGCTAGCAGTCGCAATTCTTGACTGAAGGCCTTATCCTTGCAAACCTTGTAAACCTTAATCGTGCTTTGTTTCGCACCCAACAACATCTTTAGAAAGCAAATGTGGTGGATGTGGGCTTTGGTTGTAGCAACAGATTTTAATGGAATAAAGGGAAAGAGTTGTGCCACTTGGGTTCTCCCTGCTGGCGTCACGACGGTTGTCTCTTCTTCTCTTTTGCTTGTATGTATGTGTGAACGAAAGTCACTTCTGAAGTACTTTTTTGTCAGAAGCTAGTGTTTATTGTCAGGCTGCCAATGGCGGTAAGGCTGATTGGTTTGTGCCTGGTCATTGCCAGCATATAAGTGGAAAGAAAAGATAAATGGCTGGTCATTGCCAGCATAAAAGCGACAATCGTTTATACCATCATGGTATGATGTCTTTTTCATGCTATTCCAGACATCAGGACAAAAAGATAATAATGGATTAAGTAACGGCTGGCTTGACCCCAAACTTGAAACATACAGAATTGAATGCTTTTCAACAAATTTGTTTCACTTGAACTTCTAGTATAAGTTTTTAGAACATTTTAATCATATAACAGGCAGCTGACTGAGGAATAGAGAGGATGCCTATCACTCTTAATAGTTTGAAGACTCATTTTCGTCGATTTAATCAGGGAAGTAATATTACAGTGTGCAAACTATATTATGGCAGTGTGCGCAGGTAAAACTTTTGTGGTCATTTTTGTTTTTGATTATAACCTTGCAGGAACACCAAAGTGTTTGCCACACGTCCTTAACAATAAAATTTAATAGGAGCTTCCAAAGCAGGGAGCTGTTTGAATGATGTGTCATAAAATCTGCTTCCACAAAGCATATTTCCCATTCTTACTCCAATGCCGTGATTATCCTTGCCATCTACAGCCCTGCATCCATACGGGCCTTTTTCTTCAGTGGCTTGTCATCTTTTGCTGCGGGCCCCATCATCGAAGTCGCCAAGCCCCCAGACTTAAGTCGTAATTCTTGATTGCACCTGAACAGGTCGCCATAGGAATTACTGCTGAAGGTCTCAGCCACCCTTTGCAAAACCTTATTCCTCCTGATGCCTGCTGCTTGGGGCCCTGCACATTCATGAATAGAGCAAGACGGCATGAGTAAGCGCAGCGCAGTATTGACATGCATACAAGAAACATGCCAACATGACTCTGGGCATGTTCACCTGCTTTAAACAACATGTGCTTAGAACAACATGCTGAGCGCTGCATCAAAAACCCACCGACCCTACCAAATGTTTGTCTCCTTCAGTATTACAAGTGACCTGACACTGCCCCTCTCAGTACAAATCATTTAAATGATCGTTCTAGCATGTCAGCTTTCTAGCATCAAGCGCATGCATTCCTAAGAAGCATAGGATAAAGGGAAATAAGACCCTGGAATGCTAGGACCTACAGTGCAGTATCAAGACAGTGAAAGGCCACCATCTGCTTTCACTGCCAGGAACATCCTCAGAAAGCATCCACATGAAGGTTTCAAACCACAACTGATGTGGGGAATGTATTCTCTGCCAACGTGTTTTCTTTCATCGTCATGCATGAGCATTGCAGAATCCATACATCATTCAGCTACTAGAAACGCATTACTTGCAGAAGCAGATTCATAAAGAGGGTTACTGTGACAGGGAAGACAGTAGACTTGTCACACATTATGTATTGCACTTTATTGACACCCCCAAACATGCACTTGTCCTAAAAACCATCATTGCTCATCTACCATCTCTCTGCACTTGTGCTTTGTGCAGTGCCCAATCAAACATCTCCCTTACCGGTAGCTTCTCCTCCATTGACACCAGCTGTCTTCAAGTCATTCAGGCTGTCAAGAGCAGCTGCATCCATTGCAAGAAGAAGCTCATCACCATCAAAATCTTCAACCTGGAAAAAGAGAAGGACATAGCATGTCTTTCATTGAGCACGACTTTTTGAGCAGACAAGCATGCACAGCCACGTAAGCGTAAGCATGCGCACGCATGCGCGTGCACACACAAGAACATTCCACCACTGCCACCACATGTACACAGAGTGCCCACACTAAAGAATATGCAACCAAATTCATGACAGGCGCTGCTCACGCCAATGATTAAGCAACTAAGCAAGTGGAATCACTTCCGGATGTCATAGGAAGAGGATTTACTTGAACTTGTTTCATCGCTGCCTTAGGAAGCTGGAAATACAAAAACAGCTGCCCAGGACAATATGTGCTTACCCTTTTGGCCATCATCCATTCAATTCTTTGGTTAAATGCTTGATTAGCATGCAAGGACTTGACAAACACAGTCTAAAAAGGACCTCTACACTTAAAACACTGTGCTGTCCATTGTGTAATCGTGGCATCATCAAAATTGGTCCATTTTATACACTTACACAACCTTCCCCACTGTCAGCAGTTGAAAGCATCTCGGCAAGCATGCACAGTGTCTCCAGCTCAAGGAGCAAGCTGGAATAGCCACGTTGCTCACCTGCAGAAGTAAAATACGTCAATGACAAGAGATGGGTCGATAGGGTCTAATTAGAATGCCAAAGAGGCTCTATAAAGGCTCAATCAAATAGGCTCTTATGAGGCTCTACAGAGCCTCGACGAGTGTCTGCCAAACCCCTTTACCCATCCCTATCAATGACTGATTGGAATGATTGGAAAGAATACTTCTATTGTCTGAACTTGTTGGGCTTAAGTTTGGGGGCAGCTACAGCCCGAATGGTTGCATAATTGTGCATCTTTGTAGTGTAGGGTCTTAGTGACATGCTGGCCTCAATAATGATATGGTTATACAAGGCCATGAAATGTCCATTTCCTGATGCACTTTGTACCTTGACTGCACTATTAGGCACCTGGCATTGTATGGAGTCAAAATCATGGATGAACCTGTTGGCTTGGATGGGGGAATTGCTTGGATTTCAAGCCTGAATTGGCAGAATCTGCAACCAGCACGAGCCACCATAAAATTATCTTAAACTATGAGATGTTGTTCAACTAGGTTTCCAAGTTGGAAACCTAGTTTGGAAGTCAGCTTTTAACCCTCCTTAGCACACATCCGACTGATTTCAGTCATCTCTTTATTTCACATCTTGCGCCAATTTACAATTACTGACAAGGGCAACTGCTTATGCTTCTACGTTACAAGGACACCAAAAGGCAAACATAATGTGATTTGGTGTTTTAGGCGTTGAAGATGTGCAGATCCCTATGGAATTTAGGACAATGTCAAAAAGCTCATAAGCAGATTCATTGATTCAATATTTGAGTGATATCAAGCAAAGAGAGCGAGTTGGGCAACTACTTCTTAGAAACATATGCAAAAAATAGCATACTGAGCCTCAGCTAGCCTTTCCTGCCATACGTGCTGAAGATTGTCAGGCAGCTAATCGAAGCCCCAAACGCTTCTTTCAACTGCAAACAGGCTCTCAGTTTTTCTTTCAATCTTCCCACGTACAGTCACTGCAGACGGTCTCCCTGGCTTGAGTCTGTTTTGTTTCAGCGGGCAGCAATGCACACCAGCTTAAAAAAATTATAGGTTTCTGAAAGTATTTCTTAAGGAGACGAAACAAATGCCTAATCTGCTGCTGCATATGCTAGATCTAACAGCCATTGATTGGCCTATTCCAGATCACCCAGACCTGGACCATTTCAGATTTTTATTTATGAAATGGTGCTCTTTAGCCTGGTATGTGCAGCAAGAGCAAGAGCATGAATGATTGCCAGCAAGCTCTAGAGCATTTAAAAAGTTCCAGGTATCGCCAAGCGCCATTTGCATTATGAATGCGTCGCCCAATTTTGATTTACTTATGCCTGTGCGCATGCACATCTTCTAACAAGTATACACCTACCAGGATAGTATTTCCGCGCCTCACACTCCATCGCCTCCGCCGAGACCCTGTGGAACTGTTGGCACTTTCTGAGTAGAGCTTTGACACCATCAACAGTTGGGGTGGCCATGTCTATCAGGTGATACTTACCTGCGAGCATGGTAAGTGGCTGTGTACATAGGCATGTGTGCCCTGTACTTATGCCCCTGGAGGTGGAACACCTTGTAAGGCACCAGGAATTGTGCCACTCACTTGTCTGCAATTTCTAAACTATCTCTGTATTGAATTGAATGGAGATGACCAAAGGCAGGAGAGGTATGACTCATGCCATATGAGCTACAAACAATCTATACATATGCATGCTTCACGTACCGCCACACTCTCTTTGGGCCTGATCCTCAGCTATTGCCAAGCGCTTCTTGATGGCCATGCGCAGTACAGACAAGTGCTCCTGTTCCCATTCCTCCATCTCTGACAGCAGCCGCTTCCGTTGCTCCGATTGCTCCTGGAATTGATTTAAAGGCTCGTATGTGTGTGCAGCGTTTGCATAGCATTGAGGCTGCAAGAGAGAGGTCAATGCTGGTGAGAGGCAAGAAGTCTTACCTAGGACCAGCCTGAGATCCTAAATCTGAGCCTTGTGCCATGGCATAGCCCTATGAGTAATTGGGTGTGTGCTGGGCCCCACTTGCAATAGATAAGGCTTCAGCTTGCAAATGTAGACTACCTTACTCCTTACATGCACTGTTCTTACTTTCTAAGGACAAAACAATGCCTGTACTATTGGCCGCATAGCAGTCAAACATTGTAAAGTGGTGGTCAAGCAGGGAAATAGGGAAACACACTATGGATTGGTAATAGATAGGGTTAGATCACAAGCAAAGCACATTAGCATGAGCTAGCAATCCTCCTACCTTAACTTTGCGTCCCCTTCCCATGCTGTGAATGCTGGCGTGGTCAAACTCGTCTTCAGAGCTTTCTGCTTCACTATCATTTCCAGAACTGTCTGCTGCCTGCATTTGTTCGCAGAAATTCCTTCCACTTTGCCTTGCAGCCATATTCCATCCAAAAGTATTGCAGACCTGGTAATAGCCATGCGTGTGAAAGTACAAAAACTCTGTTCCATGCAGACATGCGCGCAAGTGCATCATACTCTTCGATCATTGCTAGCTCAAACCCACGCCCTTCCACTCTGGATTTCTAAATTTACTATGGTACATGTATTGCTGCTGCTGCTTCTGCTGCTACTGCTGCTGCTGCTGCAGCAGCTGCTGCTGCATCGTTATCAATGATAACGATTAGGGATGGGTAAATAGGGTCTGATCAAAATGCCAAAGAGGCTCTATAGAGGCTCAAATAGGCTGTAAAGAGGCTCTACTGAGCCTCAACGAGGGTCTGCCAAACCCTATCACCCATAATTAGTATCATCACGATCAACCTAGGTTGCAGCAGCCCTCTCATTTGCGTATCGCCAGCTCAACAGCTCACCATAAACGCCGCCAGCTGCTGCCGGGTAGCAGCCGGTCTCGCTGGTGCGCGGCCACCCTGTGCACAGGGCTTGTTGCTCCTGCGTGCCTCCGCCAATGCTGCGCTCAACTGGCCCGGCTGCTGCTGTGTGCACCAGTCCCACAGCGGGAACTGCTGCACCAAGGTTTCAGGCCTGCAGTCATAAAGCATGCATCTGCATGCGCTGGACAATGTGTGCACCATTAGACTGAAGGAAAGACACAGGCACAGCTGTAAAAGAATGTTCTAGAACATTAAAGTGTTCACTCTGTTGCAATTGAGACCAAGATTAAAAAAGCACAATGATTTATTCACAAACCATGAATCACATTTCATCGTGTGGTATATATTAAGGTGTTGAAATGCCAGTCAATAAAAGCAGACATGGCAGAGCAAGCTCTCATACCTCAATTGCACAGATCATCTGCAATTTCATATAAATCTCCACACTCACCATACCACGAGTTGCCCTGCCCTTGTGCTATCTGTCCATGCTTACCTGTACAGACATTGCACTTTAATTTCTTTAAGTGCACCCTAGGTGCGTCTGCGCCTAACTGGGCTGTACTACGTGAGTGTGGGCACGAACCTCTGCATTCTATAGGTTTAGAGCTACCATTAAATTTTAAAACAGCTTGTTGTCCTCTATTAGTGCCACTTGTAAGCAGGCCCTTCACGAAGACCTCAAAATGGTGCCTCGGGCTTAATCTTGGGCTTTGGATACTTCGCGCGTCTTTGTGGGATTGCAAGGCTGTGACACATATGTACAAGCTTTCTTGCAGGGGCACCCTATTTGTTACTCAAATTTCACTGTTGAACTGAGGTTTAGGATGAGGAAAGTGTGGAGGGACATTGCTGACATGACCCCTCTAGAAAGCAACAACAGGTGGTGACTATCATTCTTGGTTTGCCTGTCCCCTCCCAGATCTTCAAGCTGATTCACGCACTCGTGTGCAGAATGGGGGTGCACCCCTGATGCCACCTCACTATCTGCACCTTGACCTCCCTAAGCATGTTATGAGGAATGCGAGCAGGTTTTGTTTGCATTCACATACTCTCGCGGTGGAATGCTCCATCTGGCGCGGTGAAAATGGCCACTGTAACAAATGCTCTTGTGCTGCTGTGCAAAATGAGGTCTTTGATTTCCTTTCTCAACTGCACAATAAACTCAGCCATTTAAACTTGGACAAAATGGACTCTTTTTCCATGCTATTTTTGGCTGGCAAAGGCCAGCAGCAAACCAATCAGCCTAACGACCAGGCTGGCAGCTACCCTAACTAGTAATTATCTGTGCATGCTTGCATTGTGTATTCATTTGTGCGCACACATGGCGCGTGTGTGCATGTGTTTGTATGTGTGGATGTTCACTCACGCGACACCTGTGTTTGTATGTGTGGATGTTCACTCACGCGGCACCTGTGTTTGTATGTGTGGATGTTCACTCACGCGACACCTGGGTGACTTTCTCTGATGGTCTCCATGATGACCTCGAATGCCCTGAGGTTGCCTTCAGGTGTGAGGTGCAGCCCATCACACAAGAACTTTGACTCCCAGCCCTGGGAAATCAACAGCAGACCGGAAAGCCGATCGTTGCATTGCCGTGATGTTACTAATGATGGCACTGATGGAGGAAAAAGAAACTGTTGCCTCCCTGCTAAGCTCTTGGTAGCAGGGTATTTAGGGCAAATACGGCATCTCGCCCGCAGCTGCGGATAACTATAGCAATTCAACCACACTCTGTAGCTTCTGATACTGATTGGAAATGTGACGATCTGATACTGTGACTTGTGATACAGGGGTAGACAAATTCCATGCCTACATCAAACACATGCACGCCTTGCATGTCCTGCTACAAACCTGCAAGCCATGCCCATTTGCCCCCACCTGTTAGCACACAGCCTCAGGTCACCCATAAGCCCTCGGTAAAGAACTAATGTTTCAAAAGGCACAAATAGCTTTGCTTTGCTCATGGCGGAAGTTGGCTTTGCGACTTCTCCAAGCACAGCAGTTGTGCAGGCAAGATGCTTCGCAGCTTCCGCAAGCAGGAAAGGCACCAGAAAGCAGGACAGCCACCCGCTTGCCTCTCCCTGTCCTATTTCGGGAAGTTATTTGTCGTCCTCCTCCTTGCACTGCTGCCCACTTGCATCTACAGCACCTCATCCCACAAGTCTACGCATGCCATGCCCGGTGCCGTGTCTTGCACCATCACTTTTGGAATGTGTGCTCTTAGTTTAGCTGTACAAGTCCTGACAAGCAATGGCCACCGCTTCTGCCCACACTTGCTTGCACGTGAGTTGCACCACAACTCACTGGTGTTTGCTGCATGACAGTGTGCAAGTCCACGCATGTCAAGCCCAGCGCTTTTGCCACTTCCACACAAGCCTCAGCATACTGAGACGTGTGCTCGTTGCTACGGTCAAGCGGCATCGATGCGGCAGTGGCCTCATTCGTTTTCTGCATGTGAGCGCATGTCGTTGCAAGGACAAGTGAGTTAATGTATATGTGTGTATGTGTGCATGTGAGAATGCAGGAGTTCTGTGCAGGCATGCCAGTGTGAGTGTGTACGAGTGCATGCTTATGCTTGTGCATACAAGCACGCCAGACAGAGAGTCTGGGGCCGCTGTGCTCCATCCCTTGCTCCGCCTTCCAAGCAATGCCCCATACCAGCTGCAGCACCTCGAACGCACCAGAACTTGCCACTCCTTTCGCCCCGCATCATGCACAGGTGGCGGGGTGAGCATGACCACCGTGGCAAAGCTACCGTGTTGCTGCACAGCCTTCACAACAGCAGCCAAATTCTCCTTGTACTCAGTCAATGGCACATGCTGCGCGGAGGATGGCCTGTGGAGCAGCAGGGGAGGTGGGGGGTTGTGGCAATTGGAAATAGCTCATCCTAAGAAACCTTGTGGCAATGGGAACTGGCAGGCAGGGTTGCATTGGGCGGAAGGGGAGGGAGGCGTATATCTGCTGTGTGGGCCAAGGGTCACATCTATCCAGGTCGCCAGGGACCTATACTCTTTTAGCTGAGGGTGTTTGACGGGCTCTCCTTGTGTCTTTGTTCTGGGTGCATGTGACAAATTTATCTTGTGCAGCAGCCAGCTATGCCATGAGCGAAGAATGCTTCTGGTGGACACGGCACGCTGGACACGATCTGTGGACTTCTGGCCAGCGGGAATTGACTCACAGATTCATACATGTTGGCTCGTAACTTATGAGTCATTAGTTAAATTGAATCAAAGCGCCCTGCCCTTCCGTGTCCTTCTTGCATTGCATTACATCATATAAATGCATTAGGCAGATCTGAGAAAGGGCGCCTGGTATCTGATCAACCAGCTGTAGGCAGCACTTGAACTATTTAACATACTTTGCATAGGTTTGTGCTTTTGTGCAGTGAGCTCTCTCCAACCGCACACCTTTCAAATCAAGTGTAAGATCTTAATACACTAAAGGACACAGCTTTCCTGTCCAAAAAACCACAAGAAGACTTATTCACAACTCCAATCCTAGAGAGATTATCAAAAAGTGGGCAAAGTAGGCAAATGCCTTTCTTTATTACCTATCACCACTCCTTTGATTTATTTGTTTGCTTTCGCACAGCCACACTCGCACGCACACACCCTCACCCACATCCCTACAGACTTGCTTACCCATCGCTGATGGCTGCATCGTTTGCCCCAAGCCACACGGTTGCCAAACCTTGGGTATCATGGCAGGGAATCCCAGCGAGGATTTCCTGCGCTTGGTTTGTAACAAGAACTTTTACGCATGCCAGTCATGAGTATTCTACTTGCAAGCGCATACCGCACCTTTGGCGCATCTTGCATCTAGGCAGCAAATGAACACGGTGCTATCACTCCCTTGGCCTGCGACGTCTCTTTTCCTTGTCCTCACATAAGAGCAAAATTCATGTAGCACACACCACAAGCATCCTTCTTAACACGCAGTTAATCTGGTCAGTATAATGAGCTCCGTTTCCCATGCATGATAGCAATGCGTGCAAGCATTTTCTGAGCCAAGCATGCCATGCTCAAAGGTAGGTCGTGATCAAACACATCAATTCCTCGCTCACCGGTAAAACCTCTTTAATCATGCGCGTGTTGTAGCCCCCATAGCCTCGGTGCATCACGTCAGCCTGTGACGAAACCACAGCGTGTGTTAAACATTGGCAGAATGGAGCAACCTCAAAGAGCCCCAAATACAAAGATGCAAGGGTACCACACAACTCGTGGCTTCTTTAGGGATGAAGCTTGAAGAAACAAGTTGCTCACGCACCTTGCGGCTGTAGGCCTGCGCGAGCCTGCCGACCCACCCTCCCTCATTATAGCCACGTTCTGTGATTGAATCACCTGTGCGAGTGAACACGTGCATGCTCACATGCGTTTGTGAAGACATACGTGCTCATGTACGCACACATGCTTACAAGTGCTTGCTTAGGCATGCAGGTGTGTTTAGCATGCGTATGTGTTTGTGCGTGTACATGCAAGGGTTTGTTTGTGCGTGCTTGTGTGCATGCACGTGTGTAAGCGCTTGTGCTTACATTTGTGTATGTGTGTATGTACAGACATGTGTGTGTGCGTGTGTTTGTGCGTCTGTGTATGTGTGTGCGTGCGCGCGTGTACAGTGTGTGTTTGTGTGTGTGTGTTTGTGTGTGTGCGTGTGTTTGTGTGTGTGCGTGTGTATGTGTGTTTGTGTGTGCATGTGTGTGTGATTGTAACCTTATTTGTGTGTATGTATGTTGAATGAGTGTGTGTGTGTGTAAGTGTGTGTTATATTGTGAGTGTGTGTGTGTTTGT
>LFCJ01001586.1_pt1 | contig 16025 bp, 13 predicted proteins | sample 643141 | NCBI WGS metagenome assembly LFCJ01 (sample SAMN03766243, study PRJNA286221) | soda lake metagenome | biome: soda lake; feature: Kulunda steppe; material: water; isolation source: sample B1-Br-g2 brine of Lake Bitter-1 | place: Russia: Kulunda steppe | collected 2010-07 | reverse complement strand
GATAGTTTTCTTTGGGCTTTTGATGGTACCGAGTATAGGATACCTGCGGATAGTGGAGATGATGAGACTGGCGGAGGCACCAGTGTCTCGGGTCCAACAGGGTCTGTCTGGGTATTTGGTGAAAGGCTTTACTATATTGATTCTAACGGTGATCGCAGATGGGCTAGAGGTGAGGTTGAAGATACTAGTCCTGGAGGAGCATCTGGTAATGCTTGGATAGATCCGAGTGATGGTAAGCTAAGATATATTGATCAGGATGGAGATCAGAGAGTAATGGAAGACACTACGCCAGAACCATAAAATTATTTTTTACGGTAGCTAAGTCCGAAAATAGCTTGACTATCTCTATTAGGCTTAATACTTTCATTCTCTAAGTTTATCTCTATTTTTTCTACGTTAGTATTTTCTAAAACTTCTTCAGGAGACATACTAGTTATGTCCATACCTTTTCTTGGATGGTAAATCAGATCTGTTCTTAGTTCATTTCTAAATATGTGTCTCTCCAAGTCTTTCCAGTCTTCTCGAGAACCTGTAACTTTTACAGCTTTTACAGTTCTGTTGTAGGAAGAGTTATGTTTCAGTAGTTTGAATTCTTCGTTCTCTGTTTTTTTATCCATGAAGCCGAGTTTTTCACGCGCATAATCGGTTCTTACTAAGGCGTAGTTGATTCCGAAGTAGTTCATTCTTTCTTTTACTTGGTTTTCCGTAAGGTTTGCCTTTACTGCGAGAGGGTTAGGAACAGGATTCTCGGCAACGGCCTGTTCAAGACCTAAAAGGTAGGGGCTAGAGATACTTCCGTCAGCATACAAACCGTTTACAACAGAGGCATTTGACTCTAAGGGCATAGTTTGTATCGGCACAAAACTCTCATACATACTATCGTGACTGGTCTCAACTAGTATAGGTCCGTCATCCGGAACAACGTCTTCCAAATCAGTTTCCGAACTCCAGTGATTTTCTATATCCAAACCTATTACCGGCACAACAAAAGAAAGACAGACCACTGAAAGCAACAAAGAACTACGGATATTACGCTGATCTTCTATTCGCTTTAAAACCTTCTTTATGCCGGGTGCTGCCGCAAGAACAACTAGTAACTGGCCGTAGATAAAGAATCTGTAATGTTGTACTTCAGGACCCAAACTTACGGTACCTAAAACCAGACATAACATACTGAGCAAAACCAATGAAAACGCCTTCTTAGACCTATCAAAAAACAGGAAAGGGAGAAAAAGCCACGGCCAGTTAACCAGCTGGCCTGATGGACCTACAAAGCTCTGCATATACCAAGAACTTTCCAAAGCTCTCAACAACCACCAACCCGACATGACGAGTCCGAGAGATGCCATAAATGTCCTGAAAACGTTCTTTGACAGTAAAAAGTATATTCCAAGATAAAAAACAGCTACAAGACCGATATAAGGATGTGTAAGCAGGATTACAGCTAGTACAAAACTTGAAAGATAAGCCGATCCACGAGAATCCTTCCATAAAAGCCCTATAAATACTAAAAGCAAAGGAAGCGCCATGGCTTGAGCCACTAAACCAACTTGTAAAGTCTGATAAACCAAAGAAAACGGTTCTCGCATAAAAATAAGGAAGACTGCTGCAAAACCTGAGATAAGTCCGACTTTCTTGTCAAAAACAGTTTTGAAACAATAATAACTGGTAACCGGGAATATTACAAGTGAAAGAAAAACAAAGGCTTTGAAAGAAGTACTATGCCCCATTAAAAGCCCAAGATAATAAGATAAGCCGAAGAATCCGGGCGGATAAAACCGGAACATAGGAACACCTAAAAACCAGTCTGTACTCCAGCCAAACTCGAACACTTTAGTTAAACTATAAGCACCTACTAGATCTCTGCCAGCAAACTCTTCTGTAAAAAGAAAGCTGCCGGTCTTCCAAACTAAAAGCACTAAAGACGTAATTAATAGAGTGACATAGTGTTTATCTAAGTTTCTCGTTGACATTTTGAAAGCAGATTCCGTAGCTTTTCTTTATACTCTGGTTTTAAACCAATCTTACTGTATACCTGGAGGAAAGCTTCAATATCTTCATTTTTCAGTGGCTTCAAACTGAGGAAGATTAGAACGTATAGAACTCCGAAGCCGAAAATAGCTGAGATGTTAGATACTATTCCTTCAAAACCAATTAGAAGGATAGGGGAAGATATGAGGCCTGCTAAAACGGGTTTGACTAAATCTTTGTTAAGCGGCGTGATAGTGAAATGTCTACGTACGAAGAAGAGTCGTAGTAAATTAGTAACCGTAAACCCTATTAGAAAACCTGCTGCAGCGCCATCAACACCGTAAACAGGGATTAGTAGAAGACTTGACGACGTCAGAATCAGAACTCCTAGTACCTTAGATATGCCTTCTTGAGCGGTATCGCCTATACTAATTAGAAGCTGTCCTAAAGGACCCATTGCTACATCTACAAATCTTCCTAAAGCAATTATTACTAAAACCGAGCTTGCAGCGGAATAAGAAGAACCAAAAAGTGTTGTAACAATGAAATCTGGTTTTAATATAAGTACAAGCACAAGAGGCAGAGATAAAACTATAATCCATCTTACTACAGTCTGATAAAGAGATTTTATATCCTCTATTCTATTTTCTGCGAAGGAAGTAGATGTTAAAGGCATAAATAAATAATTAACAGCAGTTAAAGCAAAAGTAATAGCGTAAGATAAGGGTAAAGCTGCATTATATATTCCTGCTGCGGAAGAGTCGATTAGATATCCTAAAAGTAGTATATTTATCCAGATAAGTCCGAAACTTGCATATTCTGCAACCATTAAAGGCGAGGAAAAACTCAACAGATCCTTCATTCTACTGAAAGAAGGCCGGTTTAAACACCTCTTGTTGTAGTATATGATTAGACCTATAAACATTGTAAGCCAGCCTGCAAGTAGATAGCCGGCTGCAGCCATGCTTGGAGAAGTGTAAACAAAAGCTAAGGGTGCTGCAGATAATATTATAAGTAAAGGAAGTGTTAGATTTTGCAATAGAACTTTTTCAGCGGTTCTTTTCTCTCCTCTAAAACCTCCGATCAAAACAGAAGTGACTACGTAAGCAGGTATGTTAAGTCCAAAAGCTTTTATTACGGGACTAAGAGACTCGTTATCTAGCAGGTAGGCGATGTTTTCAGAGAATAAGAAAACTATTAAACCGGTTATAACAGAGGTAACTAAGCATAAAGCTAATGCTGAAGAAATAGTGTTCTCACGCTTCTCTCTATAAGATATAAATCTTGCAACACCTTCGCTTGTGCCTAATAATGCAAATATTACGAAGAAATTCAGTATGGCTAAGCCTTCAGAAAGCATACCATATCCTTCAGGCTCTAGAAACCGGCCAAGAAGAACTCTAGTTAAAATACTTAGTAAGCCGGCTACAACAAAACCAACTGCGATTAAAACGCTGCTATTGACTAACTTAGAAAAATCTTCTTCTTTAACCATTTCCTAAATAGTGTTGAGGAGTTATACCTTTTGAAACTTAAAAAATGGAAACACTATTACTAAGTTATTATGGAGCCTAGCAATACGACGAACCTAGATCCTTATTCTCCCGAAGGATGTTTTATAGCTACAGCAGCCTACGGTACTGAAACACATCATAGAATTGATATACTCAGAGACTTCAGAGATGGGTACATGAAGAAAAACATTTTAGGAAGGCTCTTTGTTAAGAATTATTATCGCTTCAGTCCTCCTGTAGCAGATTTTATAGCTAAAAGGAATTATGTCCAAACAGCAACAAGGGTACTGTTTGTAGAACCGCTATGCAAAACAGTGAATAAACTATTCTTTAGAGACTAAACTTTTTCCTGTCATATAATCTGGAATCTCTCTAGAGTAGAGTTCTAGGATAGTAGGAGCAAGATCTACTATTCTAGGATTCTCGAGATTTATCTCTTCAGAGTTAGATGCTATAATACCCTCAAAATCATGTACTCCGGTTTTAGTGTTTTTCTCACTGTATAAGGAACCACGACCCATGAAACCAACTACATGAAATCCTGTATTAGGTACTAGAATAAAGTCTGGTGAGTCCTCATCAGGATCGTCATAAATCTCCTCTGTATCCAGAATCTCCTTGAAAACCTTCTCCCCCTTAAACTCTAGAGAAAGGAGCTCCTCCTCCAAAACCTCTTTAAATTCCTTTAAATCCTCAATATTCTCCTCAACCAGATATAAACCGCCTCTGTAATTACCACAGTAAGCCTTCGTCTCAGAAAGATCAATACTGTTCATACCTGGCTTAGGAACTGATTTAGAAGGATCAAAACCTATAAAGGAAAAAACCTGTTTCAAAGGGTTCAAAAGACCGGTACTTCTTAATAAAGGAGCTATACGCTGCTGTGTTACGCCCAGCTTTGTAAGTAAGGATTCGCTGTTCTCAGTTACAAGATAACCTTTCTTTTTCATCCAGTGATTCAAATATACCTCGGTCTTCATCTCTCTAAAGCCGTGGTCGCTCATAACAATTACTGTTGCATCCTCTCCTAGTTCCTCTCTAATTCTGCCGATTGATTCGTCCAGCTTTTTGTAATGTTCTGAAACAGCGCTACCAAACTCTTCATTACTGGGGGGAAGAGGATAGTAATGCTGCAACCTATCTAAACCAGTATATGTTACATGGAAGAAATCAGGTTTATAGTCGTTAATTATTCTTAAACAAGTATCAGTCCTCTTATCTACGGCAGTTTCGGCCCTATCAAGTATTTTCTGCGTTCTCTCACCATCATAACCAATAGATAACGTTTCTATAATGTAATCCTTATCGTTCAGATCTTCAGTTAACTCCTCGGGATAAGTGTAAGTATTATCTTTAGATGAAAGATAACCGGATACGAGAACGCCTTCGGTCTGTTTAGGAGGATAAGTCATAGGTATATTGACAATACCTACTTTTCGGTCAAGTTTATCCCAGAAGTAAGGTTTATTAATATCTTTACTAGTTACCGGCAGAAAACGCTGATTTTTTCTTTGCAAAAAGTCATATATTCCGTGTTGAGAGGGATCTGTTCCGGTGCTGTAAGAACTCCAAGCCACAGGGCTCATCGTAGGTCTTACTGAGTTGAGATTGCTTTTGCCGCCTTGGTTAATTATCTTCTCGAGATTGGGTAGTTCTCCTTTCTCTAAAAGAGGATTGATGTATCTCCAGTCGGCACCATCCCAACCTATTACAGCTATCTTTTCTGACCGGCTCATATGTAATATAGGATTATTTTATTGTTTCAATAAACTTTTGCGGAACTATTAAATTTTTCGTAGGAGTGATTAAACTTACACGAATGAAGTATGGAAAAGATATTGAAGATAGACGTATTCTAGTTACTGGCGCAGGAGGTTTTGTGGGCTCACATCTTGTCGATTCTCTTGTAGAAATGGGTGCAGATGTAGTTGCATTTGTCCGATCAACATCTAACGGCCAGCTAAGAAATCTTGATGATTCGCTGAGCGATATAGATGTTATAAGAGGCGATATACAGGATCCTGTTTCTGTTCAAAGAGCGATACAAAAATTAAGAGGTTACGAGGATGTAATAGTTTTCCACTTAGCTGCACAGGCTCATGTGGGAGATTCATGGAAAAGACCTTATGAAACAGTTCAAACCAATTTAGTTGGTACATTGAACGTATTAGAGATTATAAAAAATGAAAAAATCGATGTTGAAAAAATCGATGTTGCCGGAACTTCTGAGGAGTTCGGCAATTTTGATAAAAATAAAGAGAAAGGCTATAAGACAGAAAATGAATCGGTTATTCTTGACGAATCTTCACCTTTAAACCCTGAAAGTATTTATGCGACCTCAAAGGTTGCTGCAGACTTTTTAGCACAGAACTATTATCAGGCATATGGTTTACCAGTCATAACAACAAGAATGTTCAACAACTATGGTCCACGACAAAGTCCTAGATATATAACAGGAACAGTAATTACCCAAGCTCTGGAACGCGATTTTGTAGAGCTTGGAAATTTAGATCCTAAGAGAGATATGTGTTTTGTAGAAGACGGTGTTAGAGGACATATAGCTGCAGCTGTTGAGGGTCTTCCGGGTGAGGTATACACTTTTGGAAGTAGTAAAACTTTTAGAATCGAGGATTGGGTCAACAAAATTCTTGACATAGGCGAGAAAGAAGGTTATTGGGAAGATATAGATATTGTCCAGAAAGAGGAGAGGTATAGGCCAGGAAACACTGATGTGCGAGAGCTGAAAGCAAGTTACAGTAAGTTAAATGATTTGACGGGCTGGATGCCTGAAACCGGTACAGAAGAAGGAATAAAGAAAACAATAGAGTGGTACGCTAAGAACTACGAGAGCTGGAAAGGTATATGTGACTGGAGATAATAGAAACGCCTGTCGGACTTAATTGGAGGACATTTTACTGATTAGGTTTTTGAGAAATCTGAGTTCTGTGCCGAGTTTTTCTTCCGCTATCTCTACGATAATAATGTCTTCAGGTTCAAAACCGTTTGAGAATACGAAACTTGTGGAGTAGGTGCCTAGTAGCAGTATTAATTCGGATATGATAGAAGGGTCATAGACCTCTGATAATCTAAGAGAGTATATTATGAGGAGGCTTAAGGATGCTGAAAAAATAGGTTTCCAGATACTTCTTAAGGACAAGGAAAGTTTCAGTATTACTAATACTTCTAAGATAATTAGCAATGAGAAAATAAGAAATGATATAGCGACCGCAATTCCTGCGCCTAATATACCGTACTGTGGTATAAGAAGGTAGTTTAAAGCAGTATTTGTCAGTACGATGGCTAGGCTGTTAAACATCATCCAGCGAGTTTTGTCTATAGCTAGAAGATATTTGCCTATAGGGGTTACTACTGCTTTTACAAGTATACCTAAAGCTATGATAGATAATACTGTGGCGCCTTCTGTGTACACGGAACCAAAGAACGTGTTTAATATAGTGCTACTGAATAAGATAAGAACTAGTGTGAGCGGTAAGGAAGTAATTAAGGTCCATCGAACTGCTACTGAGATAAGTTTTGAGGCTATATTATCTTCTCCTTTGGCGAGATGAGTAGATATTAAGGGAAATAGAATGATTGCGAATATTGTACTAAGTGAGCTTATGAGGTAAGCTGTTGGTAAAGCAGAATTATATATTCCTATATCTGATGCTACTGTATTAGGAAACCATCCTAGCATAAAATTATCTATGTTTGCACTTATTGTCTGGCCTATTCCGACTACTAGAAGAGGCAGTGAGTATTTTAAGAGCTCTTCATGGTTTTTGTCGGTCGGATAATCTCCGAAAATAGGAAATATTCGGGATTGGAGAAGATAGAATCCTAGAACACCAGCAAACAGTACTGAAAGAGTGTATGCTACGGCGACGCCTATAACTCCATAGCCAGAATAGATGAGGGCTATTGTCAATAAAACCAATACTAAAGGCTGAAAAATATTCTCAATACCTGAGAAATAATCCATGCGCTTGAACGCTTTGAAAACCTCTACAACGTCTTTAAGAAAAGTACGGAATGGAATAGCTAAAGCAAATATTTGCAGTATGGGAGTAAGTCTTGGTTCTCCAAGGATCAAACTTATGGAGGGAGATAAAATGAATAAAGATAATCCTGCTAATATACTCAGAGGTAATGTGAGTTCAAAAGCGGAAAAAATGGTTCCTCTAACCTTAGAATCGTCTTTTTTACCGATATATTTTGAAACAAAACGTGTTATTCCTAAAGGTATTCCTATCTTACTTAGTAACATTGTCGTCATAAATATTGAGAAACCTAATGAGAAAAGTCCGTACTCTTCAGGTCCTAGGTACCTTGCAATAATAACTCTGTATAAGTACCAGAGAAGTTTTGAAGCAATTAATCCTGCTAGGACAAAGAAAGCTCCCATAGCTAACGTCTTGACCGAAGAAGACTCCTCTGGCTCCGAACCCATGGAATCAGGTATACTCTTTTACTTCAATAAACTATCCCTTTAATTCGGAAAAATTAGAGGAATCAACTATATGAGGCTCGGGAACAGGTATAATAAATTTACCTCCGGTTTCTAGATACCTTTCGAGATTGGCTATTATTGACTCCGAGAAGTTCCAGGGTAAAAGTAGTGCGTACTCAGGATTGTCATCAATTAGGTGATCGTCGGAGACCACTTTATTATGAGTGCCTGGTATGTATTTCCCAATCTTCCTCTCTGATTTCTCAGTAACATAAGGTACAGTATTATCATCAAAGTTACAGTAGTTTAACAGAGTAACCCCTTTGGCAGGGCCACCTACGCCTACCACTGTCTCACCACTGGAAACTATTTTGTTTACCATCCTGACTAGTTTCCGACGGTTTTCTTCTACTCGATATCTGAAATCGTTTAAAACTGTCTGAGAATGTATACCAGTCTTTTTTTCGTAATTTTCAAACTCTTTTACGGACTCAGATATTTTGTACCTGTTTTTTTGGCATACGTAGAGTCTTATTGTCCCCCCATGAATATCTTGTTTCTCGATGTCAAAAATTTCGAGATCAAATTGTTTGAATAGCTGTTTTAACGGTTTGATTGAGAAATAAGAAAGATGTTCGTGGTAAATAGTGTCAAACTCATTCTTTTTGATAAGATCTCCTAGATAAGGTACTTCAATTATGAAAACACCTTTGTCTGATAAAAGTGTTTTAACACCTTCTAAAGTATCATGTAAATCGTCTATATGTGCGAAAACGTTCGTGGCCGTAATAATATCTCTACATTTTTTACGCTCTAGCAAGTCTTCTGCTAACTGAGATGAGAAAAAAGTATTTTCCGTAGGTATACCCCGATTATTTGCTATCTCACAAACGTTTCCAGAAGGTTCTACGCCCAAAACATCGCATTTTTCAGACTTAAACCCTTCTAAGAGTGCACCTGTATTGCTTCCAATATCTAGTACTCTTCTATGGTTTTCAAATCGGCTTACTATTTCCTCAGACATCCTCCGAAAATGTTCAACGCCTTTATCCGTAACAGACATATCATAAGCATAATTACTGTGATAAAGCTTATTCTTAGGTATTACATAATTAAGCTGTACTAAGCCACAGTTCTTACATATAACGGTTTTAAGAGGATAGAGTTTTTCCGGTCTATTAAGCTCAGACTTAGATAAAAAGTTATCTACTATAGGCATATGACCTAGATCAAGTACAGGCTCAAAATCTTTGTCTCCACAAATCCTACATTCTTCGATAAGACCAGCCATTCTTATTCACAGACTTTTCGGTCTGATGATATAAAGCTAATTAATATTTAATAATTATACATTTCTAAAAGTTCTAAAAAACATTGGAAAGTAATTATTCTAATAGCTATGACTAAAAATCTAGATGAAGATGCTCTAAAGAAGTTACTCGGCAAACTAAATGCGCGGCCCGTAGAATTTGATTCTGAGAACCCTTCTGTGAAGCTGGCTTATGCTTCCTACTCAAAAAAGGAAGTAATAGAGGCGCTTGATTCAATGACTTCTACATACGTTACAATGGGAGAGAAAGTAGAGAGTTTTGAGAGAAAATGGTCTGATTATCTAGATGTAGATTATGGAGTCATGACTAACTCCGGCTCCTCAGCTAATCTTATCGCTTTAAAATCTATTTCAAAAAGGTTTGATTCTAACTCAGAAGTTATAGTACCGGCTATATCCTGGTCAACTACAGTCTTTCCGGTGATAGATGCGGGAGCAAAACCAGTGTTCACTGATATCGATATGGAAAAACTTAGAATGGATATGGATTCCGTAGAGTCTGCCATAAATGAAAATACTGAGGCCATAGTTGCAGTACATCTGCTAGGTAATCCTGCGCCTATAGAAAGACTAAAACACATTTGTGAAAAGCACAACTTAGCCCTTATTGAAGACTGTGCGCAGGCCCACGGAGCAAGTTACAAAGATAAGAAGGTAGGGTCATTCGGAGATATTAGTACTTTCAGCTTCTCCTTCTCTCATCATATTACAACTATGGAAGGCGGTATGGCTGTAACAAACTCTAAAAACCAATTTCAAGACATGAAAATGCATCGCTCATGGGGAAGAGTCCGTGACTTAGAGAACAATGAGAAGTTTGATAAAAATAATAAAGATGTATTATTTGCCTCACATGGATACAATGTCAGACCTTTAGAGGTCCAAGCCGCTTTTGGAATTCATCAGGTCGAAAAAATGAGGCATATTGTGAAGAAAAGAAGAGATAATGCCTTCTATTTAGATCGAAGATTAAATGCTATTGATCAGATAAAATTGATCCAAGAAAGACAGGATACAGAGTGCTCTTACCTTCACTATCCTATTATAATAGAACCTAGCTCCTCGTATGAACGTGATGAACTTAGAGATCATCTGGAGAGCAAGGGTATTGAGACACGCCCGTTTCTTTCAGGTAATCTTGCTGAACATCCGGCATTTACCTCAGAAAACTCTAGAGTTGAAGGAAAACTTGAGGGAGCTAATAATATAGATAAGAATGGCATGTATATAGGAGTTCATCACAGATTGACAGAACAGCACTTGGAACATATAGTTGAATCTGTAACATCTTTCTTTGAAAGCTGAGATTGCTATTTAGGCCGCCACCATTTAACAGGAAAATCATCTTTTAATTGATTGTATCGGGCTACCATATAAGCTGAAAGCTCTATAATTCCTAAACCTATGAACTTAGGGAGGCTAGTAAGTGAACTCCTCATAAGGTTTTCAATAAATATTTTTACGAGTAAGGCGTCGGGTTTGCTGTGTTTAAAACCTCGTTGTTTGGCCTGAAATCTTCCGGCCCAGTTTTTTTTCTGCTGATGAAAGAAAAAACGCAGAGAGTTAGGGGTGTGGTGATACTTAACAGCTTCGGAAGTATATTCTAGATCAAAGTCGTTTTCAAGACATTTATGCTCAATATAAGCATCATCAAGCACTACGTCAGGAAATTGTTGAATCATGTTAGAAGGGAATATCCCTAAATGAGTTGAAAACCGAGGATTCTGGAGGCACATGGTGTTATGCAGCTCTCCGTAAAGCTCTATTATTTTACCTATAAATGAGTTGTCTGTTACAGGTATCTCTTTCCCAGAAACTGCGTTCATGCCGCTGAAGTTCTCATATAATTTCTCCAAGCTGCCAGGTTTGATGGTGCCGTCTCCGTCAACTAGCATTATGGCTTCTCCAGTACTTTTAGACAAGATTTTATTCTGTGCTGCGATTTGACCTTCCCTTTTCTCTTCTTTTATAAGTATGAGTTCATCCGATTTCCTGGATTTCTCTGCTACAATATTTGCGGTGTTGTCTTCTCCGGCCACCACTATAATTATCTCTTCTATAGGTATATCTTCCTCAAATACCTGTTCTATCAGTTTTTCTATAGTATCTTCTTCATTGTGTGCGCAAATTCCTATAGTAATATTTTCGTTAGACACGTTAAGATTACCTGGTAAGCAGCCTTAAATTTTTACGTAGCTATCTAAAATATTCTTCTTTGGTAAGAGACTGTAGCGAGGGCAAAACAATAAAACAATCTTTCTTTAAAAAGAGCTTAATGTGGCTTCGTTCGCTTTATTATACTAAGAAGAGTTTTGAGACTCTGAGGTATGATAAAAAAGAGCTCTACAGTTTTCAAGAGAAGCAGATACAGGAAATCGTGGCTCATGCCCAAAAAATACCTTTTTATAGAGATAGAGCAGACTTTTCATCAGTAACTAAGAATCTTGATAAACTGCCTATCCTTTCTTCTGATGAGTTGAGAAGTAAAGACTGTGCTGAGGACTTACTCAAAAGAGGAGGTAGTGTGTCGCGTGATACTTCTGGCACAACCGGACAACCAATTGAGATAACTTTTGATGAGCAGGCGCATGACTGGCTTTCAGCAATGTATGCTAGAACACTTTTAATACAGGGATACAGGCCTAAAAAGTTAATAACGCAGTACTGGGAAGGTATGGATAACCAAAGATCATTTTTGGGCAGGAAAATAATGCCTAAGCGCTATATAGATCCAAAAAGTGATTTAAACGCACAGATAGATATTATAAGCAGGAATAACTCTGAAATTCTACAATACTTTCCTCATACTCTATTAGCAATATGTAAAAAAATAAATACGGAAGACTTGGATATTAAGACTCCGGAGATTGTCTTCACTTATGGGGAGTTGGTTAATAAAGACATCAAAGAATACATAGGATCTGTTTTAGACTCTGAAGTCCGTGATCAGTACTCTACTACGGAATTCGGAAATGTAGCGTGGGAATGTCCCGAAGGAGGCTACCATATTTTAGAAGACGCAGTATATCCCGAAATAATAAAAAGTAATGGCAAAAAGGCCAGTAGAGGCGAAAGCGGGTTACTAATCTTAACAGGACTAGTAAATAAAGATACGCCGTTACTGAGATATAGTACAGGAGACATCGTTATATCTGGTCCTTCCTGTGGTTGCAATACTTCCTTTAGAAAAATTAGTTCTATCAGAGGCCGGGAGAAGGATATTATATTCAATTCAAACGATAGAGAAATTTATCCCGACCAACTTTTGAATGCTTTTGAAATAACGGAGGAACTGTTATCTTATCAGGTGGTCGCTGAAAATAGTAGTTATAAACTAAGATATTTGCCTAGTAAAAACTTTTCAGACAATATCCTTGGTAAGATAGCTAAAAAGCTGAGAAAGGATCTCGGTCTCAAACCTCTAGAGCTCGAGAAGATGGAATCTTTCCCCAAAAATAAGGGCGGAAAAATTAGATTTATAGATAACAGACAGGATAAAGCAACGTCTTTTGAGAAGCTATATCAATAATAAGAATAATCTGTCTTTTAGAATGGCCAGCTACTTTTTCGGATCTGATGATATAAGACGAGAAGCCAAAGAAGAAGTAATAGATATATTTGAGGACAGGACGGGCAAAAAACCAGAAGTGTATGATGAGAGAGTGTTTATTCTTTCTTCAAGGAATAATATTGATCAAGGCCGTTTCAAAGTTGCTTTCAATGGCTATATCCTAGGAAATAATGATGAGCCTGAGAAATACGTTGCAGATATGTACGAACAGTATGGTAAACAGTTTGTGAAACATTTGAATGGACAGTTTAGAGGTCTAATATTTGACTCTCAGAAAGATATATTCTATTTATTTACTGATAAAGTAGGCAATAAGGTTGCTTATCACGCCTATATGAGAGACAAATTTGTCTCCTCTAGCCATCTAACTCCTCTGCTAAAACATTCTTCGGTAAAGCCCGAACTAAGTCTTTTAGGTGTTTCAGACTTCATACAAGGATGGTCGGCATCTTTTGGAGGCGGAGAACGACTTATAAAGGGAGTGAGAAGGTTATATCCGGGACATTATCTTACCTACAACGGTATGAAAACTAGCCAAGAGCTTTTCTGGGATAACTACGGCGAAAAACAGAACATCTCGGACCAAGAAGCAGTAAAAAGAATGGATGAATTGCTGGAAGAAGGAGCTGAGAAGCTTGTTGAACAAAATAAGGGTGATTTGAATGTATTCCTTTCAGGAGGATTTGACTCCACTTTTCTCGTAGCTCTATTAAGGGAGGTAAGCGACCGTCAGATCAACACCTATACTTGGGGCTGGGAGGATGAACACTTTGAATCTGGCAGAGAAATGTCCAAAGTTTATGGTACAAGACATACTGAGATTAGAAACAGTTATGAGTTTCCAACAGATGAAGAACTTCTGTTCTATGAGGAACCTCAGAACGCATTCGTAAGATATCCTTTTCGCGAACTTTACAATGATTATGAAGTTCGTAGCTTTTGGACCGGATTAAACTCTCAAGCCACATTCCCGGTGTGTCTAAAAAACATTCGAAAACTTGATAGAATGAGTTTTGCTTCAAGGTTCTTCAGAACTATTCCTACTACAAAGCTCAAACATCTTGCTCAAAAGAAAGACTACCGTTTAGGAAAAGCAGTAGAGATATTGGAGAGCGATTATGAATCGACGGCAGCCGTGATAGACTGGAGTATCTGCCGGGAAGATGCTGAACAACTTATGTCTGGAAAACTTGAGAAAAAAAGCCGGCGGTTAGATAAATTTGTTGACGAAAGGTGGAAATTGGAAGAGAAGTCGTATCAGGAAAACTATAACTATCTTCAGCTCCGTCTAAGAGATACGGCTCGTTATGCCTATTATGCTCAAGACTTTGAACACTATGATATTTATGGATACCAGCCGTTAGTAGAGTTCAGTTATTCTCTACCGATGTCGCAGAAAAAGAATAGAAGGCTTTTACAGAGTGTTGCGAAGGGTCGTGTCCCTGATAAAGTAATTACTAAAGGTGCTTCAGGATGGGAGTTTGTAAGTAGGCAGTTCCTAGAAATTATTAGGAGAAACAGGACAGAGTATAAAGAGACAGTAGGACGTTTTATAGAACGAGAATTTGTTAATAGGAGGAAAGCGGAAGATATTCTTCTCCCTGAAGAATTTAGGTATAGAGGCAAAGGCCTAGCTAATCAGATGATGGCTGTATATCTCTTAGAGAGATGGATAAAGCTTTTTATAGAGGAAGAAGAGTTTTTGAAAGATTAAATATGAGATTCTATCAAGTTATCACTACTTTTAAATCATGTCTCTACTATTCGATTTATAGAATGCGAAAGGATATTCTTATAGCGGTTTTTGGATTAGGTATAGGAATATTAATTTCGGCAGCCGGCTCCGTAGAGGCGCCTTTAGGGCTTTCGGATGAAACTTCTGCAGAATCAGTTATACATGATATCGATACTGAAGAAGAGTGGGAAGAAAAAGAAGGCTTTGGAGGAACAGAAGACTCAATTAGCTTTACTGGTGGACAGATGAAGGTTGACAGAGATAGTTATGGTGAGTCACCATTCCTTGAGTCTCTGAATACGCATTCAATTTATCGTACAGAGCTTTCTGATGTATCAGATGAGGTGAGTACCTTGGAAGAACTCCAGTTTGAAGCCTTTGTCAGCGAAAACTACGAGTCTTTTGTAGGAATTGCGGTTATAGACTGTAGCTCCAGCGTAAACCCGGAGAATGAACAGAGTCAAAGAACACACTGTGGGTCTCAAGCAGTATATAACACCGATCGTATACAGGACTCAGGAGAGATAGAACGTACTGAAGACTTGTCGGACATAGAGGTTGAAGGTAATATTATAATACATATGAATTTGGCTATAGATGAAACAGAGCCAGTATCAGAGGAGCAAGAGCCTTATATAGAATCTGTAAAGCTAACAGGGAGATAAATTTAGGCTTCAAAACCCCAGCTTATTATTTTTTAAACTTAATAGCACAAATAGTAATTTAGAGTATTATGAATATCGTGAGTACAAGGTTTGAGATGATGTTAGCACTCGTTAATAAAGTTTCTCTAAGGTTTGAATCTGTAGGCCTTCTACAAAACACAGACTATCGAAGGACAATGAAGAATTAGATTGTCTGGTTTCGAAAATTCAAGCTACAATGAAAGATATACTTGTTTTCTCGCCTCCAGTGCCTGAAGAGTATCCTCAGCCCATAGAGAGCCCTAAATTAGGAGAGGTTTCCGGCATTCTAAAACAAGAAGGATATGAGTTTGATCAGAAAAGTTTGTTTGCGGAATGCCGCTACAGGAATAGGAACCGTTTCAAAAAAGATGTTATAGATTTATCGGTATTTGCTGAGAGAAGAGTTATAAGTTATCTGAAAGGAGAACAGGATAGATGCATTATAAAAGAAGCCAACAAAATGGCAGATATTTTAGATATTGAATCCTATGATGTTGTAATAGTTCCTTTACAAGGAGACTCCGTCATATCTACTAGAGATGTAAGGCTTCTGATGGCTTTGCCTATACTAAAAGAGAGGATTACCGAAGAACAAATCGTTATTATAGGAGGTCCAAAGATAACTTCTAGAATGGAGTTCTTGGAGTTTTCTTTTGTTGATTATGTTGTTGATGGTGATTTTGAGGTTCCTTTGTTGAATATTTTTAGGCATGAGTTTGAGGGTGAGGAGTTGGTTGTTGAGCCTGGTGTTATGGTTGAGAGGGGTGG